>Ga0182240_100025_pt1 | contig 77290 bp, 70 predicted proteins | sample hydfrates4_PW_90_FD_145594 | JGI IMG/M metagenome (GOLD analysis project Ga0182240, IMG submission 145594) | Subsurface microbial communities from deep shales in Texas, USA - hydraulic fracturing test 4_PW_90 | ecosystem: Environmental > Aquatic > Deep subsurface > Shale gas/oil reservoir >...
TTAAGATATAATGGTAGAAATACAAGTAGACTAACAATCATAAAAATAAATGTTGGATTTAACAATTGTTTAAGATTGTAACCTTCAATATTTTCGGGAACAAAAAAATAAGCTGCAGTTATAATTACTATGGTTAATAACACCGGAATAACTAAAAATCTTTTATCTGCCTGCTCAGCTATAACCTGTCGGCATAGATAGGCAGTCAAAATAGCAGCAGCCGGATAAATTGGAAGCAGATAAAAAACTAATTTACCACTAAAAAGAGAAAAAAGAATCAGCGGTAGGATAAACCAGCTTAAAATAAACTTGAGTTCTGTAGATATATTCTCATTATATTTAAAAAGATAGACAAAGCTGGAAACTAATAAAAGTGTCCAGGGTAAAAGTGTTACGGGAAGTGTCATAAAATAATAGTAAAAAGGCTCATTGTGGGCAAAAGAATCAACTGCTCGACCAAAAGTCTGCAAAACTACTAAACTATAAATATATTCTCGACCACCAAAAATAAAAGCAGGAATTAACCAGAGTAGAATTACCGATATAAAAATCAGTGCACCTTTAAATAACTTCATTTGCTTTAACTCTTTTAGGTTATTGTCCCAAACTAAAAATCCAGGAATAATAACTAATGGAATCAAAAATCCTGCCGGACCTTTAATAGCAGTTGCAATTCCCATAAATAAATAAAATAAAAGATATAAGTAGTGCTTTTGCTGCTGATATGCCTTAAAAAAGGAAAACAGCGAGGCGACTATAAAAACCATCATCAATAAGTCCATTCTTACAAATATTGATAAACTAAAAAACAGCAGAGTTGTTGCTAAAATTATTCCTGCTAAAAAAGAATATTTTTTTTCTAAAAAAGATTTAGCAAAATAAAAAGTCAATAATATAATTATTATGGCTGAAATAATACTGGGAGCAGCCATTGCTGCAGCAGAATACTCACCAAAAATATTCTTAGCCAGTATCAAGACCCAAAAATAAAAAGGAGGCTTATCGGTATAAATTTCTCCCCCGAGATGTGGTACAAAATAATCTCCAGTTTCTGACATCTCTCTAGCTACTTCTGTATATCTCAACTCATCCCGATAATGGAGGTCACGATCTAAAGTTGAAGGAACAAATAATATAGTACTAAAAATAATTAGTATCAAGAGATAAATATAGTTTTGTTTTAAACCATCTTTAAGAAAATGCAATTAATTCCCCCCTTAAAATTCTGATTAAATCAAAAATATAAAAGTTGTAATAAACCAGCTGAGTAAAAACTTAATAAACTGGGGTAGTTCTTTTCTTTTTCTAAAACAATAAATAAAAGCTGAATATAAAAAGAAAGACCAGGGCAAAAAGAAGGTTTATGTGAATAAATTTCTCCTATTTGCATTAAAATTATATAATAAACTTTTATGTACTTCAAACATTTGTTGAACTTTAGCAGTTCAACTATTAATTACTTTAAAAAAAAGATATATATATTACCATCTGTAAAGAAAGAATCTCCACTAAAATTTTCACCAGTTTGGGCTTCTACCAGTTTTTCCTTTTCTGTCTTTTCAATCAGACCAGTAAGATTCAGGTTATTAGATAAAAATTCTCTTTCAGCATTCAAATCCGGCCTAATCTGATGAATAAATCCCCATTTAGTTTTATCAGTAAAGCTAATAATCCCGGTATAAATTCTGCCCTCATTTTCTAAAGCAAAATTACTCTTCCAGATTCTGATTTGATGCCTCGCTTTTGAATTACTGCTTTCAGCTGTTCTTCAGTTGAATTAGGAAACTGATAGCTGTAAGCAAAGAAAAAGTACGAAGCAGTTACTATTAAAATAATTACGGTAGATATTATTTTTTTATATTTAATTGAAATTTTATTTGCAGCTGATTTTTTAATAGTAAATAAGTATTCTGCAAACCCGATGGCAATTATTAACCAGATTGCTCCCACCAAATATCCTGCCCAGACATCACTAAAATAATGAACCCCCAGATAAAGCCGACTAAAACCAATTAATACTATGCTAAATAAAGTAATAAAAAAGATATTTATTTTGGACTTTAAATTTTTTCTATTTTTAATTAAAAAATAGGCAAGAAATCCATAAAAAGCAACTGCTATAGTCGCATGTCCGCTGGGAAAAGAATAAGAATATTCCTCATACACGGCAGCTGCAGGTCTTGGCCTCTGAAATATAATTTTTCCTGCTGCAGTAAAAACAGTACTTCCAACAACACTTATTATAATAGCAAAAATATAATTTTTTTTATTCCAGATCCAGAAAAGTATAACTGCTGCAGCTAAAAAAGTTGTAACAACCTGCCATTTACCAAGCAGGGTTATCCAGCGAAAAATAGAACTAAGGTCTGAATTTCTGAAAAGCACTAACGAACTTTCTATTTTTAAATCAATCTGAGTAATAATTTCAGAATTAATCAGATCTTCAACAATACCCCCAAATAATGCAAGGACATAGATTAAAGAAATTGAAAGCAGAGTTAAGGGTAAACCTGAAAATTTGTTTTTATCAAATCTTTTTTCTAAAAATGAAAAGAATTTGCTGTGGTTTTCCATAAACTTCTGCAGCTCTGTGTTTGCCAAAATTGAATTTTTTACCGAATGCCCGATAGAAATAAAGATTTGATAAATTATTCTTCCCTGACGCACTGCAAACCATTTTAATAAATAAATAAGAATTATAAAAATAATAAAAACACTGAAAAATAGGGTTACTCTTGTAGACCACAATGTAACCAGCTGCCAGGATCTGCCAAAGAAATATCCCAGAGCAATGTGAGTCCCTGCCCAGAAGAATCCACTCAAAATATTCCAGAATAAAAATACCTTTAGATCAAGTTCAAATACACCTGCAATAAAGGGAACAATTGGCCTGACCCAGCCAATAAATCTTCCTAGAAAAACACCTTTTGCACCATACTTTTCAAAAAAATCTTTCCCCTTTGCTAATAGTTCTGGCTTAAAAAATTTATTTTCAGCTTTAAAAGATATTTTATCACTTCCACCCAGATGAAAACTAAAACTATCTCCCAGAATAGAGGCTAAAACTGCAGAAATAAACAATATCTTTATATTAATAATTCCATGAGCAGCGAGAAAACCGCCAACAATTACCGCAATACTTCCCGGAATAATCAAACCGATAAATGCAAAGGACTCAAAAAAAGCAAGTATAAATATTAAGAGATAACCAAAAATTGAGTAATTACTAATTAAGTTGATTAGATAATTATATAAATTTGTCATAAATATTACCTCTTTAATCTTTGGAAAATAGTAAGCAAATAAGCATAAGCAACATCAAGATTCATCCACCAGCGCAGTAGAGTACCTTTTAGAAATCCGTACTTTTTTTCTTTAAGAGTTTGATAGTATTCAAATTTCTCCCATCCATAGCCATTACCTCGTCTTTTAGCAATAAAATTAAGTCCAGCTTCTACACGATAACGGTATTTAAAATGTTCCGGTAGTTTATTCCAGAGTTCACGCCTTACCGCACGCTCACCAGAGTTTAGGGCAAATAAAGTTACTGCTTTCTGCATAAAGTTATTTCTTACCCCAATATACATATCATATTTTCTTTTAGCAACAGGTTGAATAATCTGAGCAACAATTTCAACTGTTAAATCTTTTAGATCAGCATCACAGAAGAATAATATATCTGCCTCAGTATTCTCAACTCCCTGCTGCATTGACTGAGCCTTCCCCCTGTTGGTATCATTTTTTATCAATTTAACTCTTTCAAATCTGCTCACCACTTCGGCAGTATTATCTGTTGAGCCGTCATCAATAACAATAATTTCGTTTAAAAACTCAGCCTGAGTTAAGACATCCAAAACCCGATCTATATTCTGAGCTTCATTATAAGCTGGAATAATAGCAGCTGTTGTATCCTCATTCTTATTTTTTTCTTTATTAATATTTTGATAAAAATCTGTAATATTTTTGTAAATTTCGGAACTTTTTTTCGAAAAAAATAGATTATGATTTTTATTATCTATAATTTCTATATAATGAGGAGCTTCAATTTTACGGCTGATATACCCAATTGCTTTATAATTGCCTATTGGATCATTTTTCGAATGAATTGTAAAAACTGGACATGTTATTTTAGAGAGTTCTTTTTCTAATAAATTATTTGCCTTTTTAATAATTTTTAATCCATTTGCATGCATTTGATTATAATAAAATGTGTTTTGGCGGATTTTCTCCTCTTCATCTGGTAATGGTTTTGTCCAGTACTTCTTAAAAAAACCAAGCAGTGATAAACCAGGAATATTAAAGGGAAATTTTAATTTATATGGTAAGCAGACATTAAACACTCCATCTACAGGAAATTTGCTGGCAAAATGCAGTGCCATTTGAGCTCCAAAAGAAACCCCCCCGAGAATAATTTCATCATATTTTTTTAAATCGCTTTTTAGTTCAGCTTCAATTTGATTAATAAAATCTTTTAAACCTATATTATCAAGGGCCTTGACTGTTCTACCATGTCCCTTGAGAAGCATTACTTTAACATTTACAGCAAGAGTATTACTTAAATATTCTGGTAAACCGTTAAAGTCTGTTGGACTCCCTGTATAACCATGGATTAAGAAAAATAAAGCTTTAGAATCATTTTTCAGCTCTATATTAATCATAGAATCAACTCCAATAATTGAATTAAATTCAATTTTAATTATCTCTTTTTAATATATTATATATTATATAATTAGTATAATGCCCCCTGATTACAATAATTAATTTGACAACTCAATCATATTAAAAATATATTAAAACCAAAGACAGATGAACAAAATTATAATTTTTTTGCGCTACCATTCCCAGAGAGGGATAGTCTGAAAATATCAGCTAAAAATCATACTATAGATTCTAGAAGACTATCTCTTATAAATTTTGAATTAGCCTTTTTGAATACCAAAAAATTCTCTTATTTTATTTTTTGTTTCCACAAATTTTCTTCTCTTCTGGCGGGCTTCACTTACTTTTTGGTAGTAGTACTTCCAATTTCCCGGGGCATAATTTTTAAAGAAAATTTTCTTTTCCTGATCAGTAAATTTTAAACGCTTGAGATCATTTATCTTATCTTTTTCGGCAAGCTCGTCTTTAATCCGACCTCTATTTAAATCTATATAATAAAGTTTTGGCTTAGTTTCAAAATTCTTAACCAGGATATTTCCGGCATGCAGATCATTATGAACAATATTGGCTTGATGCATTCTCTTAACTTCTTTTCCAAGCTGGGGCATCAGTTCTTTAATTTTATATCTTTCAGGATGCTCAAAATCCTTTGCAATATCCAGCATATTAAAATCATAATCAACATAATCAGTTAGATAATAACTGAAAATCAGCTCATTGGTTTTACCCCTTTTTTCTATTACAGCAAGTGGTCCCGGAGTTTTAAGTCCAGCTTCCTTTAAGGCTCTTGCTATTTTTAAAGAACGTTCTGCTTTAGAGGGAAGCAGGCGAAAGCGTAGTTGATCATAGGTCTTTTCAAGGTGAAATTCTTTTACTGCTATTTCCTTTCCCAAAATTTGATCATCGATTTTAGTAATTGTATTTCTTTTATCATATAGAACTTCTGCCTGATCTAAACTATTCATATTTATAAATTGATTTATAAAATTATCAAGCCATCTCTCTGAAATATCACTGCGGATCACTATATTTATTCCATCTTTTTGATAAGAAATAAACGAAGTATTTTTCAAATTCATTATAACTCATTTTCCTTTTCATTTTTTATAAGATATAAATTACGGAGATAAATAAAAGATCCCGTTGACTGTCCTAAAATAAAAACAGGATCCCTTCTATGGACAGCATATACTAATAATATCAAACTTCCACAGATGCTGAGATACCAGAACGCAATCGGAATAACACTTTTTTTAGCTTTCTCAGAAGCAATCCACTGCACAAAAAATCTCATTCCAAACATTATTTGTCCCACAAACCCAACTACTAACCAAACCATATAATTAATCCTCCTTAAATCGGCAGCTAATAAAACGGTTTATCATCTATTTTTTACTGCTCCTATCACTACTGCCCGTCATCTAGATATATAATTTTGCAGTTCTATTCTTTTTTCATTATTCCTCAGCCATTCTATTATCAGAATCTAAAGAGCTGTTTGTTAAAAGAGGGTTTTCAATCAAAAGCAGCGTGTCATCACTGCCAACCCTGTATTTATTAACTTTAAAACCCTGATAGTCATTCTGTTTAAAATTATCATATAATTTTTCAGCTTCATTAATTATTAAAATTTGATTTCCTTCAGAGTTAAGAAATTCTCTTGCTTTTTCTGCTTCAGAAAATATTTTATCATAATAGATTCCATTATAAAAAACAAAGCCGCTGTCATTATTTAACGAACCCCATAATCCAACTTCTGCACTTTCATTATAGGCTGCTGCCAGATCTTCAGCCAGATATCTTTCAGATTTAACAGTATTTAAAGTTGGTAAAAATAAGGTTTTTAACATAATAATCAAAATTAAAGAAAACATGACTAAGGAACCAAACATGTATCTTTTTTTAGTAAAAATAGACAGCAAAAAGACAATCCCTGCTCCAGTGAATAAAAAATATAAGGACTGATATAAAGTAAAAAAGCTGCTGTTTTTATTTAATTGAAAATCAAGTTCTTCTGCAATTAAAGCTTCTCCATTTAAATATATGTAAATACCGGCAGTTAAAAATAAGATTATTAAAATCAGCATCGGAATAATTATAGATTTTTTCTCTTTAATTTTGCCATTTAAATGCTGTTTAAAAAACCAGCCGACAATTATAGCAAAAAATGGATATAACTGCAGTAAATATACATTTCTCTTACTGCCAATCATAGAAAAAACAATAAAAATAACTAAAAACGAAACAACCGAAAAATCTAAAAGAGTATTTCTTTCATTTTTCAGCTTCTTATAATAATATAAAGCTGGAACAACAAAAAAGGACCAGGGTAAGGCGACCATTGGAAAATTAATCAGGTAATAATAAAAAGGCTGTGGATGTCCCTGAGAACCAGTAGAATAACCAACTAATTGATCTAAAACTGTAATTTCAAAATAGGAATATCCCGCTTTTTGATAGGCAAAAAATAACCAGATTAATGCCGGCAGCACCATAAAAAATAGGGAGGCTAGCCAGGGAATTTCCTTTAATTTTTTTGCTTTTTTATTTATTAATAAATAAACTGTCAGGGTAATAAGGGGTAAAATTGAGATCGGACTTTTAACTACTGCCCCCAATCCCATCAGAAAAAAAGCAAATATAGTTGTTAATTTATTATTCTTAAAATCGGAGTGATTTTTAAATAATATTAATCCAGCCAGAGTAGTACAAAAGACCAGAGGAATATCTAAATTTATTTTCATAGCCAGCCAGAAAAAATTAATAGTTGTAGCAAGAATAATTGTGCTTAAAACAGCTGTTTTTAAACCATCTTTTTTGAGAACAAAATATGCTAAACTTAATAATAACAGAACTGAAATAATAATTCCAGGCATTCTAACTGCAGTTACTGAAAACTCTCCAGCTAATATTCCACTTAAGCCAATTAAATTGAAATATGTGGGTGGTTTTTCATAATAAATTCTATTATTTAAATGAGGAATTACCCAGTGACCATCAACAGCCGCCTCTCTCCCTACCTCAGCATATCTCGGCTCATCCGGAGACCATAAATCATAGGCTCCAATATTGAAAATATAGACTAAGAAGATACTAATTACCAGTATTAATATAGTTAAAGTCGCTTTTCTGTTTAATTCCAAAATATTATCCTCCCCATTTTACCAAATTTTTAAATTAAAAACCAAAAAAATGTTTTAATTATTAATTTATATCACTTATAAGTCTAATTATTATAGCATGATTAATAAATTTTCTGCAGCCATTCCACTTCTCTTTCTAAACCCTCTTCAAAAGAAACCCGGGGCTGATATCCTAATAGTTTCTCCGCTTTTGATGTGTCAGCAGAGGTATGTTTTACATCACCTTTAACTTTTTCTGTGTAATTGATTTCTGTCTCACAATTAGTTAGTTCTTTAATTAAATCTAGAGTCTCATTTAAAACTATACCTCTGCCTGAACCACCAATATTAATAATTTCTCCCGCTGGTGCTTTTTTTGCAGCCAGAATATTAGCTCTAGCAATATCACCAACATAGGTAAAGTTACGGCTCTGTCTGCCATCTCCAAAAATATTTATTTTTCCTCCGGTTAAAAAAGCTTTGATAAAAATATGAAAAGCCATATCAGGTCTCTGTCCTTCTCCATAAACAGTAAAGTATCTTAGAGAAACAGTAGGTACCTTAAAATTCTTATAATATAGATAAGCCAAGTTTTCTCCAGCTAATTTAGAAACTCCATAAGGAGAAACTGGCTGCAATCTATTATCTTCCTGCATAGGTAACTGATCAGTATCACCATAAACTGAAGAAGAGGAAGCATAAACAAATTTTTTGAGGTTTTCAGCATCTTTTGCCGCTTCCAGCAATTTCTGGGTTAGAAGAATATTGTTCTGATTGTATATCTCAAAATCTTCGCCCCAGCTGGAACGGACTCCCGCCTGAGCTGCCTGATGATATATATAATTTACATCTTTTAATAAATTTTGCAGATCAGTTTTTAAAAGATCCTTTTCGATAAAAGTAAAATTAGAATTATCTAATATAATTTCTATATTTCTTTCTTTTAAATCACGGGAATAATAATCAGTAAAACAATCTATACCAATTACCTCTTCCCCTGCCGCCAGTAATTTTTTTGCCAGATTAGAACCAATAAAACCTGCTGCTCCTGTTATTAAGTGTTTCAATTATAACCCTCCAGATTAATTTAATTTTTGCTCAAATATTTTCTCTTCAATATTATCAATCATTTTTTTGAATGTATATTTATCAGCAGCTATTTTTGCCGATTCCTGTCCTAACTCTGCTCTCTCTTTATTTTCTATCATCTTTATTACTTTAGCAGCAATATCATCGGGGTTTCTGTTTTCTGCTATATAACCATTAACTCCATCCTGAACGAATTCCGGTATCGTGATCGCCTCTGTAGAAACTATAGGTAATCCTGCCATCATTGCTTCCAGTATTACCCAGGGCGAACCCCCTTCATAAATTGCAGTATGAACCATAAAATCTGCCTGTTTTAAAATAGACGGTATGTCGTTTCTAAAACCGGTAAAAATAATCTTATCTTCTATTCCCAGCTCTTTAGCTAGCTCCAGATATTCATTTTCTTTTCCACCCAACTTACCAACAAATAAAACTTTAAAATTTTGATATTTTTTTAAGATTTTAGGAAGAGCCTCAATTAAATATTGCTGAGCTTTTTGCCGGCAGAGTCTACCAATGTTTACTAATATTAATTCATTATCCTTTATCTTATATTCTCTTCTTATATCTGATTTAAGCTCGGGATTTAAAAAATTATCTTTCTTAACCCCTTTATATACTAATTTTTGTTTGCGCTTATCTAAAACTCCTTCAGGAATATCTTTCAAATTCATATCTCTAGTAATTTTAGAAATCGACATAAAATCTGTAATAAAGTATTTTAAAAATAATCGATTATAAAATTTATTTTTTATAGGTTTGGCGATTGCTCTACGATAAATTATTTTTTCTGTCCCTGCAATTTTCCCTGCTATTGAACCATATTTAAAATGGGATGATTGAGCTAAAAACATAGCATTAATACTATTATTTTTAAGATAATTAACTAGAAAATGAATTCTAAATGGGTTTAAAAATGTTCCATCTCCAATATGTTCAATCCCGGTGACATTAAAGCCCTGTTCAATGGATTTATTATAAAACTCAGAATCACTTTGAGCTAAAATAAATATGTTATAATTTCTCTTCTGTAAAGCAGCCGCAGTTTTATAAAACCAGGCTTCTAATCCACCCCAGCCGGTTCCGGTATTCATGATTAATATATTTTTTATCATAATACACATCCTAATTACTTTTTAAAATATTTTAATATAAATATCTAACATCTTTTGATAATTATCTTTTTTACCATGCTTTTGCATTTTATGACTTGCATTTTCAGAAAAACTTTCTCTCAAATCTGTGTCTTCTAACCTCTTTATATATTCAACCATTTTTTTTATATTATCAGGCCTATCTAAAATATATCCATTTTTTTTATTTTCAATCACTCCAGATGCACCATTATCTACAGTAGTTATAACAGGCAAACCAGAAGCCATTGCCTCTAAAGTAACATTGGCACAGGGATCATATATTGATGGGAATACAAAAACATCTGCAGCCGCATAATACTTTTCAACTTCTCTTACAGGACCAATAAATCTGCATCTGTCTAAAACAGATAACTCTTCTGCTTTAGATTTGAACTTATCTATGTCACCCTTACCTACTATCAGAAGTTTAGCACTTTTTGTATTTTTAAGTGACTCTAATACATACTTGAGTCCTTTTCTTTTAAACCCAGTTCCTAAAAATAATAAGACATAATCATTTTCACTTAAATCATGTTTATTTCTGATTTCTTGAGAAAATTTATTTTTATTATTTGGATTAAATTTTTCTATATCTACACCATTATGATTAACTATAATATCATTTTCGGGAACATCATATATTTTAATAATATCATCTTTAACCATTTGAGAAACCGCGACTATTTTTTTGTAGTTACCCTTTTTAAAATCTTCAGCTTCATAATAACGAGTAAAAAAATCCTGAAGAGATAACTTATATTCAAGCTTTTTTTTGAATTTATACAACGGATTTTCTAGACTAGATAAATATTTATCTAAAAAAACCTGATGACAACCTCCGCCAATCCTAATTACATCTCCAAATCCAAGTCGAGAAAAACTCTGGATTATATCAAAATTATGTTTTTTTACTTCTCTTTTTGCAGATTGAGCAAATATATGTTTATCTATTCCTAAATGTTTTCCCCAGGCAGGAACAAGATGATAAGTAACCTCTTCTGATTTAGAACTCTCATCAATATTTCCAGTTATAACATGCACTTCATGACCTTTTTCAACTAAGAATTTTGATAAACCAACCATATATCTTTCTGTTCCACCATGAGTTGTATATTTTTTATGTATTAATGCTATTTTCATAATTTTTCTCCTGCTTTAATTAGTTATGAGACTTGATTAATAAAGTCAATAATTTTTTCCCCTCTTTTTTCCCAGGTCAGTTCTAAAGCTCTTTTAAATATATATTTCGACTTTTTATCATATAAATCATTTTCTAAAGACAGTGATTCAATAGCTGTTGCCAATTTATCTTTTTCTCCTTTTTTATAAAATATTCCTCCTTCTGACGTAACAATTTCTCTTATAGTAGGTAAGTCACTACCAATTATAGGAATCCCATATGAAAAATAATTAAAAATCTTCATCGGTGAAGTTATATACCTATTATAAAATGTATCTTGAGCTGGTACTATTCCAATTTTTATTTGCTTGAGATAATCTTCCAATTTTTTTCTACTAACCCATCCTGTTATTTTGAAGCGATCTGAAATTCCTAATTCTTTAGCTAAATCAGAATATTCTTGAACAATTTTTTTGTTTCTTCCTCCAACTAATAATAATTTTAAATTTTTATTTTTCACTAATTTAAAGGCGTATAAAATTTCTTTTACCCCCTTTGAATCATCTAAAGATCCCACATAGCCAATATACTCGTTAATCCATGGATCATGATCTTGATTAACATTTTTGACACCAGTTCGTGCTAAACAATAATTATTTTGATTAATATTATCTTTATAAAGTCTTATTTGCTCTTTTTGAAGACAAATAATTCCATCTATTTTTGGCAAAAAATAATTTTGGATAATAGTTTCTTTTTTTCGATTATTTTTTTCTCTTAAATATGGAGCAACATATAAATGGTGTGTTTCAAAAAATATTTTAGCTTTCGTGATTTTTTTCAGTAAATAAAGATAAGGCAAAAAATTTGTATTCATAGTTATAATTGCATCAATTTTTTTCTCTTTTGATAATTTTATTATTTTTCTAAAAGCACTTAAATAAAACATAGTATTTTCTCCAATATATTTGTTATATCTAAGGGGGAAAATATTTAGATTTGGCTTAGGTTTAACTGTAAAATAATTTTCTAAAATAAAATTAATGCTCTTATCTTTATATTCAGTCTCAGAAATTTGAGAAGTTATCATATCAACGTTTGCTCCAGAACTTGCTAAACCATCACATGTTAAAGTACTAAAACTAACACCAGGTCTTTTGGTAGGCCATTTTCTATTGTAAACATGTACAATATTCATTTAATCAATCTCCTTACTTAAATATTGTTTGATTGTTAAATCATTAGTCCCTCTTTGCCCCATTTTTTTAATACCTTATAAGTAAAATAATCAATTTTATTAAACACTTCAATAGTAGAACTTTTGAAAGAGTAATTTTCAACAAGATAATCTAAAAATAATTTTCTATCTGTATCTGTCAGCTTTTTCCCATCCATTTTAGCAAGCCCTGAATAACTATGTGCATTAAACTTAGCCAAGTTTTTTATAATTCTTTTTTCACTTAAATAAATTACCTGCTTAAAGTTATCTACATCAACAAAAGAAAGTTGTAAACCATCATCAAAGTTAAGCAGTACTCCTGGCAAATTTGGATCACCATTAATATAATTGTTTTTATATAGTTTAGCCCACAATTTAGCCAACTCTATAATAATCTTTTCCTTTTCTTTTTGAGAATAATTTTTATATGCTATAAAATCCTGTAAATTTATTCCCCCAAAATCTTTAGTTATAAAAACACTATCAATTTTAATTGGACTATGTTTATATTCAGCTGCAAGTATGGGCTTAACAACTGTAATTCTTTTTTCAATTAACTCATTACTAATTTTGAATGCTCTATAGGCAGAGGATTTCCTAAAGATATTTTTTATTCTTTTTTCTAAATTTCTATAACTATATTTTTTAAAGTAATAATTTTCAGAGCCAATATTCACTTTAAAAACTTGTCGCTGGCTGCTCATTTTTACAGGTTCAAAATATTTATTTGAGATATTAATATTTTCCAAACAATATTTAGCCATTTCTATAATTTTATTTGAAGGTGCTTTATTATAGTAAAAATCTATATTGTCAGACTCATAACTCTTAATTTTCATTATAGAACTCCTCTGCTTTTAGTTTGATAGTTCAGGTTTTCTTTCATTAATTTTAACTATAATCACAGCTAAAGCAATAAAAAACCATAGAGTCCTACCCACTACTGACTTTGAAAAATTTGATTCAGTCATTCCCTGTATCATAAAAGCCCCTATAAAAGAAGACATAGTTCCTAAAATAAACAATCTAGAAAACTTATCTTCAATTTTTTCATAACCTATATATAAATATTTTAGGATACTAAAAAATAAATAAAGTAGTGCAGAAAACCCTAAAATCCCTGTTTCTGATAAAAAATTTAAATATGTATTATGAGCATGTGAAAAAGGATCTACATTAGGCTGTTCATATCCTGATTTATAAGCTCTCCTAAAATTATTAATTCCAACACCATTAATTGGATTGTCTCTAAAAATCATTAATGCACTTTTCCATAAACCCAATCTTGTTGAATTACTTTTATTGTTTTCTAAATCCGTAATACTCATTATCCGATCCTGAATAGCTGCAGGAACTAATAATACTACAACTATCAAAACAATTAAAAAAATTGGTATAAATCTCTTTTTATGTAACCAAAAAGTTATTAAAGAACCTCCAACAAAACCTAACCAGGCACCTCGTGTTTGATTTAAAATTAAGGTAACTAAAAGCAGTATTAAAGCAGAGGCAGATAAATAATTATATTTAAGGCTATTTTCAGCAAAAAATAAATATATCATCACAAAAATAGAATACATCAAAAGTAAAGCTCCAAAATCTAGGGCCATAAAAGTTGAGTCTATCCTGCTAACTCCTTGATATAAATACTGATAAAACAACCCATATAATGAGGATAAAATGATAGAAATCAAACCAAAGCCAAACATTTTCTTAACTGTTTTTATATCTTTTACATTGTTAACAACAGTATAAAAAAGTAAAATAACTATTAAATAATCTTCCAATCCTTCTAGACTATTATATAAATCTTTAGTACCTATAAAAGATATTACGATAGCCAGAAAGAGCAACCAAATTGAATTGTTGAAAGGAATGGAAACAAAAATAATTTTTTTAGATTTAAGCTTTATTATAATTAATTTAATAATCCAGGCTAAAAAAGCAAATCCCATCCCAATACTTGATCCAGCTATTGAAATTGCTGAACTAAACATCATAAATAATAAACTTCCTCTTATAAATTTATCAATATATTGAAGTATATTGTCTATATTAATCTACCCCCATATTAATTTAAAAATCTTTTTATATTTTCAATCATTATTTTTAAGCTAAAATTGTTTTCTATAACTTTTCTACCTTTTATTCCAAAATCAATTTTATTTTTTTGCGTTATCATTTTAAGCATCTTAGAAGCTATATCCTCGTTATTTCCAGCTTCAGCTAAATATCCTGTTTCTCCATCTACAATAATTTCAGATATGTTACTGACATCAGTGCTTACAACCGGAAGTCCTGCTGCCATGGCCTCAGCTATGACAAAGCCAAAACCTTCCCAACGGGCTGTATGAACTAAAAAATCAAGCCCAGGCAGTAAATTATAAACATCATCTCTAAAACCAGTAAAAATTATGTAGTCACCTAAACCTTTATCATTAACTAAATTCTTAATTTCTGCTTCTCTTTCTCCATCACCAATTATTAAGACAACAAAATCATCTCTTTCTTGTTTTAATAATTCAATAGCTTCAATTAAAAATTCATGACCTTTTTGATAACTCAAACGCCCAATATTACCTATAATAATTTTCTCATCTTTTATATTAAATTCTGTCTTTAAATCAACTGAATTTTTAACTGCTTGATCTATTTTTTTGATATCTATACCATTATATATTACTTCAATTTTATTTTCATTTAACCAATGCGAAGTATTTTTTAAAATAGTCTCTTTAGTAGCCTTAGAATTAGCAATAATGTCAGTAACACAGTCTTTGAGTAAAAATTTATTATAAAATCTATCTTTGATAGGAATAGCACTTCCCCGCCGATAAATAATCTTATCTAAACCAGCTATTTTACCGGTAACTCCACCAAACTTTAAGTCCTGAGACATATTTAAAAACATTATATCAATCTTTTTTTCTTTTAGAAAGTTTATAAATTTTTTTGCCTTAAAAGGGTTTAAAACTGTGATTCCACTTTTAACTTCAACTGCTTCAGTTTTAAGCCCAGCTTCTTTAGCTCTTTTATACAATTCTGTGTTCTTTCCGGCTGCTATATGAACATTAAACTCAGGATCTTCAGCCAAAACTTTTGCTGTAGTAAAAGTCCATTTTTCTCCTCCACCCCAGATAGGACAGCTGTTTAGAAAAACTATATTTTTCATTAATTTTCATCCCCAAAATTATTTAATTCCCAGAGTTTAATTGCTTTCAAAAATTGATAATAAGCCGATAATGCAGATAAAATCAATCCCTGACTACCAAGCAAAAAACCTCTTTTAAATATTAATTTTTTTATAAACTCTAAAAAGGGCCTTAATAAAATATAAGATATACTAACTGTTTTCCCAGCCCTATATTTTTTCTCTGCATCAAGGGTAGTATATTGATTCATTTTATCTATATAACTTCTTAAATCCTTATAAGTATAATGAATAAAATCATTATTAAGCTTATCTATTTTACCATTTATCTGAGGTGATTCGTGAACCAGTCCTTCATATCTATACTTACTTTTAAATAATCTCAAAGTATAATCAGGATACCAACCGCAGTATTTGATCCATTTACCTAAAAAGTAATTTTTACGTGCAATCTCATATCCTTCAGCTTCAGGTTGGTTCAAAGTCTCTATTATTTCATCTCTTAACTCCTCAGTAACTCTTTCATCTGCATCAATCACAAATACCCACTCAGACTCAACTTTCTCCAAACCAAAATTCCTCTGAGAAGCAAAGTCTTTAAATTTATTTTCATAAAAATCAACATTATCATACTGCCTACAAATTTTTTTGGTTTTATCTTCACTAAAGGAATCAACTACCACAATTCGCTCAATCCAGCCAATACTTTCCAGACATTCAGCGATATGGTCCTCTTCATTATAGGTTAAAACTAAAGCACTTAATTCCACCATCATATCATTCCTTCGACTTCAAGTCTCTCAACTACCATCTTAGGACTCAACTCCCGCAGACACTTAAAATGATCAAGGGGACACTCATGCTCTCCACAGGGACGGCAGCTTAGATCAACATTTTTGATCAAAATATTTTTTCCTTTACCTCGAGGAGCATACATTTCTTCGTCAGAAGGGCCAAAAATAGCCGCTGTATTGATTCCGACAGCTGCCGCTACATGAACAGGGCCAGTATCACCACTGACCATCAGTTTCGCTCTTTGTAAGACTGCAGCCAGCTCTAAAAGTGAAGTCTTACCACTTAAATTATAGATCATATTCTGATTATCTATTTTATTACATATATAGTTAACTCTTTCTGTATCAGAAGGACCACCTACAAAAAGAATCATATAATTCTTTTTAGCCAGCTGGTCTGCTATTTCAGCAAAATATTCCTCCGGCCAGCGTTTTGTTTTCCAGCTGCCGCCTGTATTTAAAACAATAAACTCATCTTCTAATTTTAATCCAATTTTTTTCAGCTTAAGCTCAGCCTTTTGCTGATAATCTTCAGCAACATAGAGAGTGGAAAAAACCTTCTCACTATTTTGGGGCTCAATATTTTTATGCCTGCTCTTAGAAGCTATATTATCAGAGATCACCTTATTTTTAACAAAATAATCCTCTAAAAGCTGACTCTGCTGCAGCTGATCTAAAAATTCTAAATAAAATTCTATCATATGTGAATTTATATTTTTTTCTACTTCTTCATCTAAAAAGATACCTCTACCCTTACCTCCATAACCAATACTTTGTGCAGGTGAAATTAATTTTAAGAGCAGAGCAGTTCTCCAGTTGCCATGAATATTGATTCCCAGCTGATAATTATTCATTTTCAGCTTTTTAGCAAAGTTATAGGAGCGGGCAGTCGGCCAATTTTTATTGTAGCTGTAAACATGATCTATATTATTATTAGCTCGCATTATCCCAGAAAAATTACTATTTGCCACCAGGTCAATTCTGGCTTCTGGAAATAGTTCTCTCAGTCCTTCAAAAAAAGGATGGGCAAATAATAAATCTCCCAGATATAAAAGGTCTATAACTACTATTCGCTTAATCTCTTTCATCATTACCATTCCTTCTAATTAAAATCTTAAACTTCTAATTTCTGTTTGGCAATCCTTAAAACCTGCTCTACTGTTATTGACTTCATACACTGGAGTTTGCGGCTGCAGTGCCTATCCCAGCAGCGGATACATTCTAAACTGTTATCCTGAATCACGGTATGACCCTCACCATAAGGACCATGAGTATCTGGATCGGTCGGACCCATCAGAGAAATAACATTTAAGCCTACAGCAGCTGCAAGGTGAGTCGGGCCTGTGTCTCCACCAATATATAAGGAAGCACGATTGTAAATTTCTGTCAGCTCTTCTAAATCAGTTTTACCAGCTAAATTACTATAACTTTCTTTATCTAGGGCTTCAAAACTATCAACTGCCTCTTTATCCCCCGGGCCACCGGTAAAAATAACATAATAGCCAGCTTTAATCAGTTCGTTAGCCAGCTGAAAATAACGCTCTAAAAACCAATTTTTAGATTCCCAGGTGGTAAAGGGATTGATAACTACTAATTTTTTACTTTGATCAATATTTACTGATTCAAAGAGGTGGCTGACCCGACTCCGAATAATAGGAGTCATCTTTAAACCATATTTAACCTCATCAGTCTCTGCCTCTAAGGCAGAAGCAAGATGTAAATTTCTTTCAATTTTATGCATTTTTTTAGCAGGAATATCTATTTTCGCCTGATAGAAAAAGGTACTTAATTCTCTACCATCAGCAGGACCAATACGGAGTCCAGGTTTAATTAAAAAAGAACTTAAGGCACTCTTGAATAAACCGTGCAGATCGAGGTTAATATCATATTTTTTCTTCTTCATTTCCCTAAAAAATTTAAAAAAAGACTTAATTGTGCCAATAAAATCATGGCTCAGTATTTCCCGCCACTGCTTACGGGGCAGCAGAATAACATTATCTAAATAAGGATTTAACTTAACAAGTGGATAAGCCTTAGCTTCAACCAACCAGTCAATCTGAGCGTCCGGGAATTTTTTCCTTAAAGCATAAGCTACAGGTAAAGCATGAATCACATCTCCAATAGCACTCAACCTGGTAATTAAAATCTTTTCTCCTTTATTCTCCTGCATCAGAATCTACTCCCTGTTTTAGTAAGACATCTATCAGCTGCAGCTGTTTGCGAACTGAGCCTCTATTTTTTTCAATTACTTCAGCCGCTTTTTCTGCTCTCTGCTCTCGATACTCATCATTTGCCAGAAGCTGATAAGCTTTTTCATAAAAATCATCAGCATCTTTTATTTCAAAAGCCACTTCATTATCCAACAGAAAATCTCTTTCTTCTTTAAAATTATACATGCTTTCACCAAAGAGTACAACCTTAGCTCTAGCTGCTGCTTCAATTACATTGTGACCACCACGATCGATTAAAGAGCCGCCGATAAAAACTAAGTCTGCATAAAAATACAACTGTGCCAGTTCTCCCATTGTATCTATAATTATGAGATCAGTATTTTCGTCAAGCTGAATTTCGTTTCTCTTTAGTTCAGAATAAAGTACTGCTGCTATTTCCTTGTCCTGAGCAAATTTCAATAATTCGTCCCGCCGTTCTACATAACGAGGAGCCAATAATAACTTAAACTGATCAAAATCTGATTTTAGCTGCTGATAAAGATTTAAAATAATCTCTTCTTCACCCTGATGAGTACTTCCTGCAGCCAAAACCTTAGTTTTATCTGTTATTTTTAGCATTTCTCTTTTGACAAAGTACTCGTCTTTCTCTGGGGGCTGAAGCTCAATATCATATTTTAAATTTCCATTGATACAGATATGGTCTTCAGCAGCTCCTAATTCAGCAATTTTTTCGGCTGCCTCCTGATGCTGCATACTAAAAATATCAATCCTGCTTAACATATCATCTAAAAGTGAACCTAAAAATTTATACTGATCAAAAGAATCATCACTAATTCTACCGCTGGCCAGCATTATTTGACATTTCTGTTCATCTAAAGCTTTAATTAGATTTGGCCAGAGCTCGGTTTCAATCATAATAAAAAGATCTGGTTTAAATATCCTAACTGCTCTCTTTACAACCCAATTCAGGTCAAAAGGAAGGTAAATAATTAAATCAGCACCTTCAATTTTCTTTTTAGCTAAATTTTTACCGCTGGCTGTCATTGTTGAAAAAATGATTCTAGCCTTTGGATATTTGGCTCTGATCTCAGAAGTTAATTTTTGAGCAGCCAGAGTTTCTCCAGCAGAAGCAGCCTGAATCCAAATCACCTTATCAGCTGGAAATAATAAATCAAGATTTTGATCATAAAAGGCAAAACGTTCTCTTAAGTTTAAATTTTCTCCACTTTTTTTGCTTTTAAAATAATAATAGGGAAGTAAAAAAACTGTTAGTACTGTTAAAATTAAATTATAAATCAAATACATATTTCTCCCCCTCATCTAAGTTCCAGAGTCTCAAAAAATTAATTATATGTTTTCCAGCGCTTATGCAGCCACATCCAATTAGTCGGTGCCTTTCTAATTTCGTCTTCAGTCAGCTTGACTAAATCCTGTAGTTCTTCCTTCAATTCTGACTCTGAAAGATCTTCAGCTATTTTTCGGGGTGGGTAAGCTATAAGTTCATGTTTTAACCAGCCGTGACGATGTAGAAAAACAGGAACAATCACCGCTCCCGTTCTCTGGGCAAATTCCACTGCTCCGGTATAAGTTGAAGCATCTCTACCAAAAAAATTAAGCTTCCAGCCCCGCCCCCGGGCATCCTGGTCACCTAAAAAAGCCACTACCTTATTCTGCTTTAAACTTTTAAATACTTTACGCACAGCAAGACCTTTGGGAATAACTCCAACTCCGCTCTTTTCTCTGATCTGATTTATTTTTTTATCAAAAAGTGAGTTATTTTGCTCTCTTGCAATAGCATCAATTGAAAAACCCTTCTTATCCAGGGCTGCTCCCAGCAGCTCCCAGTTGCCAAAATGGCCGGTATATAAAATTACACCATTTCCCTCAGCTGCTGCTGCTTCTAAATATTCTAAACCCCTAAATTCCACCATTTCTTCTATATCTGCTCTACTGAAAGTATCCTGCATTAAAAATTCGGTAAAATTATACCCGAGATTTAAATAGACTTTTTTAAGCAGAGATTCGGCTTCTTGATCATTTAAATTCAGCGCTTTTTTTAAGTTAGAAATCACAATTTTTCTGCGCTTAGAAGTTATTAAATAAGCTAATTTGGCAACTCCCATCCCTAAATAACGACCAACTGCGGGTGGAAAATGAGTCAGCAAAAATCTTATTATATTATAAAAAAATATTGCTATTTTATTCTTCATTTTTTACCTCTTTTTAATTAACAAATTTATTAATAGCTCTAAAACACTTTGGCTCTCAGTAAATCCTGGAAATTAAGCATTGCAACCGGTTTATCGGATTCTACAACCGGTAAATCATTGATTTCTCTGGCTTCCATAATCTGCAGCGCCTCTGCTGCCAGTCTATCGGGAGCAATTGAGATTGGATCCACTGTCATATATTCTTTAACTGGTTGATCAATAAAATCAGCAGATTTTTCTAAAAGCCGGCGAATATCACCATCAGTGATGATCCCCTTTAGCTTTCCCTCCTGATCAACAATAGAGGTTGATCCCATTCTGCTTTTTGTCATCTTAAATAGAGCCTCTCTGACTGTAGTCTCAATATCTACAACCGGATTTTGCTCCCTAATCTTAATTACATCCTTCACCTTAGTTAAAAGCTTTCTACCTAAAGAACCACCAGGATGGTAAAGGGCAAAATCCTCAGGTGTAAAACCATAATAGGAGGAAAGAGCAATTGCCAGTGCATCTCCCAAAGCCATAGCTGCCGTAGTACTCGCTGTCGGCGCTAAATTATGAGGACAGGCCTCAGTAATTACATCTGCCTCCAAAATTAAATCTGCATGTTCAGCCAGAGTTGACCTGCTGCTTCCGGTTAAAGCAATTAAAGTAATGCCGATTCTCCTAAGAGATGGCAGTAAAGAAATAACTTCATCAGTTTCACCACTGTTGGAGACAGCAATTACAACATCTCCAGCCCTAATCATTCCTAAGTCTCCATGTAAGCCTTCTCCAGCGTGGACGAAAAAAGCAGAAGTCCCGGTGCTGGAAAAAGTTGCAGCCAGTTTTTTAGCTACTAAACCAGTTTTGCCAACTCCTGTAAATACAACCCTGCCTTTAGAATCAATAATCAGCTCCATTGCCTTTTGAAAACTTCCATCAAGCTCTTCTCTTAATTTTAAAACTGCATCAGCTTCTATCTGCAGAGCATTTTTTGCTTCAGCCAGACTTTTTTTTAATTTATCTTTTCTGCTGTTTTTTGTCATTTTAGTCACCTAACTATTAATAATTTATTTCATCACAATTTTTCATAGCCTCATCAATTGCCAGTCCCTGTTTTAAAATTCCTTCTAATTTTTCTAAAGGAATCATATTTGCTCCATCACTTTTAGCTGCAGCCGGATTATCATGAACTTCCATAAATAAAGAATCTATTCCTGCAGCCAGAGCAGCCCGCATCAGATAAGGTACATATTCTTTCTCACCATCTGAACTATCACCAGCACCACCCGGCAGCTGTACTGCATGAGTTGCATCAAAAACAACCGGGTAACCAGTTTTGCGCAGTCTAGGCAATGAGCGCATATCTACAACCAGATTATTATAGCCAAAAGAAACTCCTCTTTCAGTTAAAAGTATTCTCTCATTACCTGTACTTTCAATCTTTTCTACTACCTGATCGATATCCCAGGGAGCCAAAAATTGACCCTTTTTAACATTGATTATACTTCCGGTTTTACCGGCAGCGGTCAGCATATCTGTCTGCCTTGATAAAAAAGCAGGAATCTGCATAATATCTAAAATTTCTGCTGCAGCTGCAGCCTGCTCAGGCAGGTGAATATCCGAAATCACAGGTAGTCCAATTTCTTTTTTGACTCTCTCCAAAATTCTTAGACCCTCTTCTAAACCAGGTCCGCGATAGGAATCAATTGAAGAACGATTTGCTTTATCAAAAGAAGCTTTAAAAACATAGGGAATCCTCAGCTTATCTGTTATTTTTTTAATTCCTTCTGCAATTCTTAAAACACGGTCTTCCTCTTCAATTGCACAGGGACCTGCTAAAAGCACAAAAGGCTTTTTGGGATCTCCAAAAATTATATCATCATTTAATTTAACCTGTTTAATCATTATTTACCTCCATCTGCATATCACATTTGATCTTCCTACCAAATTATTCAACTCGTTTATTTATCCGTTTAAGCTCTTTTTCAACCAGCTCAATATCTTCCCGGCGGTCAACGCCAATTAATTTTGCCTCTGTTTCCAGCACTTTAATTTGATAACCATTCTGCAGTGCCCTTAGCTGCTCTAAAGACTCTGCTTTTTCTAAAGCTGTTTGATCCATTCCGGCATACTTTAAAAGAAAATCACGTCGGTAAACATAAAGACCTATATGCTGATAATACTGCTGAGCTTCGGCTCCAGTATCTCGATAGTAAGGAATGGGAGAGCGTGAAAAATATAGAGCATAGTCATTCTGATCGGAAACCACCTTAACCCGATCCGGACTTTTAGCTTCAGCAGCAGTTATTTTTCGCTTTAAGGTGCTCATCTGTAAATTTTTTTCACTGCTGAAAGGTTTTAGGGCTCTTTCAATACTTTGGGCATCAATCAGGGGTTCATCTCCCTGAACATTAACTATTAGCTCAGCCTCAATTTGAGCAGCAGCCTCTGCAATTCTATCGGTGCCGCTTTGATGCTGATCAGAGGTCATAATCACCTTGCCGGCTGCTGCTTCCACAGCCTTCTTTATTCTCCTGTCATCTGTAGCAACATAGACTTTATCTATTGATTCACATTTTTCTACTGCCTGATAAACCCTAACAATCATTGCCTGACCCCTGATCTCTGCCAGCGCTTTGCCGGGAAAACGAGTGGAGTCATAGCGGGCGGGAATAACAGCAGCAGTTTTAAGCCTGCCCATAAAAACACCTCAAATTCTTATTTTGCACTTCCATTTTTAATCTTAGATTTAATCAGATTTAATAGTTCTTCCTTTGCTTCAATCTTCAAAGAAATTTTAAGATAATAAAAAGGGAGATCTCCTATCATTTCTGCAAAATCAAACAGTTTGACCGCATCTTTTTCTGTAGTCAAAATCAGATCAGCCTGTGAGGCAGAATATTGATCAAGTAGAGTTAAAAGATCCTCTTTTTGATAGCTGTAGTGATCATTAAATATTTTATAGCTTACAACCTCAGCTCCTGCACTTTCAATACTTTTTTTGAAAGCTTCTGGACTACCGATACCAGAAAAGGCAAAAACTTTTTTCTCCTCTAAAAAGCTAAGTTCCTCTTCCTTCTGAGAAGCAACAGCAACACAGCTCTCTAAACTGGTTTCGGCCTTAAAAACACCGCTGTGAGAAGGACTAAGAGTTTTAAGCGAAGTCTCAAGCTCTTTAATCCGACTGAAATCTACATTTTCACTGCGGTTTAAAAGAAATATATCAGCTCTTTTTAAAGCAGTAAAAGGTTCTCTAAGCAAACCTGCTGGTAAAACTTTATTGTTAGAAAATGGCTTTTCGGCATCGATTAAAACTATATCTGCATTTCTTTTTAGCTGATAATGTTGAAAACCATCATCTAATAATATCAAATCTGCTCCCTGAACTTCTGCCAATTTTGTCCCTTGATACCTATTAGCTGAGCGGATAAAAATTAATTGATCATAATTGCGGGCCAGCATAAAAAGCTCATCTCCAGCCTCTGCTGCCTCAGCATAAAGTTCAGAATCAGCTTTAATTAAAAAGGGCTCTTCTACATCTTCGGCAGCCCCATAACCCCGACTGATAATAGCTATTTTATATTGAGATTTTAACTCCTCTGCTAAAAAGGCAGTAAACGGAGTCTTACCAGTTCCACCAGTTGTGATATTACCAATACTGATTACCGGTATATTTGCCTTTTTTTTCTTCAATATATTATTTTGATATAGGGTGGATCTGATTTTCGCAAGCTGAGCATAAAGCAGTGACAGCAAAAATAAGATACAGCGAATTACTGCTGCTGATATACCCTTTTCAGAACCATCTATAATTTTTTCTAAATAATTACGCAAACTATCCATATATTTAATACCACCATTATTTTTTGACAATCTCAGCAGCTCTTTTATTAACTTCTGCCATCTTTTCTTCTAAAATTTTCTGCTTTGCTTCCATTGTAAGTCCCTCTTCAAATTTGAAAGGTTCAGCAAAAACTAAAGCTGTTTTACTAAAGGGTAAGGGCAGTAAAAATTCATCCCAGCTGCTGAAATTTTTCTTCCAGCGGGCCTCAGTTCCTATCGGCACCAGATAAGAGCCTGCCTTTTCCTGCAGAAAAATAATGCCTGGTTTAACCTGATGCAGGGGACCGGTTGGTCCGTCAGGTGTTATCGCTGCACTTTCACCCTGTTTTAGCTTTCTATAAAGTTTGAGCAGTGAGCGGCTTGCTCCTCTGCTGCTGGAACCACGAACAGTACCCCAGCCTAATCTTTCTAAGACTTCAGAAATATAGCTGCCATCCCGGCTCAAACTTGCCAGTGCATAAATTTCTAAATCTTTCAGAAAATAGGAAGGAACCCAGAGTTTCCCGTGCCAGCAGGAAAAAACAAGTGATTCACTTGCCATCATTTCTTTAACTTTTTTCCAGCCCTCCACTTCCAATCTGTAAGAAAAATTGGCAGCTCGAAGCAAATAATAAGCTAAAGGAGGAATTAGCTTTTCTTCTATTTTTCTTTTTTTAGCTGACATAATTTATTCCTCCTTGATCTATTAATGTCCTGATATTATATATTTAAAACTTGATTGTTATTTTAAACCTTAAGAAAGATGATTTTTAAACAAAAGATGATTTTTAAGCATTAGGATCTTCAATAAATTGACCTTTATATAAAGAAGCATATTTACCCTGTTTTTTTAACAGCTCCTGATGGCTGCCCATCTCCATAATTTCGCCCTGCTCGACTACGACAATTTTATCTGCATTTCTAATAGTAGAGAGCCGGTGAGCAATAATAAAAGTTGTTCTATTTTGCATTAAATGTTCCAGTGCTTCCTGAACTAAGGCTTCAGATTCTGAATCAAGTGAAGAAGTCGCTTCATCTAAGATTAATATCTTAGGATTTTTAAGGATTGCTCTGGCAATTGAAATTCTCTGTTTCTGGCCGCCAGAAAGTCCAACTCCACGCTCTCCAACCATTGTATCATAACCATCTGGAAAAGCCATAATAAAGTCATGGGCATTTGCAGCCTCAGCTGCAGCCTGAATCGCTTCTTGATCAGCTTCTAAATCACCATAGGCAATATTATCTCTTAAAGAACCACTGAATAAAATTGTTTCCTGAGGTACTATCCCGATAAAATCACGCAGGCTGTCAATTTTAACATCTCTAAGATCATGACCATCAACCCTCATTCTACCTTCGATTGGATCAAAAAAGCGTGGAATTAAATCAACCATCGTTGTTTTCCCAGCTCCACTGTGACCGACCAGAGCAACTACCTCTCCTGGCTCAGCTTTTAAATTAATATTTTTTAAAACTACCTCATTTCTATTATAAGCAAAGGTTACATTATCATAAACAACTTCACCTTCTACATCAGTTAGTTCAATCTTATTTTCATCATCTTCCCTAAGTTCACTTTCAGTGTCCATTATCTCGAAAACTCTTTCAGCTGAAGCAAATAGCTGCTGCAGTCTTTTTGATAATTTAGTGATCGACCGTAAAGGCTCACTGATAGTTAAAAGCAGAGTAAAAAAGGCTATTAATTCTGAGGCTGACATTCGTCCCTGCATAACCTCATAACCACCATACCAGAGTATAGCCGTAAAAGAAATAGCAGCCAGAAACTCAACCAGTGGTGTTAAAATTGCTCCATACTGAGTTTTTTTCATTTTGGCTCTAAAATTAGCCTGATTTTCAGTGCTGAAACGCTCAAACTCATATTCCTCTCGTCCAAATGACTTAACCACTCTCACAGCAGAAAGTGTTTCCTGCAGTACATCTGAAACATCGGCAATCTTAATTTGAACTCTGCGGCTGACTTTTTTCAATTTATAATTAAATTTAACAATAACATAGGTGATAAAAGGTAAAATTATAATCAAAAAAATTGTCAGGCGGTAATTTAAATAAACAAGATAAACAATTCCTCCAATTAGAGTAAAAACCTTATCAATACTGCCGACAGTAGTATTGATCATCGAACTCTCTAAATTCTGAACATCATTAGTCACTCTTGATAAAATATCACCAGTCTTATTTTTACTATAAAAGCTTAAAGATAGATTGTGGAGATGTGAATAGAGGTCATCCCTCATGTCTTTAATTGATCTTTGAGAAACATAGGAAACCAGATAAGTTTTTCCATAATAAGCAACTCCCTTGAGGAAATAAACCAAAATCATCATTCCAGCAACTAAGGAAAGCTGGATCATTCCCTCACGTCCCATATCAATATCTGAGATAATTGTTTCTAATAGTCCCTGAAAAACTCTAACAAAAAAAATAGTTAAAAAGGCATGAACCAGCATAGAGATTACTCCCCCTGCCATCCTGCCTTTATATGGTAAAAGATATTTAAATACCCTTTTTAAAATTTCTATTTCATTATTTCCTTTTGCTGAGTCCATAATAATGAATCCCCATTCCTGAAATTTCGTGATCAACATCTAAACCAGGGATACCAAGCTTTCCATAAAGAGCAACTGCTAAATGCGGCTCCTTACTGACAATACCAATTTTAATTCCAGCACCGGAAATCCCTGATAATGGCTTATCAAAATCGATCATTGCTCTTTCCACACAGCGGGTTAAAATTCTTTGATCCTGAACAGATTCTGTGATTACATCCCCTTTGATTGCTGCCCCGAGACAGTTTCTTAAAACTTTATCCTTTAGTTTAGACCCTTTGCCTCCGGCTCTGGTAATTACTGCATTATATCCTTCATTTTTATAAGCATCAATTATTTTGCCGTCATACTCGTCATTAACCATTGACAGCAGTACAGCTACTTTTCCTATAGACTGTCCACCATCAATTTCCGTAAAATCATCAATTGTAAAATCTGATAAATTCATCAAATCACCTCTTAGTCTTATTTTCTTAGTTATTTTCTTTTAAAAAAGGTTTAAAAATGTCTTGACTTCGCCTACCACTATCTGCTATTCAACAAAACTAATTAATTTCCTTTTTTAGTTCCGGAAAAATAGCTCTGATTAACTCCTTATAACCTTCAATGATCCTTGGTGAAGGTCTATTTACTAAATCTTGATTAACTAAATAAACGCGGTCATTTTTAAAAGCTGAAATTTCTCTCAGGACTTTCTTCTGCCGCAGATCTTCTAAAGTTAATCCCTGAGGATTGCTGTGCTGGCTGCTGATATAAACTTCTGGATCAGCAGCAATTAGACTTTCTAAATTATAGGTGGGCCAGCTCCCCTGGGCTTCCCGCCCAATATTATAACCACCTGCAGCCTGAATTAAACTGTCAATAAAAGTTCCCTTACCTGCAGTGTATAACGGATCTGACCAGATTTCGTAAAAAACTCTTTTGCGCTCATTATTTTCAAGCTTTTTAGCAACTAATTTTTGCAAACGCAGATATTCCTTTTCCATCGCTGCAGTAATTTTTTGACCAGCACTTTCTGCAGCACTTAAATAAGCAATATCCTCAATCATATTTATTGTATCATTAATTGAGTCAGGTTTAAAACCAATATTTTTAATTCCCAGTTCAGTTAACCTTTCTAAACTTCTAATTCGACTGACAGATTCTGCAATAACAAGGTCCGGCTCCAGTGAAATTATCTTTTCCAGATTGGGTTCATCAATCCTTCCCACCTCTGTTTTAGCCAAAGCTTCCTCGGGATAATCGCAGACAGAACTAACAGCCACCAGCTTATCTTCAAGTCCAAGTTCGTAGATGATCTCTGTAATAGCAGGAGCCAGCGAAATAATTCTCTCCGGCTCGGCTTTAATTACTACCTCCCGTCCTAAATCATCTGTATATTTAATTGGATAATCAGCTGCTGCTGAAGAAATGCTGACAAAAAATATTGAAATTATTAAAATTGCTGAAATTAGCTTCTTCATTTAATTACACCTCTGCTTGAACAGTTTCAGAAATTATAAAAGTTTATCCCGGTTTGGAATTGGCACTGGTGCTACTTTATGGCTGTTTTTAGAAGCCAGTTTCTTTATCTTTGCTTCAACTTCTGGTTCAGCTTTACCACTTAAAATGTACTGGTCCAGCTCCTCATAGCTGAAACCCATCTCAGACTCATCTGTCTGGCCATCCCAGAGGCCAGCTGAAGGTTTTTTCTCTATAATTTCAGCAGGGATATCCAAAACTTGGGCCAGCTCTTTGACCTCATGTTTGACTAAAGAGCCAAGTGGAGCCAAGTCAATTCCTCCATCACCATGTTTGGTGAAATAACCTATTTTTAATTCACTCCAGTTGTCTGTTCCGATAACTAAATAATTTTTGATCTGGGCATAATAATATAAGGAAGTCATCCGCAGACGTGGTTTAATATTTGCTTCAGCAAGTTTACCATCTTTAATACCTGTTGACTTCAGCTCATCTAATAAATGATCATAAACATCACTTAAATCATTTTCAATTACCTGCATCTGAAATTCATTTGCGATTTTTAGTGCATCTTCCCGGTCACTGCTGCTGGAATGACAGGGCATAATAACTGTGAGCAGATTTTCACCAAAGGCCAGCTGGGCTAATCTAGCAGTAACTGCAGAGTCAATTCCTCCGCTCAAACCAACCACTGCTCCCTCTAAACCGGCTGTTTCAACCCTTTCCTGCAGCCAGGAAACTAAATTATCTTTAATTTTTTCATAATCATGGTTTTTAAATAAATTTTTATCCATTATTTTTCCCTCCAAGGATATTTTCCGTCAATCATTGCTTTAAAATCACCTTTAATTGCTGTGATTCTCCAAATATCATCAATTTTTTCAACAAAAAGTTGATCTTCCAATGCAGCCGAATAAAGTTTTTCCCTATCTCTAAAATTAAATTCATAAAAAGCTTTGAAACTACGGCTGTTGGTTGAATGCGACACTTCTTCTATCCTTAAATTCTCCAGGCTGTAAACTTGATTTACCTCTTCCCCAAATTCAGGATTCCTGTAGGCCGTCTGCATTTTTTCAATTACATGACTTTCAGAAATTAGACGCTCCATCTGACCCAAATCAATGGCTGCTGCTTCTTTAGCCAGACCAATATTTTTCGCAGCAAGTGCCTCATAAAAATAATTGACTACTTCTGCAGGTGAATCCTCAGCTGTAATAACCGGAGCCGGCCCCGAACTTAAGCCCCAAAAAATAGAAGCAAATAAAATGACAAAGAAAAGCAGTGGTTTCCAGCTCTGTCGAAAAAAGAGCTTTATATTCTCCTTTTGCCTCTTTTTTTTAAGCACCTTATTTTCAATTAAATTCTCTCGTTTCAAAAAAGGAAGCAGTCTAAAACTAGCAGCAGATGCTGCACTTTCGAGCTGCTGCAGTACTGAATCCAAATTTGATCTCTCATTTTCATCACGGTCCAGCATTTCCATAAGCAGACTGTTCAACTGCTCACTGATTTCCGGTACTAAAAGCTTAGGCTCCAAAATATTTTCGGTCTGGATTTTATTTAAAACTTTTGCCTGATCATCGTCACCAAAAATTGTTTTCGAAGTTAAAAAATAATAAAAAACTGCAGCTAGATTGAAAATATAGGCCTTTTGATCCCAGGTCTGACCCGCTATTATTTCTGGCGGTTTAAAATATTCAGCAGCAGGTGCTTCAAAGTCAAAATTATTATAATTTTTTTGACTGCTGTGTATCTGCTCCGGCATCAAATAAATATTTTCCTGCTGATCAATATAAAAATTAGCTGCATTTATTCCTTTTGGAAAAAGCCTTTTTATCAAATCCAAATCTCTTAAAAGCTTTAAAATTTCGATCATTTCCTGCAGCAGTTTCTCTGAACTGATAGAATTCTGATTTAAGTATTCAACCAGTGGTTTTAAGCTGCTGCTGCCCTGATAAAGCAAAAAGTATTCCCCATTTTCGTTAATCACATCTTGATATGCAATAATTTTTGCTGGGAGATCTGCCGGCATATTTTTTACAGCAGCTCTTACTTTTTTAACTACATCTAACTGCACCCTTGACCGTGGTACAGTATCTTGAAAAAGTTTTACTTTATTTAAATTTTCATTATCTGCTTTTTCCCTACTCATAGCAATTCCCCCGGCATTAATTACAGAATTAAATCATCTTTATGCTTGGCAGAATTTTCATATTCATCTTTTTTCTCCTGGTAGCCATCACGACCAAAAATACCATAGGTATAATTTTTACCAAGTTCTACTCCCGGCTGATTAAAGGCATTAATATCTAATAGCTCACCTGTTACAGCTGTCTGGAATTCAAAGAAGTAGAATAACTGACCTAAGGTAAATTCATTTACTTCAGGTACTTTAAGAGTTTGATTCATTCTATTTCTTTTATTTAAAGCAAGCTCTGTTGCCCATTTTTCTGTATTAATCAATTCAGCAAAACTGTGGCCTCCTAAATAACCAAGACCTGCTAAATCTTTGTAAGCTCCTGGAATTTCTAATTCTTCTGCAAAATTTTCTACTTCCAGGAAGGTAATTATTTTATCAAAAGGACCTTCCATATACAGCTGTGCCTGTGAATGCTGGTCAGTTGCACCTAAGGCTTTAATTGGAGTTGGACCAACATTAACCTTATTGCCCTGGCGGTCAACTTCCTTACCTAATGATTCTGCCCATAACTGTCTGTACCAATCAGCTACATCACGCAGACGATCCGAATAAGGCATCATTACTGACATAACCTTACCTTTTTGATAAGCTAAATACTGAATTAAACCATTGACTAAGGCAGGGTTTTTCCAGAAATCATCCTGACGACAGATTTGATCCATATAAGCTGCACCATCAAGCAGTTTTTCAATATCTACTCCGGTCATAGCAGCTGATAAAAGTCCTACCGGTGTTAAAACTGAAAATCTTCCACCAACATTATCGGGAATGAAGAACTTCTTCATATTCTCTCTGGCTGCAATCTCAATGAGATAGCCTGAATCTTTACTTGTGGTAGCAATGAAGTGCTCACCCACATTTTCTTCTCCAACAGCATCAGCAACAAATTTGCGGGCCAGCAAAAACTGACTCATTGTCTCCGCTGTACTTCCTGATTTAGAAATTACATTGAAAAGAGTCTTTTTTGGATCCAGTTTCTCAAATAGTGCCTTAATTCCTTCTGGATCAACATTATCATTTACAAAAAGACGGGGATATCCATTACGCGCTTCTTCAAATAAATTATAGTGGGGATCATTTATTGCAGTCTGAACCGCAATATTTCCGAGTGCAGATCCTCCTATACCCAATACTACAAAATTGTCAAATTTGTCTTTTAACTCTTCGGCAGTTGCCTTAAGTTCTTTTACAATCTCTTCCTGATTGTAAGGTAACTCCATAAAACCCATCTTGCCATCTGTTTCAGCCTCAAGAATGTTCTGATGTGCTTTTAAAGCTTCCTCTTTTGCTTCTTCTAGCTCCTCCACAGTTAAACCATGCTCGTCACCAATCATTTCCGCAAAAACATTGTTAATATCCAGTTTTAATCTTAAATTATCTTTTTCAGACATCCTAATTCCTCCTTATATTCTTATATCGCTGCCTAAATTATTAATGCTATCACAAGTATATATTTTTCAGCACTATTTTGCAAGATTTATATGCATTTAAAAAACCCTACCTTTTACAGTAGGGTTAATATCTTGACTATTTTTTTGCATTTTGATTTGCGTTAGAATTAGGAGATTTATTTGATGATCCACCTTTGTTATTTCCCTTTCCTTTATTAGAGCTACCTTTTCCTTTATTATTATTTTTGGCAGAGTTTTGAGAAGCATTATTTTCCCCTCGGTTTTCCAAAGCATTCTCTGAAGCTGAGTTAGAATTTTTTTGTCTATTATTTATTCTTTCAGCCCTTGCCTCTTCTCTTGCCTCTTTTCTGTATTCTGCAGCTAATTGTTTTAATTGAGAAGTTTCAATCTCACCATTCTCTTCTATAATAGATGCTATCTCAGCCGCAAATGCTTCTGTTTTTTCACCTGAAATATCTTCACGACTTAGCTTTCTCAGTTCAAGTGCAGTTTGAAAACTTAACTGGCCATTATCAGTTTCATTTTGATAACTATTAATTAATTCTAAAGCCTTTTCTTCTTCAACACCATTATTTAAACTTTGCTCTAAATTATTTAATATTACAAAGCCCTGTCCTAAATCAATTTCTTCGTCCATAATTTTATTTGTAACTGAAGTCATTGTTTCAATACTTAAACTTTCTTCATACGATGTTAATTTTCTTTCTAAAGTGACTTTTTCAATATTATTTAAATCTTCACTTTCATCAATAGCTGTTAACAATTCCTCAAGGTTTTCATAACTAACTTCATATTCCTCTTCAGTATCTCCCTCATCAGCAGCTTTTTCCTCTTCATTTGCTGCAGTTTCTTCCACACTACTTGCAGCCGCCTGCGTTTCTTCTACAGCCGTTTCTTGATTTTCTTCTGTGCTGTCTTGAGCCAAAGTTAAAGCAGAACCAAATGCAAAAAGAATCATCAATACTACCAAAATTAAAGTTATTTTTTTCTTCATTTTTTGACCTCCTCATTAAAGTTTTTCTAACTATCTTCATTATAGTACAGGTACAGCAGCAAAACAAATCATCTGGCAAAAGAATTGTGTTTTCTTCATAAATTTCATTTTTTTACGATATAGTTTTATGAGCTTTGCTCGTGGGATGGACGTATATGCAGCGTAAACCACCCGATTTATATCGTTTTATGTAAAAAAAGCAGCAGTTAAGAGGTCTTTTCTTTCTCAAAACTGCTGCTTTTACTATTTTTTTAACAAAAAACGATAGGTTCACGTTACATGTAATTTTTTGTAATTTTTATTCTAACTATTCCAGATAGGTGTTCCAGAAGAAAGGCTGCCAGCCTGCCTGGAAGTTTTTAAGTTCTGTTCTCCTAATATGCAGGCGGCTGTAATCTAAAATGTTAAAGTAAGGAACAGAATCCCAGAGTTCAGCCTGCATTCTTTCTACAATTTTATATCTCTGCTCATAATCAACCTCTCTCAGCATTTCTGCAAAAATTTGATCCATCTGTCGGGAATCTTTACTATCCCAGTTTGTAATCCATTTATTAGTACCTGTCCATCCCTGGTGTATCTGAGGATCAGGAACTACTTTTATAAATGGAGAAAGATGCATATGCCAACCTTCTTTTTTAGCTCTTCTTTCAACAACAGTTGGACGATCAAATAGCTGCAGTTCAACATCTATTCCTATTTTCTCCAGCTGATCCTGAATTGCAATTGCTCCCTGCCTTTCCATTTGATTATCCTGGCCACTTAAAATAACAAGTGGCTGACCATCATAACCAGCCCGCTCAAGCAGTTGTTTTGCCTTTTCTGGATCATAAACTCCGTAAATACCTGAGCCTGCATCAGACACATGCCAGGGATTTCCTTTTTCGTGCAGGGCAGATTCCAGACGCCAGAACTGAGGATCACCAATCATTGCATAACCCAGCTCTTCAAAATCTAAAGCATAAGCTATTGCCTGTCGTGCATACTTATTATCAAATGGAGCTTCCGCATTATTAAAAATCAACATTGACATTCGATCAGGATAAATAATTACATTTTTAATATTTTGATCCATTTTAAAAATCTGATATTGATCTCTCGGTACCTCTTCAGCAAAATGGAATTGTCCGGTCTGTACCCCAGAAACTCTAACCTGAGCATCAGGGATAAAGTTGAAAACAATTTTATTTAAATATGGAATTCTCTCACCGGCAAAAAACGAACCTTCACGGGGGCTAGGAGTATAATCTTCAAAACGAGTTAAAACCAATTTTTGATCCGGCACCCATTCTTCATATTTATAGGGTCCGGTACCTACATGACGGTCAATAACATCAGTGCCAAATTCGTCGATAACTTCCTCTGCTCTGACTACAAACTTTTGATTGGAAACCGGTGAGGCCAGAATATTTAAAAATGGAGCATATACTTCTTCAAATTTAAAACGAATATTGTACTGATCAAGTTTTTCAATCTCATCAAAGTGGGGGGCCACCAGCTGCCCACCATTATTAATTTCTAACCATCTTCTAAAAGAGGCTACAACATCATCAGCATCCATCAGCTCTCCATTATGCATTCTTACATCTTCTCTTAATTTAACATCATAAACTAGTCCATTTTCTTTTATCTCATAGCTTGCTGCCAAATGTGGAGTTAAATTAAGATTTTCATCAAACTCAAATAGGCCTTCATAGACATGATTCATCATCGCTGAAATCATAGAATCAGTTGAATTATCTGTATCCAGGTGGGCAACCGACATCTGAAAAGCCGTATTAAGTGTACCGCCAAATCGGTCTTCTTCCTGGGCCAGCACTGTTGAGCTAATCAGCAGAGAAAAAACTATTAATAAAACAATTAAACTAAGTCTTAGTTTTTTTTTCATTTTTTAAACACCTCTTTTTATTTTTTTAAAGTATTTTTTAAATGTGGATCTAATAAATCTCGCATACCATCTCCCAGCAAATTAAGTGATAGAACTGATAAAATGATCATCATACCTGGAGCCAATATCATCCAGGGTGCAACTACCATGTATGTCCTGGCATCTGTTACCATGGCTCCCAAACTTGGCGCAGGTGGCATGATACCAACCCCCAAAAAGCTAAGTGCCGCCTCATCCAAAATAGCTAAAGCAAAATTAAAGGTTGCCTGAACCATAATAGGAGATGCCGAATTTTTAAGAATGTATTTAAAGATAATTCTTAGATCATTAGCACCTGCTGCTCGTGCAGAATCAACATAATCTAAGTCTTTAATTGAAATTACCGCACTACGAATAATTCTAGCCATCTTAGGAAAATAGGCAAAAGATAGAGCAAGAATAATATTCAGCTTGCCGGCTCCCCAGATAGCTGCCAGTGAAATCGCAATAATAATACCGGGAAAAGCCATCATTGCATCTAAAACTCGCATAATTATCTTATCAATCTGAGGATAATAGCCAGCAACTATGCCGACTACCCCGCCAAAGATAACAGTTAAAATAACTACAGAAATACCAACTTCAATTGAGGTCCGGAGGCCATAAAGAATTCGGGTGAAAATATCTCTTCCATATTGGTCTGTTCCTAAAAGATGTTCTTTAGAAGGTGGCTGTAATCTATTTCTGGCATTATTTCTGACAGGATTATAATCTGTCAGTAGAGGAGCAAAAAGGCTTAAAGAAATCAGTATTATTAAAATTATAATTGAAGTTGTTATATATGAATGTTCATATTTTTTATATTTCTTTAAAAATAGCAATTTATTACCCCTTTATTGATAACGAATTTTTGGGTTTAAAAATGCATAACTTAAATCTACTAATAAATTTAAAACTACATAAATCAAGGCTACAAAAATTATAGAAGCCTGGATAACAGGAATATCCCGCCGCATGATTGCATTGATTGCCATAAAACCAGTGCCTGGAATCACAAATATTGTTTCCACTATCCAGGTACCTCCCAGCAGTACTGCAAAGTTATGACCAATTACAGTAATTATCGGCAGCATTGAATTTTTCAAAGCATGTTTAAAGACTATCGAATAAGTTGAAAGCCCCTTGCTTTTTGCTGTTCTAATATAATCATGTTTTAAAGTATCAAGCATTGCACTTCTAGTCATACGAGCAATTAAGCCGGCCTGCATAAAAGCTAAAGTAAAAGCAGGCAAAACTATATATTTAAAAGTGCCCAAACCGGCTTCAGCAAAAGGCTCATAGCCGCTAACTGGAAACCAACCCAGCCTAACTGAAAAAATATACATCAAGATTAGAGCCAGCCAAAAACTTGGAATAGAGATCCCAAATAGCGAAATTGTAATTGAAAACTGGTCTAAAAATTTTCTATGTTTAACCGCAGCCAGAATACCCAAAAGCAAACCAGCAGTAATGCCAAATACTTCGGCAAAAACTGCAATTAAAAATGTAGGTCTAATTCTTTCTGCTAAAACTTGAGAAACCGGTGCATTTAAATAAAGTGAGTCGCCAAAATTACCTCTGACTATATTAACAAGCCATCTAAAAAATCTTACAATCAATGGCTGATCAAGACCTAAACTCGCTTTAACCCTGACAATTTCTGCCTCTGCAGCCATGTTCCCCAGTATAACACGCACTGGATCTCCAGGCATTAAATTTGTGATAAAAAAAGCAATTAAAGCTACAATAAATAAAATAGGAATTAAAAGTAATATTCTCTTTATAATATAGTTCCGCATTTTTTCACTTCCTGATTCTAACAACTCTGTATCTTTTAATTAATATTATCACAATAATATAAGTATATCAATCAAGAATAATTATTGATAGTTGATTTATTTAATTTTTAGCTGCAAAGGCTTTGGCTATTTTAGCCCCTACTACAGCGTTATTTCTAACTAAAGCAATATTGGTTTCCAAACTTTTACCAGCTGTTATTTCTTTAATTCTGTCAAGTAAAAAAGGAGTTAATTCTTTACCAGAAATTCCCTGTGATTCTGCCTCAGTTAAAGCCTGCTCAATTTTTTCATTGATTACTGAGTACTCGATCTCATCAGCTTCTGGTACTGGGTTAGCAATTAAGACTCCACCTTCTAAACCAAGTTCCCATTTTGCCTGCAGAATATCAGCTGTGTGCTCAGGATTTTCTAATTTGTAATCAACATTAAAGCCACTGTGGCGGCTGTAAAATGCTGGCAGTTCTTCAGTTTGATAGCCGAGTACCGGCACCCCAAAACTTTCTAGTTTTTCTAAGGTTAAACCTAAATCTAGTATTGATTTAGCTCCTGCAGCAATAACTGCTACTGAAGTTTTCTTTAGTTCTTCTAAATCGGCTGAAACGTCAAAACTTGTTTCAGCACCTCTGTGAACTCCTCCAACTCCACCGGTAACAAAGATCTTAATTCCAGCTAAATCTGCTGCAATCATAGTCCCAGCTACTGTTGTTGCTCCATGCTTCTTTTCTGCTAATACTACTGGTAAATCGCGTCGGCTGACTTTAACTATTTCGTCGGATTCACCTAAAAATTCAACTTCTTCTTTTGTTAATCCAACTTTTATCTTACCATCAATAATTCCAATTGTTGCTGGTACTGCTCCATTTGCTCTAATAATATCTTCAATTTCTAAAGCTGTTTCAATATTCTGGGGGTAAGGCATTCCATGAGCAATAATTGTTGATTCCAATGCCACAACAGGTTTTCCAGATTCCAGTGCTTCTTTTACCTCAGCTTTGATTTCTAAATATTTCTCTAAATATTTCATTTTACTACCTCCATAATTTTTTATACTAATTTACTCAAATCAGGACTACAGGTCAGTTCAGATTTTACCGTCAGTGCTGAAGCCTTAATTCCTAATTTTATTGCCTCGTTGATAGACATTTCATTCATAATTCCGGCTGCAAATCCTGCTGTTAATGCATCACCTGCACCGGTTGTTTCTACTATTTCATTACTGCTGACTTTTACAGCTTCAAAATGCCTTAATTCCGTTTCACCTTCAGACTGGCTCAAATAATAGACTCCATTTTGACCGGCACTAATAATCATCTCCGGCAGCTCTTTGTTCCGAGAATATTCTCTTTTTAAACGCTCAAGTCTTGCTTCTAGATCCATTTTTTGAGCAGATTCCGAATCTTCCATTTTAACTATATTAACTATATCAAGTATAACTTCAGCTTCATCAAGATTAGCTCTTAAATAATCCAATTCAGTTAATTTACCTTTTAATTTCAAAGACTTTTCAACTGAAACTGCATCAGTTATTTTTATCATTTTTTTGTCTTTTACTAATTCTAATAAAAAAGAAATTATATTTTCTTCTAAATTCGTGTCAAAAATAAGCATTGAGGATGTTTCGATGATTTTTCGCTTATTATTTAAATAATTACTGTCGATTTCTTTTAAAATCCTCATGTCATTTACTGCACCAATCAAATCACCATTTTGATCCATATGTGCCAGATAAACTCCAGTTTTATAATCTTGAGCCTGTGTAGTCTTAAAATGAGAAATATCCACTCCTACAGCTTCAGTTTCTACTTTTAATTGATCACCAAAATGATCACTGCTTACTGCTGTTAGGAGTACAACTTCCTGCTCTAAAAGCGCAAGATCTTCTGCAATGTTGCGTCCTACTCCTCCAGAACTTTCTTTGATCCAGCCAGGACTGGAACTTCCTTTTATATAGTTAGGGCTATAACCTTTGATATCTAGATTAGCTCCTCCAACGATTACAACTTTTTGTTCAGGGGCTGTGATATAACCGCGGCCTAAAAGGTAGCCTTTGGTGCTTAAATGATGGATATATGTACCTACCGCTGATTCTGAAATTTTAAGTTTGTTTGCAATTTCTTCTCTACTAATTGTTGCATCTTTTTTGATCAAAGCCAGCACTTCTTTTTCTCTTTCAGTTAATTTTTCTATTGTCAGCACCTCCTTTTTTAAATTTTTATTTATATTTGTAAATTATTGTTTAAATAAAGTATAGCATATTTATTTAGATTTGTAAATAATTATTTAGATATTTTAAGTCATCAAAAAAAAACCGCCCACAAAGGGCGGCAGTTAAGTACTTATTTGAATTTTATCAGTAATTATTATTCTACAACTTTAATTTCTTTTCTACCTTCCCAGTGACCATGAAGGTTACAGAATGCATATACATTTAAATCACATGATTCTTCTAATTTAAGATTTAATGTAGCTTCTGCTTTCATATCAGGAGTAAATTCTACTCTAGCTAGACTTGCATAATTAGCATATAGATCAAAATACTGAATATAATGATCTGGACCCATTGGATGAGTGATTTCCTTACCAAAAGTAACTTTGACTTCAAAGTATTCACCTTTTTTAACTTCATCAGGACATTGGATATAAGGAACATGCTTCTTCTCTAAGGCTGTCTTGTCTTCACCAGTGTTTTCTAACTTCTTAAGATCATAATAACCCATTTTAAAATTCCTCCTTATAGATTTTAGTTGATTATTAAATACCTAAATTAATATTAATATTAATTTAGAAAATTTGATTTCATTATATAATTACTTAGTAAACTTACGGAAAGCTGAACTAGGTTCTCCACAAACAGGACATTTTTCTGGTAAACCATCTACAACTGTATGGCCACAAACTTCACAAATGCTGACATATTCTAATTCTATATCTTCACCATTATCAACATGTTCTTTAGCATCTCGGTAAAGTTTAGCATGGATCTGCTCAGCTTCTAAGGCATAGTGGAATGAACGCACTGCATCTGATTCCCCTTGCTCTTTAGCAACAATACTGTATGTAGGATACATCTGCTCAACTTCACCTTCTTCACCTTCAATAGCGCCAACAAGGTTTTCTGAAGTTGTACCTAACCCAAATTCGCCACCACCAGCAACTAAAAAGCCTCCTTCAACATTTTCATGAGCTGCAAAATGATTGCCTGCATGAACTTCTTCAGCATAAGCAATAGCATCAAATAAAAGTGCTACATTTTCGAATCCTTCTTCTGCTGCTTTCTGGCCCCAAATCTTATAACGCTGATAAGCCATACTTTCGCCAGCATAAGCAGAACGTAAATTTTGAGCTGTCATATCATTATTAACCATCTTTTAACTACCTCCATTTATTAATAATTATTATTAATAGTATAACATCTTAAATAATGTTCTGTCAAGAATACATATTTTTAGATTTCAGTAAAATATAATACTTACTAATTATATTAATTCTATTTATAAAATGATTTTCCTGCTTTTTTTATTAAATATAGTTAATTTTTAACTTAATTTTAATATTTTATTTGTTATTTTCTTATAATTCGCTAAATTTCAACAAAAAATCCGACCAAGTTTGACCTCAGTCGGATAAAATACTAATTAATATTTATTTCTATTTGCTGTTTCTAATTCTCATTTTTTCATTTAATATTTTTTTACGCAAACGAATTGCCTCAGGTGTAATCTCTACCAGTTCATCATCTTCTATAAATTCTAAAGCCTGTTCCAGAGTGAATTTCTTAGCTGGTGCTAGATTAATAGAATCGTCAGAACCAGAAGCTCTTACATTTGTCAGCTTCTTATTTTTACAGGCGTTTACAGTCAGGTCATTCTCACGGCTGTGCAGGCCAATAATCATACCTTCATATACCTTAGTTCCTGGTTCAATGAACATTTCTCCTCTATCTTCTAAATTAGAAAGCGCATATCCCATAGCAGTTCCCTGCTGATTAGATATTAATACACCATTTTTTCGTTTTGGAACCTCACCTTTAAATGGTTCATATTTTTCAAAAGATCGAATCAGAGTACCTTCACCACTGGTATCATTGATAAACTCACTTCTGAAACCAATTAAACCTCTGGTCGGTACCAAATATTCCAAATGTAAATAATCACCTTCAGGCATCATAGAATGCATGATTCCTTTACGCTGATTTAATTTATTAATTACAGTACCAGAATATTTTTCCGGCAGCTCAACCATTACTTTTTCAATTGGTTCATGTTTTTTACCATCAATTTCTTTCATTAAAACCTCAGGCTTGGAAACAGAAATTTCATAACCTTCACGGCGCATATTTTCTAATAAGATTGAAAGATGCAGCTCACCTCGGCCGGATACTTTAAAGGCTTCGGTGTTTTCAGCTTTCTCAACCCGCAGGCCAACATTAACTTCTAATTCTCTTTCCAGTCGAGCTTTAAGATGGCGGGTAGTTAAATATTCACCTTCCAGACCAGCAAAAGGAGAATCATTTACTAGAAAATACATAGCCAGCGTTGGCTCAGCTATTTCTATCATCGGCAGTGGATCAACTTTACCTACTTCACAAACTGTTTCTCCGATTGAAATATCTGGGATGCCAGCAATTGATACAATTTCTCCACTGTGAGTTTCCTCAACTGCATTCTGTTTTAAACCTTCATAAACAGATAACTTAGTTATTTTTCCCTTTTTAGTTGAGCCATCACGCTTATAGACTTCAACCTGCTGACCATCTTCAAGTGTTCCTTTATAAACACGGCCAATACCAATTCTCCCGAGATAATCATCATAAGCCAGATCATAAATCTGCATCTGCAGTGGCTCATCGTCTAAATCAGGATAGCTTTCAACACTATCAATAATTGTTTCAAAAAGTGGATCTAAATTTTCACTTTCATGATCTAACTCAAAAAATGCCTTTCCTTCCACTGCAATACCATAAATTACAGGAAATTCTAGCTGATCATCATCTGCAGAAAGCTCAATAAAAAGATCAATAATTTCATCATGAACCTCTTCTGCCCGCTGATTGTTTTTATCTATTTTATTAATAAAGACAATTGGTTTAATTCCCTTTTCTAAAGATTTCTTCAAGACAAATCTAGTCTGCGGCATTGGACCTTCGGAAGCATCAACAATTAAAATTGCAGAGTCTACTGCTTTAATAACGCGCTCTACTTCTGAAGAAAAGTCAGCATGACCTGGAGTATCAACAATATTAATTTTTACACCTTTATGCTCAATAGCACAGTTTTTAGAATAAATTGTAATTCCCCGTTCACGCTCAAGATCATTACTGTCCATTATACAATCTACAACTTCTTCGTTTTCTCTAAAAACTCCACTCTGACTTAAAAAAGCATCAACAAGGGTTGACTTACCGGCATCAACATGAGCAATAACTGCCAGATTTATTATTTCTCTTTTATCCACATTAAAAACCCTTTCTCTTATAAAGTTAAATTTAACTTCCTTATTTTATATCTTTTCCCATAATATTATCCAAACTAATACAAAAAAATTAAAACTTTTAACTATAATAATGTAATGATTTTAAATTATTTTAAAATATTACATTTTTTCTACTATAATTAGAAAAACCCTGACCACTTAAAAAAGTAATCAGGGCTTACAATTCTTAATTATAAAACTTTTATATGCTTTATAACTTAACGATATTAGCAGCTTGTGGGCCGCGATCGCCTTCTACGATTTCAAATTCTACTTCCTGACCTTCTTCAAGGTTTTTGAAACCTTCTTCTTCAATAGCTGAGAAGTGTGCGAACACGTCGTCTCCGTCTTCTCTTTCAATAAATCCAAATCCTTTTTTCCCATCAAACCACTTAACTGTTCCTGTGTAAATCATTAAATAAATTCCTCCTAATTTTTAACGATGGAATTCTTACTTGTTTTTTTCTCCATCTCCCATAGTATAGCATTCTGAGACATCACTGTCAAGAATTATTTAGAATTATTTAGAATTATTTCGATTTTATTTTCATTTTCTTTATTTTTCTCATCTATTCTTTAAGTTTTCATTTTTATAATTTGCTTTTTATGCTCTTTACAAACTGCCCTGCATTATTTAACATTTCATCTTCATTATTACCAGCCTGAATAACTTTTATCAGCGCACTACCGATAATAATTCCATCAGAATAATCAATTATTTTTTTTGCCTTTTCCGGGCCATCAATACCAAAGCCCAGCCCCAGCGGCAGTTCACCTGCTGTTTTGCGAACTCGATTCAAATATGTTTCTAATTCAGGATAAATTCCCTGCTGATCATCACCGGTTGTCCCCAAGTGGGCTACACAGTAGAGAAAGCCTGAACTTTTAGCTGATATCTTTTTTAAGCGCTGCTCGGAAGTGTTGGGAGTTACCAGCATAATTTGAGAAATATCAAATTCAGCTAGATATTTAAATAGATCTGCTCGCTCATCAACCGGCAGATCAGGAACAATTACCCCTGAAATTCCAGCCTTTGAAATATCTCTAGCAAATTCTTTTTCTCCATAATTTAAAATTGAATTATAATATCCCATTAGTATTAATGGGACTTCAACTCGATTTTGAATTTTATCTAGTTTTGCTATTAACTTTTTTAAAGTAGTTCCAGCTTTTAGGGCTCTTTGTGAGGCTTCTTGAATAACCGGACCATCAGCTAAAGGATCAGAAAAAGGAATCCCTATTTCTATAAGATCTACACCTTCATTCTGCAGCTTGTAGATCAGTTTTTCAGTCATCTCCAGGCTGGGATCACCACCACTAATATAAGTAATCAGAGCATTTTTATTTTGAAACTGTGCTGTAATCTTATTCATCTTTTTCAGCCTCCCTGATCTTTTTGAAATTATTAATATCTTTATCTCCCCGACCCGAAAGATTAACAACTATTAGCTGATCTTGATCAAGTTCTGGAGCCAGCTTTTCTAAATATGAGAGAGCATGGGAGCTCTCCAGTGCAGGAATAATCCCTTCTTTTTCACTTAACAATTTAAAAGCAGCTATTGCCTCCAGATCAGATGCTGAATGATATTTTACCCGCTCAATTGATTTTAAATAGCTGTGCTCTGGACCGACACCTGGATAATCAAGACCAGCAGAAATAGAATAGGCTGGAATTATCTGTCCATCATCATCCTGCAGCAGATAGGATTTACTGCCGTGTAAAACTCCTACCCGACCGGCAGATAAAGTAGCTGCATGCTGACCGCTGTCAATTCCTTTACCAGAAGCTTCAACCCCGATTAAATTAACTTCTTTGTCTTCTACAAAAGGATAAAAAATTCCCATCGCATTACTGCCACCACCAACACAGGCTAAGATATAATCCGGCAGCCTACCTTCTTTCTCTTTAATCTGCTCTTTAGTCTCATCTCCTATAATCCGCTGAAAGTCACGAACCATCTCCGGATAAGGATGGGGTCCAACTACAGAACCAATGATATAGTGAGTATTTTCAACATTGGTTACCCAATCTCGTATCGCTTCGTTTGTGGCATCTTTCAATGTTCGGCTGCCGCTGGTAACTGGAATAACTTCTGCCCCCAGCATTTCCATTTTATAAACATTAAGTGCCTGCCTTTCAATATCTTCAGCTCCCATATAGACTTTGCAATCTAGATTAAAGCGGGCCGCCACGGTGGCAGTTGCCACTCCATGTTGACCGGCTCCAGTTTCAGCTATTATTCTTTTTTTACCCATCTTTCTGGCCAACAGGATCTGTCCTAAAGTATTATTAATTTTATGAGCACCTGTGTGATTTAAATCTTCACGCTTCAAGTAAATCTTTGCTCCCCCATAGTATTTAGTCAGCTGTTCTGCATAATATAAAGAAGTCGGCCTGCCGCTGTAGTCAGCAAGCAGTGCCTTTAATTCATTAATAAATTCCGGATCATTTTTCAATGCTAAATAAACTTCTTCCAGCTCGTCTAAAGCCGGCATTAAAGTTTCTGGGACAAAGCGTCCCCCAAATTCTTCAAAATAACCTCTGCTCATTTTCTCTACTCCTTTCAAATGAAAATTAATTAAATTTTTGTTTAAGTTCACCCTATTTTTTAAATTTTTTTATTTTCTCTACTGTTTTTTTAACCAGATGATTATTTTTCTTACCTGGTTCAGCTTCCACTCTGCTGTTAATATCAACAGCTAAGGGTTTTAGCTGTTTAAGAGCTTCTTCTATGTTATCTGCTCCCAGACCGCCGGCAAGTATATAGGGCAGCTCCAGTTCTCTGATCAGAGACCAGTTAAAACTCTGGCCTGTGCCTCCACTCTGACTGCCAATTTTTGTATCAAAAAGGAGATAATCAGCACTTTCTAGATACTTTTCAACTTCTGTCAGATCTTCTTGAGCTGCAATAGAAATGGCCTTAATACTTTTCAAAACTGTTCTGGCAAGCATTTTCGGCTCCTCACTGCCGTGAAACTGAATATAATCAAATAAACCGCTATTTTCAATCTCTGCTACTTTTTCCAGCTCAGGATTAACCACAACTGCTACCCGAGCGATAAAAGGCGGCAGATTATCGGTTAATTCTTTAACCTTTTCTAGAGTAACCTGCCGCGGACTTTTCGCCAGAATAAAACCCAGAGCGTCAACTCCAGTATTAACTGCATAGGCAACATCTTCTCCCCGGGTCATTCCACAAAGCTTAATCATTGTTCTGTTCTCTAACAAAATATTCACCCCACAATTTTATTCTAAATTAATTGAGACCTAATTCTTTGATTTTAGCTGCTGGAGACTCTGCTCTCATCAATGTTTCTCCGATTAAAACTCCGTCTACTCCAATTTCTTTTAAAAAATCTAAATCTTCTTTAGTTTTAATTCCACTTTCAGCAATTAGATAATGATTGTCTCTCTCCCCAAGCTTCTCCAATTCTGCAGCTAACTCTGCTGTTGTTTTAAGTTGAACACTAAAATCATTTAAATCACGATTATTAATTCCAATTATCTCCGCCTCAGTTTTTAAAACTCGCTTTAAATCCGCCAGGCTGTGCACCTCAACTATTGCTTCCAACTTCAGCTCTCTGCAGATATCTAAAAATTTATTTAACTGCTGATCAGTCAAAATTGCTGCAATTAAGAGCACTACATCGGCTCCAATAAAAAAGCTCTCATAAACCTGCAGGGGATCAATAATAAATTCCTTCCTTAAAATCGGCAGCTCAGTCAGTTTTCTCATCTGCTTTAAAATCTGACTGCTTCCCTGAAAAAATTTCTGGTCAGTTAAAACTGAAATCCCTGCAGCACCTGCCTTTTCATAAGCTTTAAGCTGTACATCCGGTTTAAAATTTGGCTGAATAAGTCCTTTGCTGGGTGAGGCCTTTTTGATTTCTGCCAGCAGTGAAATCTTATCTGAAGCCAGCTTCTCTTTTAAGGATCTTCTCTTAGTTTTAAGTTCTTTGACTTCTTTCTTTTTATGCTCTACAATTTTATCTAAAATCATTTAGGATACCGCCCTAGAGCTGCTGTCAAGTGAGTTACTACAATTAATCAGTTCTTCTAATTTTTGCATAGCCTTACCGCTATCTATCAGTTCTTCTGCCAGCTGTACACCTTCCCGCAGACTCTCAACTTTATCCTCGACCAAAAATGCTGCTGCTGAATTAAGCAGAATCACATCTCTTTTAGGACCTTTTTTACCCTGCAAAATATCTAAGGTAATTTCTTTATTTTCTTCCGGCTCTCCTCCTAAAATTGATTCTAGTGATGCAGCTTTAAGTCCGGCATCTTCTGCTCTAAAATTATATTCTCTAATTTTTCCATCTTTTAAATAGGCTGTCTTATTTTCTCCTGCCAGGGAGAGCTCATCTACTCCACCGGCACCGTAAACAACCATTGCTGATTTTAATCCCAAGTTTTTGAGAACATGGGCCAGCGGCATTACCAATTCCTCTTTATAGACCCCCAGTATCTGATAATCAGCTTCTGCTGGATTGGTCAATGGTCCTAAAATATTAAAAATAGTTCTTAAACCAAGTTCTTTGCGGGGGCCAACCGCATATTTCATTGCCTGATGAAAATGAGGTGCAAACAAAAATGATATTCCAATTTCATCCAAACACTTTCCTGCCGCCTCAGGACTTAAATCAATTTTCACTCCTAAAGCTTCCAGCAGATCAGCACTGCCGCTTTTTGAAGAAACTGAGCGGTTGCCGTGTTTGGCAACATTCAGACCACCGGCTGCCATTACCAGAGCTGTGGTTGTAGAAATATTAAAGGTTCCTTTTTCATCACCACCGGTTCCACAGCTGTCGATCAAATCCCTAGCTTCAGTTTTTACTCCGGCTGCCTTACTGCGCATTACACTTGCTGCTCCGGTTATCTCATCAATTGTTTCTCCCTTCATCCTCAGACCAACCAAAAAAGCTGCCAGCTGGCTGTCTGTAGTTTTTCCTTCCATCACCATTGACATTGCTTCTTTCATCTCAGCTAATGTTAAATTCTCTCTGCTCACTACTTTATCTAAATGTTTATTAAACATCTTCTCTCCTCCTCTAAAACTAATTCTCATCTCAGCTAATTTTTTAAAAATAATTTTGCTAAAACCTTTAAAATTTATTTAAATTAAAACATTTTATTTTTTTCTCTAAATTAAAGCTCTAAAAAATTCTTAATTAGCTTTCTTCCAACCTCAGTTAAAATTGATTCTGGATGAAACTGGACTCCATATACAGGATAGTCTCTGTGCTTTAAGGCCATAATTTCACCTTCCTCACTTTCTGCCAGCACCTCAAGTTCTGGACTTAAGCTTTTTTGATCAACTATCAGAGAATGATAGCGAGCTGCCAAAAATCCGTTTTCAATCCCAGCAAATAATTTGTCATCTTTAACTTTTTTTATAGCTGAGCTTTTGCCGTGTACAATTCTATCTGCTTCAACAACTTCTGAACTAAAAACCTCCCCAATACACTGATGACCAAGGCAGACTCCTAAAATATCAATTTTATCCTTAAAATACTCGATCAGCTCTTTCGAAATTCCAGCATCATCTGGTCGACCGGGCCCCGGTGAAATTATAATTTTATCTGGAGCCATAATTGCTGCATCTTCAACACTCAACTTATCATTGCGCAGAACCTTTACCTGGTCAAATCCTTCCAGCAGGTGGACTAAATTATAAGTAAAAGAATCATAATTATCAATTACTAAAATCACGGATACCATCCTCTCTGACCACTTTTAGAGCCTCAAATAGAGCCTGCCCTTTGCTAAGTGTCTCCTGATATTCTTTGATCGGATCCGAATCAGCGACAATTCCAGCTCCAACCTGTAAGTTAAGCCTGCCTTCGACTAAAGAAAAAGTCCTGATTGTAATACAGCTGTCTAAGTTACCATTGAAACTTAAATAAGCTATAGTGCCTGCATAAACTCCCCGTGCTTCTTTTTCCAGTCCATCAATCAGTTCGACTGCCTTTATTTTAGGAGCACCTGAAACCGTACCAGCGGGAAAAACTGCCTGCAGCACATCCAGACTATCCAGCCCCTCTCTTAAATCAGCTTCAACTTGAGAAACAATATGCATTACCTTTGAATAAAATTCAACCTCCATCAATTCTGTGACTTCCACACTTCCGGGAGCAGCAATTCGGCTTAGATCATTGCGGCCGAGGTCTAAAAGCATTGTATGCTCAGCTTTTTCTTTCTCATCATTTAAAAGGTCCATTTTCAGTTCCTGATCTTCTCTGCTGTCTTTACCTCTAGGTCTGGTTCCTGCCAGCGGCCTGGTCATTACCCTCTGACCTCTAACTCTGACCAGTACTTCTGGTGAAGAACCAATGATTCTAATCTCAGGAAAATTCAAATAAAAGGAATAAGGAGAAGGATTTACTGACCTTAAAGCCCGATATATCTTAAAAGGAGGTAGATCATTTTTTATAGAAAATTTCTGAGACAGTACAATTTGAAAAATATCTCCTGCCCTAATATGTGCTTTTGCCTTTTCTACCATCTTTTTATACTCTCTTTTTGAAGTATTAGATTTTAATATTTTTTTCTCTCTGCTGTCTAACTTAATTTTTTTAGGCTTCAATTCAGAACTGCTGTTTTCGATCTCAGTTTTCACCTTTTTAATTTCTTCTTTAGCCTGTAGATATATTTTTTCTTTTTCACCTCTACTTAACTCCTGATCAACTTTAAGATTGTTTATGATTTTTACTGTATTATGCAGATGATCATAGGCCAGAATTATCTTGCTCATTACCAGCAGACTAAGAGGAATATTATCTTTCTTTAATTCTTTATCTGCTTCTAAATGATAAATTTGCTCCCATTTTTCTATCATCTCATAATTAAAATAGCCAACAAAGCCACCGGAAAAAGGGGGTAATTTCTCATTTTCATAAACTTTAAGTTCGGCCAACTGCTGCTGAAGATAGGGCACTATCTCCTGCCCAATTAAATTTTCTTTTTTACCAGCTTTAATCACCTCTAAATGATCATTATAGTTTTTGATGACTGCTGCCGGCTTGAGACCAATAAAAGAGTAGCGGTCATTTTCTGAACTCTCTAAAAGATAGCTGTAGTCTTTATTTAAAGCTAATTTTTTATATAAAGAAATAGGAGTTTCGATATCTGCAATAAACTCATCATAAATTGGAATTAGATTATATTCTGCTGTTAATTCTAAAAATTCTTCTCTGTTCTTCATCTCTTTCCTCCTTAATATTTCAGTTTTCTGCCCTGAAATCAAAAAACGGTCAGAGCTTAATTAAAAGCCTGACCTTAGTTATCTTAAAGTAAGAGATTTTTTAGTTAAAAATAAGTATTTAATCCATTAATTTTTTGCTGTCTCTCCAATAATCAAGAAAAGATAGACTTAATTAAGTAAGATTAAATTTTAATATCAGAAGCTAAATGCCTCCAAAATATTTTAACTAAAAACAAAAAGCCACGTTTATATAAATAGATATAAACCTGGCCCATTAAATGCACAACAATATTGGCTCTGCTAATCTCATCTCTAACTCTTCTCTACTAATCTGGGCTCTTCTCATCTCGAATTTTTTCAAGTATATATTATTTATTCAGTATTGTCAAGAAAATATTTTCAGTTAACCCAGGGAAACATCTAAAAACATCATAACTGCAAAACCGAGCATTAAACCGGTAGTCGCTAAATGACTGTTCCCCTCGGAGTTTGCTTCAGGTATTAACTCTTCTCCTACTACAAAGATCATTGCTCCAGCAGCAAAGGCTAAAGCATAAGGTAGTATTGGTCTCATATAATAAACTCCTGCAGCTCCGATAACTCCAGCAATCGGTTCTACAATACCTGAAGACTGACCATAAAGAAAACTCTTTTTTGAAGAAAGACCCTCTCTTTTTAAAGGAATAGAAACAGCTGCCCCTTCCGGAAAGTTCTGCAGACCAATTCCCAATGCCAGAGCAACAGCTCCAGCAACAGAGGCAGAGGGGATATTAACTGCTGCTGCACCAAAGGCCACTCCAACTGCTAGACCTTCTGGAAAGTTATGTAAAGTAACAGCTAGAACAAGCAAAATACTCCTCTGCCATTTAGTTTTAATTCCTTCAGGTTCACTATTGGCTAAAGCAGGGTGTAAATGTGGTAATACAATATCAACCAGCCGCAAAAATATTCCCCCCATTAGAAAACCAATTACAGCGGGAATCCAACCGGCCACACCTAAATTTTCAGAAATTTCTATTGCTGGAGCAAGTAAAGACCAGAAACTGGCTGCTATCATCACTCCAGCAGCAAAGCCAAGCATGCCATCAAGAAGTCTGCGGTCTACCTCGGTAAAAAAGAAAACAACCCCAGCTCCTAAAGCTGTGACAAACCAGGTAAATAATGTTGCCAACAGGGCCTGGGTTATTGGTGATACAGTATTTAAAAAATCTAGAATCATCAAACCACCTCCAATATTAATAAATTAAAAATTTTTATCAAAACTATAAATTTAGATCTTTATATTGGGAACTATTTATATCATACATTAAATAAAGTGAAATTAAAAGATAAAAAATATCTAATTCTATTGATATTTTAAGATAAATAAAGTATGATATAAATAAAGATTTATATAAATATCTATTTACTTCGAGGTGATAGAGTGAAATTCTGCTTGCAAACCTCGAGGGCTTGCCCCGAGGAGGATCAAGAGGAGGGTCAAAATGATTAATAATAAGGATATAAATAAATTATCTAATCTATTTCAATTATTAGCAGAAAAAAATAGATTAAAAATTATTTTTGCTTTAGAAGACAAAGCTTTGTCAGTCACAGAAATAACAAAAATAACCGAATTATCTCAGCCTTTAGCATCTTTTCACTTAAAAGCTCTAAACGAAGCTGGATTAATTAAAAAATTTAGGAAATCTTCATTTGTCTATAATAAGTTAGTCAATAAAAACCTACTCCTTTTAATTAAAAGCTTTCTTAATTTTAGTGCTGAGCAATTTGAAGAAAACGAAAATCCAGATAGTTTCTATTTTCCTTTTCCACCCTGGAAATAATCTTTTATTCAAACTTAATTGGAGGTGTTAAATATGACAGTAGGTTCTTGTGGAGAAAGTGAAAACAAAGAAAATAATGGAGGTAATAATATGATGCCAGATATGGCTAAAAAAATGATGTCCAAAATGCAGAATAGCAGCTTTAGCCCTCAAAAAATGTGTGAAAATATGACTGCTTCAATTGAAAAAACAGCAAAATTAGCTGGTCAGGCAAACGATGAAGTCCAAATGTTATTTGAAGAGTGGGCAGGAGAAGTTGAAAAAGAATTATTAGTAATTTTAGAAGATAATTGTCAGACTGATAATCAAAATTTTGATGCTGCTGAAATTGCTGATAAGCTAAAAGTTAGTGAAAATACAGTTCTTTTCTTTTTAAGCAGATTAATTAAAGATAAAAAAGTTGAAGTAGTAAAATTAAAAATAAAGTAAAATTTTAGGCAAGGAGGTTTTAGTATGCCCTTTTTCTTTAGCGGATTCTGGATGCTGCCAATGTTTATTATGCCAATAATGGCCTTTTTAATGATCTTCTTTCTCTATAAAAAAGGATTCTTTAATTTTATTTTTGAACAATTTAATAATCAAAAACAACATTCTAATTTAAATCAGGATAATCTGCTCGAAAATAAAAAAGTTCTAGAAATTATTAAATTAAGATATGCAAAAGGAGAAATATCAACTGAGGAATATCACGAACTAAAAAATGAGTTAAAGAATTAAAGTCTTTAAGGGTTCAACTTGAAATTATATCCATTATTAAATTCACATTATACTGTTACTGCTTATACTATTAATGCAGCCTGATAGTCTTAATAATTTACAAATAATTTTAAAATGGAAGCACTTTCATTAATCAAGTTTCTCTGATATAATTTAGTCGAAAGGTAGGTGAACATTTTGAAAAAATATTTTGAAGTTGATGAATGGCAAGTTATTGAAAATGATTTTGATAAAAATTACAACCGAGTTACCGAGAGTGTTATGAGTCTAGGTAACGGTCATATGGGCCTTCGAGGGAATTTTGCTGAAAATTACACTGGAGACAGCCTGCAGGGTACATATATTGCTGGTGTCTATTATCCGGATAAGACTATCGTTGGTTGGTGGAAAAACGGGTATCCGGAATATTTTGCTAAAATTGCTAATGCTGCCAACTTTATCGGTATAAATTTACAAATAGATGGTACAGAAATTGATTTAAATAAAGTTGATTTCAGTAATTTTAAACGGGTATTAAATATGAAAAAGGCTTTTTTGGAAAGATCTTTTACTGTTGAGCTGGAAAACAATCGGGTTGAAATTATAGAAAAAAGATTTTTAAATCAAAAAAATAAAGAACTAGCTGCTGTTAAGTATCAAGTCCGTCCTCTTGCTCAAGATGCTGAAATAGTTTTAATTCCTCATCTTGATGGTGATGTCAAAAATGAAGATGCAAATTATAATGAATTTTTCTGGGAAGGACTAAAAAAGAAAAATAATAAAGGTAAAGCTCTGCTTTCAATGAAAACCAGAAAGTCTGATTTTGTTGTAGCTACTGCTATGAATTGGGATTTAAATAAAAAAGAACGCAAAGTTGAGCTGTTAACAGGACCAGGAGATGAAAATTATGTTGGTAATAAAATAACACTTAAAGCTGCAGCTGGAGAAAAAATTGAGCTAAATAAATATATTGCTGTCTGCACCAGCAGAGACTATGAAGAAAATTTAGTCAGCAAAAAAGCAGAAAAAAAAGCTGCTGCAGCAGAATTCAGAGGCTACGAAGATCTTTTTACAGAACATAAAGAGGCCTGGGCCAAAATTTGGCAGGAAAGTGATATTAAAATTAAAGGTGATCCAGAAGCACAGCAGGGAATTCGCTTCAACATTTTTCATCTCAATCAAACTTATACCGGCCATGATCCCCGTTTAAATATTGGACCTAAAGGATTTACAGGAGAAAAATATGGTGGCTTAACTTACTGGGATACAGAGGCTTACTGTCTTCCCTTTTATCTCGCTACCCACAGTGAAGATGTTTCTCGAAATTTATTATTATATAGATATAATCACTTAGAAAAAGCAGTTGAAAATGCTGATAAATTAGGTTTAGATGGTGCTCTTTACCCAATGGTGACAATCAATGGTGAAGAATGCCACAATGAATGGGAAATAACCTTTGAGGAAATTCACCGTAATGGAGCCATAGCTCATGCAGTTAAAGATTATGTGGATTATACAGGTGATGAAGAATATATTAAAGAATATGGAATCCCAGTCTTAGCACAGATTTCACGATTTTGGGCTGACAGAGCTCATTTTAATTCCCACAAAGATAAGTATATGATTCTGGGAGTAACAGGCCCAAATGAGTATGAAAATAATGTCAACAATAACTGGTATACTAATCGAATAGCAGTCTGGACACTAAATTATACACTTGAAAATTTAGAACAGATCAAAAAAAATGATCCTGCTAAATATGAAGAATGGATTTCTGAACTTGAACTTGAAGATTCTGAGCTTGAATTATGGCAAGATATGACCGAAAAAATGTATTATCCTTATCTTGAAGAATTTGATGTTTATTCTCAGCAGGACGGCTATCTTGACAAAGAACAAAAATTAGTTTCCGATCTGGAGGAAGAAGATATTCCACTGCATAAAAACTGGTCTTGGGACAAAATTTTACGCTCACCTTATATTAAACAGGCAGATGTGCTGCAGGGAATCTATTACTTTAAAGAGGACTTTGATCGTGCCAGTATCGCCCGCCACTATGATTTTTATGAACCGCGTACTGTCCATGAGTCTTCACTTTCTCCCTGTATTTATTCGCTTCTGGCAGCTGACCTTGAGCGGGAAGAAAAAGCATATCAGCTGTATTTAAGAACTGCCCGCCTCGATCTTGATAACTACAATACTGATACAGATGATGGTCTGCATATTACAAGCATGGCCGGAACCTGGATGTCAATTGTTAAAGGGTTTGCCGGTTTTAAAGTGCAAAATGATCAGGTAGAATTTAGACCATTTTTACCAGAAGCCTGGGATGGATTTAACTTTATGATTATATTTAGGGGCCGCAGAATTAAAGTTAATGTTGAACAGGAAGAAACTACTTTTTATCTAGAAGCTGGGGCTGATTTAAAAATTAAAGTTTATGGTCAGGACTATCTGCTAAACCAGAAAGAAGAACTTGTAGTTGAAAAGTAAAGAAAATTGCTTAAAAATGAAACTAAAAAATAATGAAAAAGTAAAAACTCCAGCAGGCTAAAATTAATCTCGCTGGAGTCTTTCTTATATCTCTCTTTTAATTAAATCTTTAAATTCTTTTAAACTACCCCGCCATTCTATCGGGTAATCACTGCCTTTTCTTTTAATTAATTTATCTTCAATAATAAAAGTTTTGATTCCTAACTCTGCAGCTGCAGCATCTTCTTTTAAATCATTACCAATCATTAAACAGTTTTCAGGATCTACATTAATTTTTTCTAATATTTCCTGATAATAATTGGGGTTTGGTTTAGAATAACTCATATTTTCATAATGGGTTAAAAGCTCAAAATCAGCGGGATCAATACCTGTCCAGCTTAGTCTTTTTTCAACTGCCTTTTTGGGAAAAAGAGGATTTGTTGCTAAAACAAGCTTTTTCCCCTGTTTTTTTAGATACTTAATAATTTCTAAAGGAGTTTCCTTATCAATTTCAAAATATTTACCTAAGGCCTCAAATTTATTTTGATAAAATTGATCAAATCGTTCTTTTATCTGCTCAGCCTCAGTCTGCTTATTAATATCTATTTTTTTCATAAACTCTTCCATAAAAGCCTGCTGATTGCTTGAACTACCATCATTCTTTATCATCTTCTGGGTAGAAGCCATTAAAAGATTAATAAAATCACTTTGCTCTTCAAACAAATCTTTAAATTCCAAAGAAAGAGCTCTAAAATAGTGCTTTAAAAACTCTTCTGTTTCAATTGTTAAGAGTGTTCCATCTAAATCAAAAAGAAAAACATCTTTATCTTTAAACAAAATTTAACCTCCTATAGATTCCAATCTAAATTTATTAATTAACTGAGAATTTTTCTTAAAATTTTTCCATCAGTGGTAGAAAATCTGTTTCATCAACTAAAATATCTACAAATTCCTGTAAATATTTTCGATCAAGCTCATCAAAACGAGATTTCTGAGGACTGTCAATATCTAGAACAGCTATAACTTCTCCGGCAACTATTATCGGCAGCACAATTTCTGATTTAGAATTTGAATCACAGGCAATATGGCCGGGAAATTGATGTACATCTTCTACCACCATTATTTTGCGCTGAGAATAAGCTGTACCACAAACCCCTTTGTCTTCCTCAATCCGGACACAGGCTGTTTTCCCCTGAAATGGTCCCAAAACAAGCTGGTCATTTTTCCAAATATAATAGCCAGCCCAATTAATATCATCCATAAATTCAAATAAAAGGGCAGAGCTATTTGCTAAATTAGCCAGCCAATCTCCTTCAGGCTGAATTAAAGCCTTCAAAGCCTGGTTCATCTCCTGCAGCTTTTCTTCTTTCTTAATCACTATAATCATTCCTTTCTTTATTTTAAAAATAAGTTAAATGCTTAAAAATAATGGGACTAAAATTGGCACCAGTGTTGAAAGTACTGCTCCACTAATAAAAGCCGGAATCACAACTGCTTCTCCCCCTGCTTCCTTAACAAGTGGTAAGGTAACATCCATTGTTGTTGCACCACCCGGAGCAATTGCTGCCAGGCTGCCAAAATATTTAGCAACAAAGGGCAAAATCATAACAGTCAATAGTTCTCTAAAAACATTTGTCAAAAATGCCAGTGATCCCAATTCTGCACTATGTAACTTAGAAATTAAAACTCCAGATAAACTGTACCAGCCAAAACCCGCTCCAACTGCAGCTGATTCTCCAAGCGAAAAGTTAAATACAAAACCAATTATAACAGTTCCCAACACAGAGGCTGCAGCAATCAGAAGTGGGATTACAATCAATTTCCAGCCCATCAGCTTTAAATCTTCAATAATTTCACGGCTTGCACCAATGTCAATTCCAACTCCAAAGAGCAGCACAGCTAAAGCATAATTGGTTATTAAATCCAAGAATACTGCTTCTCCACCGTTTAAGAAAAAATATCCGGTTAGAATACCGAGCACAACTGATGAAAAAATTAAAATTGTCATTGTATTATCCGCATTTTGTTCTTCAATCTCTGACTCTGTATCAGGATCAGCTCCCAAAAGCAGATTATTTAAGTCTAAAATCTTAACAAAAATTATCACTGCTAAAACACTAAAAATAATGCTGACTGCTGCAAAAACTAGAGCCTGAAAACCAATTTCTCCAAGCTGAAGAAAAATCTTCTCGTTACTTCCCAGGTTAGCTCCCATTGCCAGCAGTAAAACAACAAGCCCAATTTTTGTTATTAGGTCTGCAAATTTTACAAAGTAATTTTTTTCGTCTAAGTGAAAACCTAATAATATTCCTGTAAATAAAAATAAAATTATTAAATAAAAATCCAACTCTACCCCTCCACCATTATTCTATATAATTTTTAGTAACATATTGAGAAGTCATTGCTCTTAACATTGCACTATAATTAATTTTAAAATTTAAAATATCTCCCACTTCTAGTTTGCCAGCTGCCTCAGTTACATCAGTTATTAAATGATCACTGCTGCATCCTAAAACTTCTACACCTTCTAGTTCTGGATAAAGACCATGATAATCTATATCCTGTTTGCCAACTGCTAAAATAGCCCGCTGACGCAGACCTTTATCGGCTATAATTTGACCTCTTCCCTGGCCTCCAAAAGCCATCTCTCCTTCAGGATTTGAAGGTTTTTCTTTTAATTCAATTATTTCTGCCTTAAGATGAAAATTATAATGATTAAAACCTTCAATTAAAGATTCATTTATGATATCTGTACCAAGCAGAACTGCCTCCCCCACCCTTAAATTGCTTATTTCAGCTGCTAAGTAGTCGTTTTCTAAAAGTCTTAAAGCAGCAGTATTACCAGCAGATAAAATTTCTAGGCTTCTTCCTAGTTTAGTTTCAAGCTCTTTTTTTATATTTATTAACTTTTTTGTATTATTTTCATCTGGAATAATTCCAGCAAAACAACCTAAATTGGTACCTATACCTTTCATAATAACATTTGGCATCTCTTCAATTTTTAGAGCCAGATCTGCTAAATCAGCTGCCAAAATTCCCTCTCTTCTATCACCAATGTCAACCATAACTATTAAATCAATTTTTTTATCAACCCGCTGTGCCTCTTTTGAAATCAGCTCAGCAATTTTAAGTTCTGTAACTAAAGAGACATCTGTATAACGGACAATTTCTTCCACCTCAGAAGCCATAGGAATTCTGAGCATTAAGGCTTCTCCCTGATAACCAACTTCTCTAAACTTAATTATATTTTCAATTCGAGAGTCGGCTATACTCCCTACTCCCGCCTGCTGATAAGCTTTAAATACATCTGTATCACCAGCTAAGCCTTTGACAACTGCTGTTAATTTTATATTTTTTGCTTCTAGCTTTTCTTTTAATTTTGCTGCATTCTCTTCAATTTTATTTACATAAATATCAAGCTGTGGATAATTCAATTAAAATCCTCCCCATAAAATTAATTTAAGATGTTTATAATTTATAATTATATTATACTCTACAATTGACAATTCTTCAATTATCAGCTTTTAATTGAACAAAATGTCCTTCGGACAATCTGTATAATACAGTAAGGTTAAATTTTGTTGATAGCGGAAATTATGAAACTATAAATATTATCCACAACAAACCATTAGGTATAATTTCCTGGCTAATAAAAAACCCGACCAAAAGGCCGGGCTTAAATACTAGCTAGATATTATTAAGATTTATTCAAGATTTATTCGATATCGATTGTACGTTTTTTGACGGGTGTCTGTTCTAATTTTGGTAGATGAACTTTTAAAATACCTTCATCATATTCTGCCTTAATTTCATCCTGATCTACATTTTCCAGGTAGAAACTGCGGGTATATTTACCCTGTCTTCTTTCACGACGAATATAATTTTCTTTCTTTTCTTCTTTTTCTTCCTGATGCTCAGCCGAAATAGTTAGATAATCATCATTGAGCTCAAGCTTAATATCTTCCCTTTTCATACCAGGCATTTCAGCTTCAATAGTATATTCGTCATCACTTTCTTTAATATCAACTCTAAAACTGCGTCCTGCAAAGTCCATCACATCACCAAAGAAACCAGAGACCAAGCTGTTAAATGGATCTTCTTCTCTTTCAGCAACATCTCTCCGACTGCGGTTTCTAAATGGTACTAAATCAAACATAAAACCACCTCCGAATTTGATTAATAGTATTTTTTTACCTTTATTCTCTATTATTATTATAAGCCTAAAGTCAGAGAAGGTCAAAAAACTAAAAACGCTATTTTTATTAGATAATTTTATTTAAATTAATTTAGCTCTTTTAATCTCTTTTATTCTTAGTTTTAAGTCATAAATCTCTTCCCTTTAATAAAGATTTTTTGAACTTTAAAATTACTATCAAAAATTACTAAATCAGCTTGATAACCAGCTTTAATCTTTCCTAACTTATGATCCAATCCTAATTTCTGGGCCGGATTTAAAGACACCATTTTAAATATTTCAGGAATCGATATCTCAGTTATTTCCATTAAATTACGAACTGCCTGATCTAAAGTTAAAACACTACCGGCCAGCACACCCGATTCTAATCTCGCTGCACCCGCTTCTACAATTACCTTCTGACCTCCTAACTCGTATTCTCCATCTTCCAGACCTGCTGCCTCCATGCTATCAGAAACTAAAATAATTTTATCTATACCCTTAGCTTGAATTGTAAAACGGTCGACTGCCTGATGATGGTGAATCAGGTCAACAATTAGTTCAACTGTGGCGTCAGAATCAAATGCTGCGCCAACAAGACCTGGTTTACGGTGGTGGAGACCAGTCATTGCATTATATAAATGGGTAAAGTGATTCATTCCTGCTTGATAAGCCTCCTGAAACTCTTCGTATGTTGCAGCAGAGTGGCCGGCAGAAGCTGTTATATTATTTTTTTTAAGTTCTTTTATTAATTCAAGTGCACCATCAATTTCCGGTGCCATAGTTACAATTTCCACAATATCATAATAATCCTGAAGCAGTTCTAAATCAGGCTTAATTAGATTTTTACTATTTTGAGCTCCAATATAATCAGGACTAATAAAAGGTCCCTCAACATGAGTACCTAAGACTTGAGCTCCCCTTAATCCCTGTTTTTTAGCCTGACGAATATTTTCTAAAGCAGAATGGATTTGATTTCTAGCCATTGTCATTGTTGTCGGCAGAAAAGCTGTGACACCATGTGCTGCCAGAACCTGGCTGATTTCAGTGAGCGCCTCAGGCGAAGCATCCATGGTATCAAAACCTCCACCACCATGAATGTGGGTATCAATCATTCCTGGGCTTAAATAACCTCCCTCTGCCTCAATAATTTCTGTATCTGGACCAGCTTCTAAATTATAAGCAGCCACTTTTTCAATTCCAGACTCAGAAAAAAGCAGAGAACCATTTCGAATAATTTTATCTTCTAAAATTATATTTGCTTTTGTTATTAATCTCTTCATTCATTTTCATCCTCATTTTTTTCTTGATCATCTTCAGCAATATCTTCACTGTCAAACTCGGCATATTCTTTCAGTTTTTCTTGAACTGCACTGTGGACTTTTTCTGCTTCTTCACCCAGCATAATTTCTAATGCTTGATCTATTTCTTCAATGCTGTAAAGATTAAATTCCTTATTTTCAACTGCAGCAATAACTTCTTCTTCCAGCATTAAATTATCTAGATTTCTCTGCGGAATAATAACACCCTGTTCCCCTGTTAAACCCTTTGCTTGACAGACTTTGAAAAATCCTTCAATTTTTTCATTAACTCCGCCAATTGGTTGGATAACTCCTTTTTGATTCATAGAGCCGGTTATAGCTATATCCTGTCTAATTGGCATTCCCGAAAGTGAGGATAAAAGAGCCACTACTTCGGCACAGGTTGCGCTGTCACCATCAACTCCACCATAGCTCTGTTCAAAGGCAATAGAAGCTGTTAAGCTTAAGGGAGTTTTCTGGGCATATTTACCACCTAAATAGCCTGTTAAGATCATAACCCCTTTACTGTGAATCCTGCCGCTCATTTTAGCCTCGCGTTCAATATTTATTACACCTTCTTTACCTAAATAACTGCGGGCTGTAATGCGAGCTGGACGACCAAAACTATAATTGCCTGCCTGATAAACCGAAAGTCCATTAATCTGACCAACTTCCTGACCGCTAACATCAAGCAGTAAATGATCCCGATCTATCTGCTCCTGTATTTTTTCTTCTAGTAGATTTGAGCGCATTTCTTTTTCATCAATCGCTTTTTTAACAGAACTGGCACTTACTACTTCTTCCCCATAGCTGTCTGCCCAAACATCTGACTCGTATAAAATTTCAATAATTTCATTAAATTTAGTTGATAATTTTTCCCGATCTCCTGTTAAGCGGGAACTAAAATCAATCATCGCCGCTACTGCCCCCGAGCTAAATTCTTTCAGCTGATCCCTCTTAATTACCGAAGAAATGAAATCAGCAAATTTAGCAATATTTTCTTTGTTTCGGGTCATTTCAGTATCAAAATCAGCTTTAATTTTAAATAACTCAGAAAATTCATCATCATAATTATAAAGTAAATAGTAAATATAAGGAGAACCAATCATGATAATTTTTAAATCGAGTTCTACTGCTTCAGGCTTTAAAGTAATAATTGGCACACTTCTATATTGTTCTCCTATATTTTCAACAGTTATTTCTTGGTTAATTAAAGCTCTTTTCAAGGTATCCCAACAAAATGGATTTGTCAGCAGATCTTTAGCATGAACAATTAAGAACCCCCCATTAGCTCTGTGTAGAGAACCACTTCTAATCATTGTAAAATTGGTAGTTATTGTTCCAAATTGACTTTTACCTTCAATTTTACCAAATAAATTATAGTAAGTAGGATTTTTTTCATAAATTACAGGTGCACCATCTGTTTTACTGTTATTGACAAATATATTTATTTGATAGCGAACAAAAAAACTACCATCATCATTCTGCTGCATTGCTAGAAAAGGATTTTGCTGGTTGTTGTCATTTTCATTGCGGAAACGATCAATATTATCTACAATATCATCCTGAACTTCCTCTAAATAATCCGCTATTTCTTCACAGTCTTCATATTGATTTTTTAAGTGACAAATTATTGGCTGGACAATAGAAATACCTATCTTTTTTTCTAAAGCTGATAGCTCATCTTGAGCTTTTTCTTTGATTGAGCGAATTTCCCGCATAACCTGTGAAATCTCATTTTGTATTTTTTGACTTTCATTACGAATTTCTTCTTTTTTATCTTCATCCATCTCTTGAAAATCTTCGCGAGAAATAGGCTCTCCATCTTCATCAATCGGAACCGGTACCAAACCTTGAGATGTGTTTTGAAGCAAAAATCCTCTTTCTTTAGCTGAGGATTCAAATTCCTGCATTAGTTTATTCGATTTTGGTTGATATTCATTCAATATTTCTTTTCTTTCTTTTTCGTATTCTTCACCTTCGAAAGCACGTGGGATTTCTTCCTGTAATTCCTCTATAATCTTATCCATATCATTTTTTAAATCATTTCCCATCCCGGCGGGAACTCTCATAACTCGAGGCTCTTCTGGTTCAGAAAAATTAAAAACATAAAGTATATCTTTAGGCTGCTCCATCTCAGCTGCTTTTTCTTCTGTCATATTTTTAGCATAAGTTGATTTTCCTGTTCCAGACTCACCTACCATAAAAATATTATAACCATTTTTATCAACTCTCATCCCAAAATCAAGAGAGTCTGCTGCTCTATTTTGACCAATGATTTCTTCATCAATTGCAGAAAGTTCTTCGGTAGTATCAAAATCTAATTGTTCAGCCTTAAAATTGTAGTTCAACTTTGATCTAGATATTTTATATTTATCCATTTTACACACTCCTCTGCATTTAATCTAATATCTTCTATAATACATGAAAATTCTGACTAAAACCCTTTAATAATAATTTCGTCAAAAATTAAATATATCCTGCTTTAAAAATTAGTTTTGATTTAATTTGGTATCTCAAAAAAGGAAATCCCTATAGTATTAAATTAAAACTTTAACTTTAAATAAAGCCTTTAGGAAAAAGTTGAAATTTTTTTTCAACTAAGATAAAATGATGTTAGGATATGTTATTTTTTTAACAATATTTAGGGGGTGTATAAAATGACCAAAGATTTATACAGCATTCCGGACATAATTATGAGTAGGCTGCCTGTTTATTATCAGCATTTAAAAAAATTAAAAGAATCCAACAAAACATATGTCTCATCTGAAGAACTAGCAAAACTAACTGGATTTAGCAGTTCATTAATTAGAAAAGATTTAAGCTATTTTGGCACATTTGGTCGTAAAAGTTATGGCTATGATATTTTTTGCCTTTTTCAACAGATACGTATCATTATGGGTTTTAATTATAATAAGAAAATTATTTTGATTGGTGCAGGTCATTTAGGTCAGGCTTTGGCCTATAATAAGGGGTATATTGAAAGAGGCTATAAACTAACAGCTGTCTTTGACAAAAACCCAAAATTAATTGGTTTGGTAATCAATGATCTTGAAATTAAAAGTATCAGTGATTTAGAAAATTATCTATCTGAAAACAAAGTTGATGCTGCAATTTTAACAGTTCCTGAAGCAGCTGCTCAAAAAACAGCCGACCGCCTTGTAGCTGCAGGAATTAAAGCTATCTGGAGTTTTGCAGAAGTTCCCATAAAAGTACCAGCTGATGTTTTAGTAGAAGAACAATTAATTAATGAAGGGCTTTGTAAATTATCAGTAAAAATGAATCAGCCTCGAATCAATAAATCTGAAGTCGAAGAGGACTTTGACTGCGAGCAAAAGTAGAAATTTTAGTTTCAAACTAACTCTGCTATAAAAGTTTCAATCCCTGCCCCAAATAATTCAAAATTAAAATCATTAATAGTCTTAGTTGTTTTTACTTTACCACCTTTCAGTAAAGTTATTTGATCAGCTAGTTCTTTAATTTGCCTGCGGTCATGGCTGACCATCACCACTGTCATCTCATCAGTAACCAAATCAGCAAAATGAGAATTGAAAAAATAAATACTCTCTTCATCTAAATTTGTAGTTGCTTCATCAACAAATAAAATTTCCGGCTCAGAGATTAGAGCTCTAGCAATAGAAGTTTTTTGTTTTTCTCCACCAGAAAGTGTATAAGCAGACTGCTCTAACAAATTACTGATCTCCAGTCGGCCAGCCATTTCCCTTACTTTTTTGTCTATTATGCTTTGTTCAATATTTCTCAATTTTAAAGGCAGAGCAATATTATAGAAAACATTACCCCGGTACAGATAAGGGTCCTGCCAGATTACAGAAAATTTGCGCCTTAAAGCTAAATTTTGTTCATCTTTATTAATTTTACGACCTTTATAATAAATTTCACCCCGAAAATCCTGTTCAACCAGACTTAAAATATTTAAAAGAGAGGTTTTACCGCTGCCATTCCCCCCAATAATAAAGTTAAATTTATTTTTCAAAACTGCAAATTGATCAATATCCAGAATGGTTTTACCTCTGCAGATCTTTTTGATATTTTTAACTTCAATAATTTTATCTTCTAGCATAGTTTTTTCCCTCCTGCAGAAAATAAGTGACAAAATTAATTAAAAATGAAAGTGATAAAAGAATTATTCCTAAAGCTAGGGCAAAGGCAAAACGACCCTTATTTGTTTCCAGTGACATAGCAGTAGTAATAGTTCTGGTTACACCTTTAATATTTCCACCAAGCATCATTGAAACTCCAATTTCTCCTAAAACTCTGCCAAAGCCAGCAATTACTGCTCCAATAATCCCATATCTGGCTTCTAAAATTAAAAGTTTAAACTTCTGACTGCGGCTGGCTCCCATCGAAATTGCTGTTTTGTATAATTTTTCATCCATTGAAAAAATTATATTTCTTATTAGAGCAGTTATTAATGGTATGATCAGTATTACCTGGCCCATTATAATTCCAGCTGGTGTAAACAAAAGATCCAGTTCTCCCAGCACTCCTCTCCGGGATATTAATGAGTAAACAAAAATTCCGACCACTACTGTCGGCAGACTGAGCATTGTATTTAAAATAATGTTAATAAACTTTTTTGTTTTAAACTTATTGCGGGCAATTAAAACTGCCAGCGGCATAGAAATTATTGAAGCAATAAAGGTTGAGGTAATAGAAATTTTAAGTGAGGTTGCAACCACCTGTATAACCTCTTGATCCAGAGTTATTATTAACTGCAGTGCTCTTAATATTGCATCAGTATAATAGTCCACTTTTTACCTCCTGAAATAAAATTAGATTAGCCGGCCGCAGAAATTAAAACTACAGCCAGCTATTATTGTGTTTTTTTAAATCTATTCTTCTAAATTTTCTGCTTCAATTGCAGATGGATAGAATAACTGCTCACCATAACGCATATAATTATTAATTATACTCTGACCCTGCTGAGAAGTTACATATCCGGTAAAGGCCATTGCCATCTGGTAATTTACATGGGTATGATAGGCCGGGTTGATCGGAATAATTCCATAAGGATTAAAAAGCTCAGGATCTCCACTATTTACTATTTCCAGCTCAATATCTCCACTGTAGGCTAAATATGTTCCCCGATCAGCCAAAATATATGCCTGACGCTCATCTGCCATATTAATACTGGGACCCATACCCTGACCGCTTTCTAAATACCAGCTGCCAGCGGGAGTTATACCTGCACTATCCCAGATTGATAATTCTTTTTTATTGGTTCCAGAATTATCACCGCGGGAAACAAATTCTGCTTTTTCAGCTTTAATTTTTTGAAAAGCTTCAACTGCAGTTTCTGTATCTCTGATTCCCGCTGGATCAGATGGTGGTCCTAAAATAACAAAATCATTATACATTACATCTCTTCTGTTAACTCCATAGCCATTGGCTACAAATTGATCTTCTGCCTCTCTGGCATGAACAAAGATAATATCAGCATCTCCATTACGCCCAAGTTCAATAGCAGCCCCGGTTCCTACTGCTACTACATCTACTCTGACATCAAATTTTTCCTCAAAAGGAGGCAGCAATTTATCCAGTAAACCTGAATTCTCTGTACTGGTTGTGGTGGCCATTGTTAAAACTTCCTGAGCAGCAGCTGCTGTTGTAAAAATCAGCATAAAAATAAGTAACGATAATAAGATTTTCTTACTTGACATAGTAATCCCCCTAATTTTTTGATTTCTCTTTATTTTTTTCCTAATTCAAATCAAATTTTAAAGCGAGTCAGCTGAAAAAAATCCAGTCAAAAAAATAACTTCCGGCAGCATAACCGGAAGTTTTAGGGCGGATTGAAGTTAATGCAATCCAAATCGATCACTCCTTTCCATTCCGGGAGGCCTAAAGGTTTTCCCTTAAACCCTGTCGGTGTACTCAGCATAACTATTTGTCTTAGCTTGAATACACTCGGAGTTGTGCAACTATTCTTACATTAATAATATATTCTTTTTAATTTAAAGTCAAGCAAATTTAACTTTAATTTCCTTAAATTGTTTGTCTTTAACAGAGATAAACTCTTGCTTCATATGGTCTTAAACTTCCACTGAGTTCAAAATCAGCCTCTTTCTGATAGTTATTTAAAATCAGCTCGGCTGTTTCAACTTCCACTTCCTCAGTTAAATCATAATCAACTCTCTTTCTGCTGAAATTTAGCAGTATCAGCAGATTATTTTCTTCCCCCCGTCTCTGATAAGCATAAATATTTTGATCTTCTTTAAGTAAAATATCATATTCTCCATAGGCAAAAACAGGATATTTTTTGCGCAGGGAGATCATCCTTTGATAATATTTAAAAACTGAGTCTTCAGCAGCTAAATCCTTTTCGACATTGACTGCTGGATAATTTGTATTCAGCTTCAGCCAGGGTTCAACCTCTGAAAAACCAGCATATTTATTGCTATTCCAGTGCATTGGTGTACGGGCATTATCTCTGGTTCGATAATTAGCAATTTCTAAAATCTCGTCTTCACTTAATTCTCCCTTTGCCTGAACTTCCTTAATATAGCCCCGAGTTTCAATATCATCAAAGTCATCTAAGGATTCAAAACTAATATTGGTCATTCCAATTTCTTCTCCCTGATAAATAAAAGGAGTTCCTCTTAAGGTATGCAGCATTGTCCCCAGCATCTTGGCAGATTCCTTGCGGTACTCACCATCATCACCATAGCGGGAAACAATTCTTGGCTGATCATGATTGCAGAAATACAGGCTGGTCCAGCCGTTATTTTCCTGCAGCTTATACTGCCACTCACTCATTAAATCTTTAAGTTCTGTCAGATCCCAGTCAGTAATCTTATCCCAGCCTTCTTTGCGGTCAAATTCTAAATGTTCAAAAGGGATAACCATTGAGAATTCTTTTCGTTCTTCTTTAACAAATTTTAAGGCCTCATCTTTATCCACAAAAGGAGTTTCACCAACTGTCATTGCCTCATAATTGTTAAATGTCTCAGCTGCCATTTCCTGTACAAATTCATGCACTCGAGGACCATTGGCAAAGTATTCATGTCCCTTCTGTCCAGCTTCAGCTCCGTCAGGAAAGCGCTGGTCTTTAGAGATTAAATTAATTACATCTAACCTGAAACCATCTACACCCTTTTCCAGCCACCAGTTAATCATCTCATAAATTTCCTGACGCAGTTTTGGATTTTCCCAGTTTAAATCCGGCTGTTTGGGAGAGAACAGGTGAAGATAATATTGATCAGTCTGCTCATCATATTTCCAGGCTGAACCTCCAAAAAAAGACTTCCAATTATTGGGTGGACCATCATTTTTACCATCTTTCCAAATATAATAATCTCGATAGGGGTTACTTTTACTTTTTCGTGATTCTTGAAACCACTGATGTTCATCTGAACTATGATTAATTACTAAATCCATAATTAACTTAATCTCTCTTTCATGCAGCAGCTCCATTAGTTCTTCTAAATCTTCCATTGTACCAAACTCATCCATAATATCCTTATAATCACTGATATCATAACCATTATCATCATTGGGAGACTGATAAACCGGGTTTAACCAGACTGCATCTACACCCAGCTGATCTAAATAATCAATTTTTTCTATAATCCCTCTCAAATCTCCAATTCCATCATTGTTACTGTCCTTAAAACTGCGGGGATAAATCTGATAAACCACAGCTTCTTTCCACCATTTTTTATTCATCGTTAAACCTCCAGTTATAATTATTTAAGCCGCTTTTCCTGCAGCCTGATCTGTTACTTTTTTTATCAAATTATTGATAGTTAAAAACAATATAAATAAAATTGTAATAAAAATTGGAATTATCTCTAAAGAAATATTTTGTGCCAGCACCCCTGCCAGTCCGGGAAGTAAGGCTCCACCTAATCCTGCAGCAGAAATCTGCATCCCGATAGTATTAGTTGTATGCTCCTTACCTACCCTGTAAGAAGTGCTTGAAATCAGAGCTGGAAAAATTGGTGCTATTGCAAGTCCAGTTATAGCAATTCCAAACAGTGATAACCCCTGTGATAAGTTAACTGCTATTAAAATGCTGCCAAAAAGACCTAGTACCGCAGCATATTTAGTAATTTTTCGGCTTAAGAACTTGTATGCTAAAAATCCGGCTAAAATTCTGCCGATTGTAAATGAACCCCAGTACACACTGACCCAAAATCCGGCCAGGGCTGTACTAATTCCTCTGGATTCTGTAAATAAAGTATAAGTCCAGTGCCCGATCGCCATTTCTATCCCGGTATAAATAAAAAATAATAAAATACTCAAAAGAGCAGGTAAATGTTTTAAAGTGTCAATCATTTTTTCTTCCCGCTTTTTCTGCTTATCCTTTTCTCCTTCAGCCTGCTTTTTGTTTTTAGAATCCTTCCAGAGGGAAAGAGTCAGCACAAAGATCAGAGCCAGCATTATTTGAGCTGTCCCAACAATTATATAACCTGTTCTCCAGCTGTCAGAATATTTGATTGCATTAGCCATAATAATTGGACCAATAGTAACTCCAACCCCAAAACTTGCATGCAGCCACTGCATTAATCCTTCATTAAAATTCTTTTCTACATATGTATTTAAACCTGCATCAATTGCTCCAGCCCCCATACCGGCAAGAACTGCAAGCACCGGTAAAAGCCACCAAAAAGGCGTAAGGGTATAACCAATCAGAGCTAACCCGGTAGCCAGACAACTTAAAGCCAGCAGAACTGCCACTCCAATCTTTTTAATAAAAAAGCCATTAAAGAAACTGGAGAGCAGATAGCCTGTAGTTGATCCAATTAAAATAATACCTAAAGCATCAAGAGGCAGCGAAAAACTGCTCCTCATTTCAGGCCAGGCAACCCCTAATAATCCATCAGGTAATCCCAAGGAGATAAAGGCAATATAAATGAGAGCAATTAATAAATATTTCTTTTTTTGTTTATTCATAATTACACCTTTTTCTGTGAATTAATATTCTTTATCAATAATTATTTCAAGCTAAACAGCAAAAACTTAAGCAGTTTCTCTTTTAACCAGTTTCAGCTCTAATTCTTTCTGGTAAATTTCATTTAATTCACCCTTAATTGCCTTTAATAATATTTCAATTGCTAAATGACCAAGCTGGTACATCGGCTGCCAGACAGTTGTTATCTTCAAATACTTTGCCAGCTCAATATTGTCATAACCGATTACCGCTATATCATCCGGAGCTTTTAAGCCCTTTTCTTCCATGGCCTGCAGGACTCCAATTGCCTGATTATCAGAAGCAGCAAAAACAGCTGATGGCCATTCAGTTCTGGGGAGTTCTAATATTTCCTGCATTGACTGATAACCATCTTCGGCGTAAAAATCTCCATCTTTGATCAGAGCTGTATTAATTTTTAGATTATGTTTTTGAAAAGATTTCTTCACACCTGCTAAACGCTTTTGTCCATGCAGACTATTAATATCACCATTAATAAAAGCAATTTTGTTGTGATTATGATTAACTAAATAGTCAACTGCCATCTCTGCACCTTTTAAGTCATCCAAATATATTGAATGAAAATCAGCAGAAAATTCATCAGCAAGCACTACCGGGATTCCAGAGTCTTTTAATTCTTGATTTTCTGTATCTGAAATATCCATTGTTAAAGCAGCAATCCCATCAACCTTTCTGCTGTGTACTATATCCATAATTTTTTTCATTCTATTTTCATTTAAATCAATTTTATACAGAATCAAATCAATATTTTCTTCTTCTAAAGCGTCCTGTATGCCTTTTAAGACTTCAACAAAAAAATGATCAATAAAACTCGGAACTATAACAGCAACAGCATTTGCTTTCTGTCGAGCTAAATTTTGTGCAAGTTTATTAGGCCGATAATTAAGCTCCTTCATTACTTCCAAAACTTTTTTTCTAGTATTATCTTTTACCTTATCACTATTATTTAAAACTCTTGATACAGTTCCAATTCCAACATCAGCTTTTTCTGCAACATCATAGATATTAACTTTGTTTTTAGACATTTAGATCTACTGTCCTTTCATTATTTTAACATTTATCCATATTATATCGTGTATAATTAAAAAATACAAAGACAGTTTAATTAAAAGTAAGACAGGATGTGGTACCACATCCTGTCTGCTAACAGCTTATATTTAAAACTTAGTCTTCCAAGATATCTTCAATTCCTAATTCTAAATATGCTATCGCGTCTTCTGCCCTCGATTCTCCAGTTAAAACAGAGTGGACTGCCTGAAAAAATCTTTCTGATACCGCACTATAATCTTCTCCAGCCTCAGCTGATGGTCTGGGAACTGTGTTAGTAAAGACCTGATAAAGATCACCAAAAAATGGATTGGCTTCTAAAACGTCTTGATCTTCATATAAATCAGCAATAGTTGGGTTAAATGATCCTTCTACTGCTCTCATTTTTTGGACTTTTTCACTGGTCATAAATATTGCCAGTTCTGCTGCCAATTCAGGATATTCACTGTATTTATTAACTGCTAAATTCCAGCCGCCTAACACTGCAGAACTACTTCCATTTTCGCCAGCGGGTAAAGGAGCAACATCAAACTTACCTGCTGTTGCTTTATCTTCTTCAGATGCCAGAGCATAAACATAAGGCCAATTTCTCATAAAAGCTGCATTACCAGCTTCAAACATTTTTCTAGAACTTTCTTCAACCAGCCCGGTTACTCCTGGAGGTGAAATTTCTCCAACCCAATCAGCCGCCATATTAATTGTTTCTACTGCATTCTTATTATTAATTGTAACCTCTTTATCTTCATTAATTATTCTGCCGCCATTATTAGAATAAATCCACTCTAAAGCATTACAGGTCAAGCCCTCATAAGCATTTCCCTGCCAGACATAACCCCAAAAATCAGGATTTTCTTCTCGTTCACCTGCTTGAATAGTTTTAGCCATTTCTTCTAATTCTGTCCAGGTAGCAGGTGGTTCTGAATAACCATATTTATTTAGTAAATCTGTTCTATAATATAATAATCCAGCATCAGTAAACCAGGGCATTGCTACTAATCTACCATCAACAGTGTTATTCTGGATTATTGACTCAAAATGTTTATCTGCAACTTCCTGAGCACCAAATTCATTTAAATCTAAAAAATGATCAGCTAATTCACCAGGCCAAATTACATCCACCTGAAAAACATCAATAGTAGAATCTTTAGTTTCTAAATATTGAAGATATAGACCTTTCCTATCATCAGATAAGTCAGGAGTTGTATAAACGTCAACTTTGACATTTGGGTGTTCTTCTTCAAACATTCTGGCTGCTTTTTTGGTAAGCTCAAGTTCAATCCCTACACTTCCACCTGCAATTGTGATCTCCGTTTTCTCATTTTCTTCTTGAGCTAAGCCAACCACACTTAAAGCAAAAACTAAAAACAAAACTAATAATACTGATAAAATCAAACGTAAACTCTTCATCAAATTAATCCCCCTTAATATTATTTATGGAACCGCTTCCAAAGAGTTTAAAAATTAAATGGAACCGCTTCCAAAAATAATTATACCAACAGTATTTAAAAATGTCAAATAATTATCTTAATTTAAGAATTAAAATTATTTAGGTAAAATAAAAACCGGGGTTTTTATTCCCCGGCATCTTAATTTTTTTTGTTTTTAATGGCCGCCCATCATGTAATATTCCATCAAGGCGCTATCTTTCAATTTTACATGTCCTTCCACATCAGATTTAGTGTTGTACTTCACCTGATCTTCATGACTTTTGTGAGTGCGCTTGTGCTTGAAAATGTTCTTCATTAGTAATGCCCCCTTAATAATTTTGTTAGGGAACATACTCGCTGCACATCTACTTTGTTCCAGAAAATAAGTCCACCGACCTAATAATAACTCCGCTACTCACTTTCTGTCGGTTCAATTAAATTATACTCCTTCAAAAATCATTTGACAAGGAAAATTATGAATTTTTTTAAAATTATTTCTTTTATCCTTTAACATGCTAATGTGTCGATTTAACAAATATTATGCAGGACATGCAGGACATATTGAATTTTAAAAAAATATAGCAGTACAATTAATATCTAGCCGTAAAGCTTCCATCCCCTTTTAATAATTAGCATCAAAATAATTAAAGCTTTAAAGTCATAACTTATAAATCCATCTTCTTTAATCTATATGAGACCTGATAATATTTTAAATCAATGCCCTTTTCCTGTAAACGAGTTGCTATTCTTCTGGCTCCAAATCCTTTTTCTCGATAAAACTTTATTAGTTCTTCTGCATTTTCTGAATTAGAATTATTTTCTTTGACTTCTGACTGATAATTATTGTTTCTACTTTCAGCAAGTATTTTTTGGGGAATATGCTCATTCTTAACTAAAATCATCAGTTTTTTATTATCTAAATTATTAATCAAAGGTGTAGCACTATCAATTGCATAATTAATTACATTTTTGAAATGGCGCACATTTCTTTTATAAGAGGCATTCAACAATCTTTCTCTTGCTTCAGGCTCAAACATTATTTCTAAATCAAAGTCATATTTTTCTAAAGCAGATTTTTTATATTCTTCTTTAAAATGGAGGAACATCTTCTCTTTCTCACTATATGAACGCTGATCGAATGGTGGTAAAACCAGTTCATACTGGGCCAGCCTTTGATAAAGTTCTGGCAGCAAATTTTCTTCTAAATCTTTTGTAGAAGCTGCTATCACAATTACATCAACCGGTATTTCTTTTATTCCTCCGATTCTGCGCACCTTCTGCTCTTCAATTACCTTAAGAAGCAAATTTTGGTAATTTTTGAGGGCGTGAGCTTCATCAAGGAATAAGACTCCTTTATTAGCCTGCTCAATCAATCCATTTTTATTAGAGGCACCGGTGAAACTTCCTTTTTTAGAACCAAAAATTTCAGAGGCCGCAATATCAGGATTTGTAAATTGAGCACAGTTAATATGAACAAAAGGAGCATCTTCTTTTAGAACTCCAATATTTTTAGCAAAACGAAACATTAATTTAGCCAAATAAGTTTTACCAGTTCCAGTTTCGCCAGAAATAATAGAATGTCTAGGACCTCCTGGAGAACCCATGGCCTTACAGGCTTTGTTTACCACTTCTTTTAAACTGCCCTGACTGCCAATAAAATCATTAAATATATTTGAAGAAGATGTGTTAATTAATTTTTCCTGTAAATTTAAAATTTTACTATTCATCATCTTCAATTCTGTGATATCTCTAAATATTGCCAAACCACCCTTAATCTGATCATCTATTATTAAAGGATAAGCATTAACAATAAAATGTCTGCCATCAGGGTTTTCTACATGAATATTAGTATATTTCTTTTTAAAATCTAAAACTTTTAAAACAGCTGCATTTGGATAAAATTCTGTAATATGCTTTCCCAACATATTTTCAATAGAAGTATCTGCATAATTTGCAGAGTTTTCATTAACATAGATTATATTCCCATCTGTATCAACTACATTTACACCTTCATTAATTTTTTGAATTATTTGATCCAATATTATACTTGTTGACTCATTTAAATCAAGCCACTGCATAAAGTTAGTCCTCCCTTTATAAATTAAGATTATCGCCTGTCGTAAATATATTTTCAAAATATATTTTGTTATACTTATTATATCATAGACAACCTATAACTTTTATGAAATTGATACAGATATTTTAAATTATCATACACAAATCTTCTCAGGAATTATAATTTTTTTACCATTATGTTCTTTTAGACTAACTTCAACTCCATAAACTGAATTGATTTTGGCTGCTGATAAAGTAGAAGCTGTACCATCAGAATAAATACTGCCCTCTTTGAGCATAATAATTCGATCACTAAAACGGCTAACTAATGATAAGTCATGCATTGTCACAATCACTGTTTTCCCACTGCTCACTTCTTTTTCTATCATCTCAAAAATTTCAAGCTGGTGTTTTAAATCCAAATTATTGGTTGGCTCATCTAAAAGAATAAGTTCTGCTGCTTGAGCAGCTGCTCTTGCTATAAATACTTTCTGCTGCTGGCCACCACTCAATTCATTAATATTTTTGAAAGCAATTTCCTCTAAACCCAGTTTCGAAATCACTTCTGCTGTTATTTCTTTATCCTGCTGATTTGCTTTCCAGCCACTGTAAGCCTTACGTCCCATTAATACAGTTTCAAAAACATCAAGATTAAAATTAATCTCTGAAGCCTGAGGTACATAAGCTATAATTTTAGCAAGTTCTTTTTGGCTGAAGTTTCTTATCTGCTGATTTTTAACCTTTATAGTTCCCTGGTCAGCTTTTAGGTAATTATTAATACATTTTAAAAGAGTACTTTTGCCAGATCCATTAGGCCCAATCAATGTTATTAATTCTCCTTTTTCCGCTTCTAAATTAATGTTCTTCAAAACTTTTTTCTTGTTATAGGCAAAATTTAATGCTTCAATTTTTAATATCACCAGATCTGCCTCCCTTTAACTATTAAATAGATAAATAATGGTGCACCCAAAAATGCAGTTAAAACTCCGACTGGTAAAACAACCGGTCTAAATAATGTTCTGGCTAAATTATCCGCAATAATCAAAAGCAGTCCCCCCGCCAGAGCCGAATTTAAAAAAAGCTGTCTCTGATTTCCCGCTGCAATTTTTTTAATAATATGAGGGGTTACAAGACCGATAAAACCAATTACTCCAACAAAAGAAATAATAACTGCTGTTAAAATAGAAGCTGCAGTCATCGCAAATAACCTTAATCTTTTGGAGTCTACTCCCAAACTTGCTGCCAGTTCATCACCAGAGTTCAAAACTCCATAGCTCCAACCGTGATAGATAAAATAGACTAGACTGATTAAAAGCACAGCTAAAATTATAAAAAATTGATTCCAATTCGTTCTCCCTGGATCACCAAAAGTCCAATAAATAACTGAAGCCAGCTCCAAATCATCTGCAAAAAATTCTAAAGCTGTAGTCCCAGCTGTAAATAAGGAAGAAAGAGCAATACCTGCCAAAACAATGCTTTCTCTGCTGGCCTGCTGTTTAGCACTGATCAGTATAACAATAATAACTGCCAGCTGTGAAAAAACAAATGCTGAAACTGAAGGTAAATATAATCCATCCAAAAATGATAATAATGGGAAATTACTAAGATCAACAACTACGATTGCAAAAGCCGCTCCAAAAGCTGCAGCATGAGATATTCCCAGAGTAAAAGGTGAAGCAAGTGGGTTCTTCAAAATGCTCTGCATAACTACTCCGGCCAGAGATAAACCCATCCCAGCAGTTAACGCTGTCAAAATTGAAGGCAGCCTAATATTCCAGATTATATTATAAATCATCCCTCTCTGACCTTCAAAAATAACTCTTAATAAATCACTAAAATCTAGTTCAGCAGCTCCTACAAATAATGAATAAATTGAGGCTAAAATAATCAGCAGAATTAATCCCAAACTGAGAAAACTGATCTTAGTTGAGTTCTTTTTCTCTTCTTTTAGTATTTTTTCTTCTATGCTTAATTTATTAGTTTCCATTATTTTACCTCTTTAATTAGGGTTAATTTAAGTTCATCTTTTTAAAACCACCAAAAATATCTGCCATCTCATTATATACTGGTTTCCCCACAAATTTTTGATAAATTTGATCTGCTTTTTCTTTTGGCTCTACCTCTTTAAATTTTTCTGGATATAATATTTTAGCTATGTAATAGGCATCAGCCAGCATTGTTGCAAAATTGCTTGTATAATGGTTATAAGGTAAGAGTTGGTAAATATTGTTTTGTTGATAAGCCTTAAGATATCTGAATTCTTTTCTCTTTAAATCATTTTTTACCAGTTTAAGGCCTCCCTGATCAATAAAAATTAGATCTGGATCTTCTAAAAGCAGCCTTTCCTTGCTGATACTAAAGTTGCTTTTATCCTTTTCTTCAATAATATTTTTGAGTCCAAGATATTTAAATGGTGGATAATTAGATTCAGTAGAGCTGATTCCCTGAGCTCCCTTATTACCTATCCCACCTATATAAAGACGTAGATCAGATTCCAAATCACCTGTTTTTGCCTGTAATTCAACTTTGCTTTGATTGAAGAAATTAATCAGTTCTTCTGCTCTTTTTTCTTTATCTAAAATTTTTGCTAAAAAATTTAAGGCTGTTTTAAGCTCTTTTTCAGTCATTGAACCAGGAGAACCATCATTTATGGAAACTACAGGTATTTGAGTTTTAGTCTGCAGGCTATCCATTTCAGCTCTGCTTAAATAAGATGCAATTATCAGATCCGGATTCTGGGCTGTAATTAATTCGGCATCTCCTCCAAATTGAGGTCCAATTACTGGTAGTTCTAAAAGTTCTGGTTTGGCTATAATATATGGTCTTTTTTGATTTCTTTTTTCAAATTCTTCTACTCCTACTACTTTGTCTTCTGCCTCTAGATAAACCACAAGTCTCAATGCTCCCGGTCCGACTGCTGCAATTTTTTCTATTTCATCTGGAAGATTCAATTTTCTTCCTGCCAGATCACTAATCTCTATAGCATTAATAGAGCTTGGAAAGATTAAAATAATCAGCATTGATAAAATTATTGTGACTTTAATCTGCTTTAAATAATCCAACTATTTTTCAACTCCCTCTATTTTAGTTACCGTTAATTTTCCATGTTTAATTCCTTTTAAAGCAATTAGTTTGGAACTTACTTTCTTCAATTTACTGTGTAATCCTTCTACCACAATTACTTCCAGACAATAATCTCTATTCAAATGCAGATGAAGATTGCTTTTAAATAAACAGTGATAGTCATGTTGAACTTGAATCATTTTGTCACTTAATCCTGTTTTATGATGATCATAAATTAAAGTGATTGTACCTACCACATCTGCATCATCTTTTGATTTTTCTTCTTCAATTATCTTATTCCGAATTAAATCTCTGATAGCTTCTGAACGATTATCATAACTTGTTTTATTTAACTGATCAAATTTTTGAAGTAAATCTTCTTCTATCGAAACTCCAAAGCGCTTAAGATTAGACATCGGCATCTCCTTTCGTAATATTTTTTTAAAAAACGTGTTACTAATTAATTTCGTGATTCTTTAGTTGATTCCTGCCTGATTAAAATAAAAAATGCCAGCTGCTGAATTTAAATCAGCTAACTGACACTTTAGTCAAATATTAAAATAATTTTTCTGCTTTGGGCGTTCATGGTACACAGCCTCAGGTGCAATTTCTTTAATCCGCTGATAAACTTCTTTTTCAGCCCTGCTTGCTAAAATATTATTATCATGTTTTAACATTTCTTTAACTATGCCTTCAATTTCAGCTAAAGATTTTCCCTCACAGTAAATAACCTCGGGAAAACCGTTTCGCAAACTGCGGTGATTATCTACTTTAGCAAAACCCAGATC
>Ga0182240_100026_pt1 | contig 76807 bp, 69 predicted proteins | sample hydfrates4_PW_90_FD_145594 | JGI IMG/M metagenome (GOLD analysis project Ga0182240, IMG submission 145594) | Subsurface microbial communities from deep shales in Texas, USA - hydraulic fracturing test 4_PW_90 | ecosystem: Environmental > Aquatic > Deep subsurface > Shale gas/oil reservoir >...
CTTGCATGTGTTAGGCACGCCGCCAGCGTTCGTCCTGAGCCAAGATCAAACTCTCCAGTTAATATTGGTATCTCTTTATTAAAAGAGATTATTAACTAAAGTTTGATTCTGACATTGTCCTTTAACGGACGCCAAACATCAGGCGTTACACTGTTCAGTTTTCAAAGATCAGCTTTTATTCGGTCGCTGTTTCAAGCGACATTTATTAATATATCATCTTTCTTTCCTGCTGTCAATAGTAATTTATTCCAGATAATTATTTTTTTCTTTCAGTGACAGTTTTAAAAGAATTGTTTTTCCTGCCACCACAATGTCTCTTTTGAAGCGGCAAAAAGTATCATACCAAATATCAAGGAATAAATCAATAGGTATTTATTGTAAATTAAATTTATTGTGCTTTTTCCTTATTAACCTTTTCTATATATATTGCACAATCAGGACATACCAATTGACACATTTTGCAGGCAATGCAAGGTTTGCCGTGCCCGGGTTCTACTGTCGGTGTGCCGAAAACACCTAGTTTGTCAGACCAGCCTATGGTATCAACAGGGCACTTTTCTATACAGAGTCCACAGCCTTTACAGAGACCGGGAAAAAGATGAAAGATGCCTTTTCCATCCTGGTATGTAACAGCTTTAAATTCTACACCCATCAGTTTTTCCTCCTTTAGGTTAAGCTACATTACTTCCTTAACTATTTCCATACCTCGCTGCAGCGCTTTAAAGTTCATTTCTCTTAGCTCCGGATTTTGCTCAAATTTATAACCTAATTTACTTTCCAAAGCTTCCTTAGCTTTTTCTTCAGTAACTACACCAGTAGCTCCTATTACTGCTCCCATTACAACAACATTAAATACCCTGGGGTGCAATTCTTCTTTTGCCACTTTAATGGCGGGTAGAGCCACTACCTTTTTGCTGTTTTTAGGTAAATCCTCTTCAACATCTTCAATATTATCGTCATAAAAGAAAAGTGTTTCTTGATCACAGTACATTGTTGTCCGCCGTACAGCTCTGTCACTTAATGCCACAACAATATCTGCCGTTTTAAATTTAGGAGAACCAATTTTTTCATCATCTATTTGCACAAAGGCAACCGAAACACCGCCCCTTTGTTCAACACCAAAGTTAGGTATATATAATGCTTCTTTGCCCATTGCATAGGCAGCTTCGGTTAAAATCATGGCTACTGATTGTACTCCCTGACCGCCTTCACCTGCTAAAGCAATCTTAACTCCCTTTGCCAATTCTAACCCTCCTTTTTCTCTCCTGGTACTTTGATTTCTCCGACTTTAAAGTATGTCGCCATATCTTTCTCTACAAACTTCCAGGTATCTTCCGCATTTGTTCTCCAGTTAGTCGGACATAAGGATAATGCTTCTACAAATGCAAACCCTCTACCCTCCATTACATTTTGAATTGCTTTTTTTATGAATTTTTTAAGCTGTCTCACATTACCTACAGTCCCACGGGCGACATAAGCATTTTCTCCACTAATGGCAGCTACCATTTCAGGTCCTTGTACGGGTGGACCGGTTAGTTCAGTATCTCTACCATAGGGTGAGGTTTCTGTCTTTTGACCTGGAAGTGTTGTAGGAGCCATTTGACCTCCTGTCATTCCATACTGGGTATTGTTCGCTAAAAGAACAAATACTTTTTCATCTCTGGCAGCGGAATTTACCAGGTGCTGAGAGCCAATAGCATACCCTCCACCATCGCCCATATAGGCAATTCCAATTACATTTTCATTTGCTCTTCTTAAGCCCACAATAACAGGTGTAGTACGCCCGTGATGGGTTTGGATAGTATCTACATTAAAGAAATCCCACGCAAGTAATGAACAGCCTATATCACAGCCGAATACTGTTCTATCCGCTATATTCAACTCATCTATTACTTCCCCTAATGCCTTTAAAATTAGAGGATGTCCGCAACCGGGACAAAATTTATGGGGTTTTGTTTCTGAACGCCAACTTTTTGGCATCTGTGGTTGTACTGACATTTCTACGCCTCCCTTAAGCACTATAGATATTTCTTTGTTTCTTGAACTACTTCTTCAATTGTTATACCTTCTCCGGGTCTAAAATACTGTGCAATTGGAGTTGAACAGCCATATAAATGGGATTTAACAAGCTTATCCAGCTGGCCATAAGCGGATTCTATAACTATTACCTGTTTAGCAGCTTTCGCCCTTTCTAAAAGTTCTTTTTCCGGGAATGGACGCAGTGTTACAGGTTTAAAATGCCCCACTTTTTTACCATCCTGACGTAATTCTTTTACGGCACCCTTTGCAGCACGAGATACAACTCCGTGGGCTACAAGGAGTACATCTGCATCATCACACTCATATTCCTCATACTCAATTATCTCAGGTGCAATTTTTTCATATTCCCTGGCATGATCCATTATCACTTCATAGAGTTCTTCTTCCATATTGTATGTATTTCTTAAATGTGCAGGATCCCTATTTTCACCCGGTACCCCACCTTTAACTACATAGGGTTCTGCCCTAACCATCTCAATATTTCTTGCTTCAGGATCATAAATTGATAGTGATTCACGCATTTTTGACTGGTAACCGTCACCAAGCACAAAAGTTGGAAAACGGTATTTCCAGGCAGTATTAAATGCTTTGATTGTGTAATCAAACAACTCCTGGTGGGTTGCAGTCGAATAGACAATTCTAAAGCCCTCACCGTTACCACCGTAGCAGGTCATGGTGGTTTCCTGCTGTGAATAAATTACAGTTGCTGTAGAAGGGCCTCCCCTCTGGCAAACAATTAATACTGTCGGGATGCGCATCATCTCCGCCATTGACATAGGTTCCTGCATTAAGGTATTTCCGGGGCCTGCAGTGGCAGTGAAAGCCCTTTTACCCGCCAGGACACCACCCGTACATGTAAAACCTGCAGAGATTTCATCTTCTGTCTGCAGAAACTTTCTCCCGTACTTGGGAGCCATTCTGGTCCAATAATGCATAATTTCATTTTGGGGAGTTATTGGATAGCCATACATTATTTCGGCCCCTGCAGCTAAAGCAGCCCAGGCAACTACTTCGTTACCTGTCATAAATACCTTTTTTTCTCCTTCAATAGGTTTTGTCACTAAAACGCACCTCCTGAAACTCCTTTATTGATTACCAAAACGTCTGGGGCATATATCGATCAATATAGCGTACGGGATTACCGCAGATATCACTTACCCCCAGTTCACCCTGCAACCTTTTTTCTGCTGTTGTATGTATTACAGGCAAATTTAATTCTTTTGCGGCTGCTGTTACTACCCTGGCTCCTTCTTGAATTGTTTTCACATCTGTATCATCACCAACATGGGTATTATTTATTAATCCGTCTACATTCCCCAGTTTTTGAACATAATCGACAATATCCCGGACGGTAGCAGTTGCCGGTCTTGCAATGTTTACCACTACATATATTTTTAAATGGGGATTATCTTGAAAACCTTCCAATAAATTTAAAACTTTAGCACCTTCTACTCCGTAGCCAATATCCAGAATTATATTTCCTTCTTTCTTTAACACCCAGCGCATTTCAGGCTTGAGCACAGAGCCGGCCTCTCCCAATCCCATAACTTGCTGTGTTTCCCATGCTATTACTTCTATGTTTTTTTCCTCGAGTAGTTTTTTTATCGGCCGTAATGTATAAAAGGGTTCCACCAGGTCTAAATCAGCTAATACTACCTTTTCGCCTTCCCGAGCTAACTCCAGGGCACGATTTACCGCATTTTCACTTTTTCCGCTTGCATACTCTCCGATATATGCTTCAACTACTCTCTTTTGCATAAAACAACTTCCTTAATTCAGAAATTGAGTGAAACATTGTTAGTATTCTACAGGTGCGTTAAATACATACTTAAAATAACTAAAAAATTACATAAACTCCGCAATTGTTTGCGGAGTTTATGGTTAAAATTATTTTATTGAATTTGAAGTAATTTTAAATTTTTTCATCCTGTATTGTAACGCCTGGCGAAAAATACCCAGTTCTTCTGCAGTTTTTGAAATGTTGCCCTGATTTTTATGGAGTGTATCAACAATTATTTGTTTTTCTATCTCCTGTAAGATATCATTGAGCTTTCCTGATTTTTTGATATTTGCTTGATAGTGGCGACTTTGCCCAAGTTTTTGTCGCAGATACAAAGGAACATTCTTTATATCCAAAACCTTATCATGGGCATCAACCATATTCATGGCACTTTCAATTACATGCTGGAGTTCCCTGATATTGCCCGGCCAGTGATGCCGTACAAAAAGGTCTTGCAGGTCAGAAGAAATCATTTCCACTGAAGTACCGAATTGCTTATTGTACTTTTCAATAAAATGTTGTGATAGCAACTTAATATCTTCAGTTCTTTCCCTGAGGGGCGGAATGTATAATGTAACTGCAGCAAGTCGGTAGTATAAATCCTGCCTAATTTCCTGCTCCTTAATGGCAACTGCTGGTTCTTTATTAGTTGAACTGATGACTCGGCAATTAACTTTAATTTGGTTAAAGCCACCAATTCTTCTAAAAGATTTTTCTTGAATCACCCTTAAAAGCTTTGCCTGAAGATGCATTCCCATGGAATTGATCTCATCTAAGAACAGTGTTCCGTTTTCTGCCTGTTCGAATAAACCCGGCGCATCAACAGCTCCGGTAAAAACGCCTTTAACCGTACCAAAAAGTAAACTTTCTAAAAGACTTTCTGGAATTGCTGCACAGTTAATTGCTATAAAAGGGCCTTCCAGGAAAGTACTGGCATTATGGATACTTTGAGCAAATAGCTCTTTTCCCGTTCCCGTTTCTCCATAAATTAAAACAGAAGATTCATTGCGGGCAATTTTTTTAGCCGTTTCTTTTACCTGTTTTATGGCAGCACTTTCTCCGATAATGTCATCAAAAGTATAGTGAGCTTGATCGTTTTTCTCCTCGTTATTCTGTTCATCCGCCAAACGTCTTTGTAATTCGGCAGTTTTAACCAGAAATTCTTTCATTTTGGTAACATCTCTATTAACCGAATAAACTCCCGCTATTCGCCCATTTTCATAATAAGGATACGTGCTTGCTATGAGGTCAATTTTTTTACCATCATTTGTATGATACTGATGATATTGTTCAACTATCGGCATACCTGTTCTCAGCACATTCAATTGAGTACTATTTTCTTCATCAACATCATAAACATCAGTTATCTTTTTACCTACTACTTCTTCTTTATTTAATCCTTCAAATTTTGAACAGGCTTCATTATATAAAATCGTTATACCGTCCGTATTTGTTAGGTGAACACCTTCATGAATAGAATCAAATACCGTTCTTAACCACTTGTTTTCACTTTCCAGGGAGCGTATTGTAGTTATATCTTCTAAAGTTATAAGGGCCAGATCCCCCTGTCTTTTTGACTCTACACGAAATGTTTTATTATTTAATTGTAATCTATCCTTTAATTTATTATTTTCATACAATTGAGGGCATATCTCTTTCAGGTCGATGAATTGAAAATCATCGATTTGCAACAATTTTTTAGCGAAATTATTTATAAATAAAGCTTTATTGTCCGCATCTAAAACAATTATTCCTACCGAAAGAAGATTAAGAATTTTTCTGATTTGCTCAAATGCTAATTTTGTACTCACTGTTTCACCTCGCAGACAGCTTGTACGAATTTATCTCTTACTAAAAAGAGTAACATTCTTCTTGCCATCTGTAAATGGTTTTCAAGGTTTTTGGTATATATGTAAATATATCATAATTAACAACAAAAAAGCAGCTAGTAATACTATTCCAGCTGCTATAAAGTGAAACTTCTATCAGTGGGATTTTTCTTTAAACATATTTTTGTAGTTCCCTGGCAACATCCTGGGATAGTTCAGGAGCAACAAACTCCTCTAAACGTTTTTTCCATTTTTCACATGCCGCCTGCTGAAGATCCTTATTTTTCTTTTCCCAACCTGTTAAATTTGATCTATCTGATACCGGCGGTTGGTAAAATTCGCTTCTAAAACTTTTGAGGGTTTCAGGTTTATCGAGAAAATGACCGGATGCACCAACTTCCCCAATCTTATTTACAGCGTCAGTTGGCAATTCACCTATACCTTTAAACATTCGTTTTATCCGCCCGCATATTTCTTCATCTATAATCCATTTTTCGTAGCTGACAGTCAGAAAGGATTCCATCACGCCGGGAGTTTGCAATACAAAATCTACTTTATTAGCAAAGGTAAATAGAAGATTCGTTGCTGCTTCAATTCCCGCCTGAGTATCAAGCTCTTTTGCGTCTGTTAATCCTCCTCCGCTCCTGTAAGGAATGCCATAATATCTGGCAAGTTGGCCGGCTGCCGCGGAGATTAAAGCATATTCAGGCGCACCAATGCAAAGGTTCATAGTTAACATATCCGTAATTGTAGAAGTATTGCCATAAACTACGGGAACACCAGGATTTATTAGTTGCGCCAGAACAATACCTGCCAAAACTTCAGCATTATCCTGAACTACTGTAGAGATTAGTGAAACAGGAGATGTGAAGCCTGCCATAGAAGCACAAGCTATTATTAAGGGCTGATTTTTTTCAGCATATACCCATAGTGAATCCAGCATATTTTTTTCCCATAACATTGGAGAATTTGTGCTGAATACACCTATCAGGTATTGTTCACCGGTTACCCCTGTGGCTATCCTAGCCATTTCCAAACAGTCTTCAGATACTTTTTTACTTAAAGATATTCCTATCATAGGTTTATCGCTCAACCTGATAGTTTCTAGCATTGCCTGCTGAGCAGAAAATTGCTTTGAATATACATTTCCTGCACAAACTGCCTCAATATCTGTGCTGGATTGAGTTAGCGCTAGTATATCCCGTAATTCCTGCAGGCCCACGGCCCTACGACCCTTTTCAAGATCGTAAGCATATATTGCACCGCCTCCAGGGCCCAGAACGGGAATTTTTTGGCCGCCAATAGTAATTTTATTTTTGGGATTACGTCCTACAACTGAAAATGAAGCAGGCACATTTCTTAATGCATCTTCTACCAGATTTCTCGGGATTTTAACAGTTTCACCTTCTACTTTAGCTCCATGCTTTTTTAATAATTCTCTGGAGGGTGCATGTTGCATTACTATCCCGTATCTATTCAGGAGATCCAGAGTAGCTTCATGAACTGATTCCAGTTGCTCCTTTGTTAATGCTTCCACTGAGAATAGCAAGTTACCAACTCCTTATCTGCTACTTACGGTATTCCAACTCTCCTGCTTAGCCTGTTTAAAATTTTTCCATTAATCTATATCTTCTCAAATGCTTGCTCCAAATCAGCTATCAGATCTTCGGGATCTTCAATACCAACAGACATCCTGACCAGTCCATCGGTAATACCTGTTTTAATCCTTTCTTCTCTGGGTACATACCAGTGGGTCATGGAAGCCGGATGTTGAATAAGGGTATCAACATCACCCAGGCTTACAGCCAAGCGGCATAGTTTCAGGTTATTCATAACAGTTTCCCCGGCATCCAAGCCGCCTTTCAGTTCAAAACAAACCATTCCTCCAAAATCGTTCATCTGACGTTTGGCAAGTTCATGCTGCGGGTGGGAAGCTAGGCCGGGATAAAATACATTTTCTACTTTTGGATGTTCTTCCAGGAACCTGGCTATCTTCATTGCATTTGAACATATCTTCTTCATTCGTACTTCCAGGGTCCTTAGCCCCCTGATAATAAGATAAGCATCAAAAGGACCGATAACTCCTCCCATGTTTTTCAAGGTGTCATCTCTTACAGTATTCATCATCTGCTTTGTCCCTACTAAAATTCCACCCATAACATCACCGTGACCACCAAAATATTTGGTAGCACTGTGAATAACCACATCTATCCCCATTTCCAAAGGTCTTTGAATATACGGAGTAGCAAAGGTACTGTCCACAGCTGTCAAGATGTTCTGCTCTTTAGCAATTTTTGCAATACCTCTGATATCGGTTAACCTGACAGTAGGGTTTGCAGGAGTTTCAAAATAAATTATTTTTGTGTTGGTGCGGATAGCTTTTTCAACATTTTTCACATCTGAAGTATCTACGAATGTTGTTTCCACACCAAACTTCCTGAGCAAATTGTCAAAAAGGTAGTGAGTAGCACTGTAACAGGTATCGCTAACAACTGCATGATCACCCTGCTGCAAGACTGAAAACAACAAACTGCTTATAGCTGCCACACCTGTTGAAAAAGCCAGTGCAGCTTCGCCTCCTTCAATTAGTGCAACTTTTTCCTCAAGCACGCTTTGAGTTGGGCTTCCCAAACGTGTATAGCAATAACCATTATCTATACTTTCGCATTTTCTAGCTCCATCCTGTACATTTTCAAATACAAAATTGCTCGTTTGATAAATTGGCGTAGCAATGGCACCCGTTGTAGGGCAGGGGTTAAGTCCTGCCCTACAGGCCAAAGTTCCAAATCCTTGCTTTTTCTCTGCCATTTGTTATTCCCCCTTGCCTAGGCTTTTTTAGAAATCTTACCTTCTGCACGGTCAATAATTTTATCTATTTGAGCCTTTACTTCAGGAGATAATTCTTCAGGCTTGTGATTGTCAATAATATACTGAACCTTAGCTTTTGCCCTTTCTCCCATGGTGGTGCCGCCATTTGCCTGCCATGTTTCAAAAGTATTTCTATCAGTAATATCAGGTTTCCAGTTTTCACGGAAATGCTTAAATGTATGCTCGTCTCCCAGGAAGTGTCCTCCAGGACCCACTCTACGAATTGCATCTACTGCCAGGTGTTCCTTATCAACTCGGATACCTTCCATCATTCTTTTAACCTGACCAATCATTTCATCGCACATAACTAAAAGATCAAAGGAATAAGTGAGACCAAACTCTAAATAACCTACGTCATGAGCAATATTGGTACCCGCCATGGATGCCATTAAAATATAATTTGAAGCATCCATAACAGCCTGCTCATCAGGTAACTTAGATGATGTACAGCCTGTAAAGCCCCAGGAAGGTAAGTTGTAGTAGCGAGCCATATCGTTCAGCCCGGCTTGACTCATAATAGCTTCAGGAGAAGTATAAGTTGGCTGCATACTTACCATATCAATTGGTGACATTCCCGCACCATGTACAAAGGGAGCTCCCGGATTTTTAAGTTGATGAATTACAAGCCCGGTAAGAATTTCAGCATTAGCCTGGGTAATTGCTCCCGCTAAAGTTATTGGACAAGTTGCACCTGCCATGGCGCCCGGAGCGTAATTTGTCGGAAATCTGTTCTCAGCCATGTATAATAGTTTATCAAGTGCAGTAGTTGAATGTTGTAATGGTGAACTTGGCTCATCATATAATACAAAAATTGGTTTCCTGCTAAGCTGCTCACGTCCCCCAACAGCTGCCGCTGCCATTTCCGCAATATCATCTAAAGATTCTCTATCAGCGGCAGTAATTACCTGAGGTTTTGTAGTTTTATTGATCATTATGGCATACTCATGCTGGTAAGTAAGCTCTTTAGGTACATCAGAAATTAAACCCATGGACATAACAAAGTCGATATTAGGCAGATAATCACAAAGAGTTACTCCATGCTCCACATCTTCATACTTAGCCTTCCTTCTTTCTTTTTTAAAGCTGTCATAGATGTAAGGACAGTCTGAACCCGTTCCGTAATGAACCTTATATCCTTCCAAGAACATTGCTTCTTTACCGTTTCTATCATAAACCAGGATACGTGATGGAGCTGTACGAATAGCCCATTCCGCTAAGGAACTGGGAATATATACCCTGTTACCGTTTTCTACATAAGCTCCCGCTTTTTTCAGCAGTTCGATGGCTTCTTCATGGTGAATTACCATACCAATGTCTTCTAAAACATGAAGAGTTGCTGAATGAATTTCCTGCATCTGTTCTTGTGTGAGTGTTTGAAATTTAGATGTGTTCCAGGTTCTTGCATTTTGCATTGTTAGACCTCCTTTAATTAGGAAATTTATTAGTACTGATTTTGTTATTTGTAGTTCTTACATTGCAAAATTTGTGCCAGGATAATTAAAAATATTTAAGTTTAGAAAACTCATTGAATTGCAAGAATAAGGGTAAAATATGGCTTTTTTTAGATAAAAAATCGGTGCAATCAAATATTGCGCAACCTGAGATTTAGCGCTGTTTTAAAAGATAAAGCATTTTGAGCAACAAGATATTGCATGCAATAACTTGTTTTACTTTCTCCTTAAAACTAATTTGCTCTGTTAGTACTAGTTGTGATTAACCTTAGAATCACTTTACTAACAGAGCAATGTTTCTTCTTAAGCGTTTATGGTTTGACCATGCTCATTCAGATCTTTTTTAATATCTCCATTTTTAATTGCTCCATTACTGAAAACATCAAATCTTGCAGGATTTTTTATCAAGAAGAATATGCTGATAGCAGCTCCGATTTCCAAAAATGCTGCAGGAAATCCTCCAAGGTTTGAAAGCATTTTAATACCATTGATCCCCAGCAGGCTGATCATAATCCATGCCAAAGCGCCAACACTTATCCCCCAAATTGATTTCATAAAAGTAGGAGCTTCCGGGTTTTCAGGTGTAATTCCAGTTGAGCTGAGCGCTGCCATAGCGTTTGTAGTAGAGTCCGCAGCAGTCACAAAAGTTATGAATACTATGAACAGGAAGAACGGGATAATAATACCCGAAAGAGGCAACTGTTTCAGCACCGCATAACCTACACCCTCAGCGCCAATAGTATTCAGTACATTTACCAGGTCAACTACTCCGTTCATCTGCATATAAATAGCTGTTCCGCCAAAAATAGTCATCCATACTGCACTAAAGATTGCGGGCAAAATAAAGTTCATTTCAATTAGTTCACGAATTGTGTAGCCATAAGAAATTCTAGCAAGAAAAACAGCCGTTACTGGCGCCCATGCCATCCAGTTCGCCCAGTAGAAAGTAGTCCACCATTGTGGCCATTGATCACCTGCTGCAGCACCTGTAAATAAACTCTTATTGAAGAATCCTGTTAAAAATCCTCCAAAAGCTTCCGTACCGAGATTAAGCACATAAGCAGTAGGACCGGCTATAAATACAAACGCTATAATAACATAATATACCTTCATATTTATATCTGATAGTATTCTAATTCCCTTCATCAAACCTGTACTTGAAGAAATTACAAAAGTAGCAACTCCGATTACAGTAATAATTAGCCAGGCTGTAGGGCCGCTCGGCAAACCGGTAATAGAATTTATCGCTCCACCCATATTCATGATGGAAGTTCCAAATGATGCAGCCATTCCTGCGCCAATACCAAATAGGCAAATAGCGTCTATGAAGATTTCCAATTTCCTGCTATCTCTGTTTCCAACAAGAGGAGCAACCTGAGACCCAATACTAAAAGGTTTCCTCATATTATAGTATGCAAAAGCAAACACAATTGTAGGTACTGTATATAATGCATATGGTTCAAAAGTCCAGTGCAAAAACAATGTTTCCATCGCAAATTTTGCAGCTTCTGGTGAAAAAGGCTCAATTCCAAGGGATTCCGGAGGGTAGGCTATATGATACATTGGCTCTGCGGTACCCCAAAATAAAAGTCCGGCAGCTAGTGTCGTACAAAGTGTTATTGAAAACCAGTTAGATTTAGTAATGACTGGCTTTGCATCAGGTCCACCCAAGCGAATTTTCCCTAGTGGCGAAAGATACGCCACAATAACAGTTATCAAAGCTATAAATCCTGTCATACTAAATCCCCAGCCAAAATTCGCAATCAACCAGTTGTTTGCATTTGTTACCAGTTGTGTAAAACTTTCTTTACTGGCAAAGTTCAACACTAAAGAAAAAAGTAACAGTAAGAATGATGGCCAAAATACTAATGTTCTTATACCTTTTTTCGAAATATTTGCCATATAAAAACCTCCTTAAAATTTTAAATGTTTGATATACTTTAATCAAAATGTTCTTACCTTTTCATTACACCTCCTCTAATAATTGTACACGCACAGCTCATAATATTTCATTGCAAAAAATATGCCATTAATTATTACTTATTACAAATTGTTCGAATTGTTGAAATGTGTTTATTTTTTGTTTTTATATATATTTTCAATTAATTATAAAAAATATTTTTGAGCAATATAATATTGCATTTATAGAAGAAACGGCAGTTATAAAATCTGTGCACGCAATATTTTATTGCACTGCAATGTGATATTGCTTTTATTATAAACAAAAAACCGTAGAGAAAATTATCTCTCTACGGCTTTTACTATTTAACTCTTTTATTAATACTATTTTCTTTAATACTCGGCAAGCTTTCTATATAGTTCAAGTCTTTCTTTAGCTTCCTCTTCTGCCTTTTCAAAGAGTTTTTCCGCTATATCAGGGAATGTCTTCTTCAGTGATGTATAGCGTACTTCACCAAGTAAGAAGTCCTTGTATGAAGTCTTGGGGTCTTTAGAATCAAGGCTAAATGGATTCTTTCCTTCAGCCTTCAATTCAGGATTATATCTATAGAGCGGCCAGTAACCGGACTCTACTGCCTTCTTGGCTTCTGCCATGCTATTACCCATACCGCCTTTAATTCCATGGTTGATACATGGTGCATAAGCAATAATTAAGGATGGTCCCTTGTAGCTTTCTGCTTCTTTAATAGCCTTGAGAACCTGATTCATATTGGCACCCATCGAAACTTGAGCAACATATACATAACCATAGGACATGGCCATCATACCAAGGTCTTTTTTCTTCACTTTCTTACCGGATGCGGCAAACTTGGCAACAGAAGCAGTTGGCGTAGCCTTAGAGGACTGGCCTCCCGTATTGGAGTACACCTCTGTATCAAATACAAATACATTTACGTCTTCTCCGGAAGCCAGGACGTGGTCTAATCCACCGTAGCCAATATCGTAAGCCCAGCCGTCACCACCGAAGATCCAAACAGACTTCTTGATCAGGTAGTCTTTTCTATCGGAGATTTCCGCTAAAACTTTCGCTAGTTTATCGTCGCCTGCCTCATAGTTTTCTAGTAAAGGTAGAATTTTTAGTGTTGCAGCTTTAGAAGCTTCAGCATCATCTTTACCTTCTAACCAAGCTTTAAATGCTTCTGCAAGTTCACCTGCGATACCTAATTCAAGAGCTTCTTCCATTAAAATAGCAAGCTTTTCTCTATTTTTGTTTATAGCTAAAGCCATACCGTAACCGTATTCAGCATTATCTTCAAATAACGAGTTTGCCCAAGCAGGGCCTTTGCCGTCTTTATTGGTGCAGTAAGGTACAACAGGAGCGCTGCCTCCCCAAATTGAAGAACAACCTGTAGCATTTGCAATAACCATCCTGTCACCAAAGAGTTGAGTTACAAGTTTTGCATAAGGTGTTTCTCCACAGCCTGCACAAGCGCCGGAGAACTCCAGGAGCGGTTGAGCAAATTGGCTTCCCTTTAAGGAGTATTTATTCATCAATTCATCTTTTACAGAAACAGTCATTGCATAATCCCAGTTTTTAGATTCAACTTCTGCCTGAGTTTCGATAGGTTTCATAATTAAAGCCTTTTCCTTGGAAGGACATACATTTGCACAGCTTCCGCAACCTGTACAATCCAAGGGGCTTATCTGAATACGGAACTGAAGTCCCTGAAGCTGCTTTCCATTGGCATCAATAGTTTCAAATTTTTCAGGAGCAGCTTTTACCTCTTCTTCATTTAACAAGAAGGGTCTAATTGCAGCGTGTGGACATACATAGGAGCACTGGTTACACTGGATACACTTATCAGCCTGCCATTCCGGAACATTAACTGCTATTCCGCGTTTTTCATATTTTGAAGTACCTACAGGGAATGTTCCGTCTTCCGCACCGGAGAATGCACTTACCGGTAGGCTGTCTCCTTCCTGGCGGTTAACAGTTTCCAGGATGTTCTTAACAAATTCTTTCTTATCTTCATCAATTTCCATTTCATTTGTTGCAGCAACTTCATCTACTGCATCAGCCCAGGATGCTGGTACATCAATCTTAACAAGTGCATCAAGAGCCCTGTCTACTGCAGCATAGTTCATGTTAACAATTTCATCGCCTTTTTTACCGTAGTTCTTCTTAATTTGATCCTTTAAGTATTTTACTGCATCTTCAATTGGAATAACGTTTGTCAGTTTAAAGAATGCAGCCTGCATAATCATGTTAATTCTTCCACCAAGGCCAATTTCCTGTGCTAAATCAACGGCATTAATAGTGTAGAAGTTAATATTGTGCTCTGCAATATACCTTTTCATATCTGCAGGTAGTTTTTCTTCGAGTTCCTCAGGGGACCAGATACAGTTCAAGAGGAATGTACCTCCATCTTTTAGTCCCTTCAATAAGTCATACTTATCTACATATGATGGGTTATGACAAGCAACATAATCAGCACTATTAATCAAGTAAGTGGATTTAATTGGCTTTTTACCAAAGCGCAAGTGGGAAATTGTAACTCCACCTGACTTCTTGGAGTCATAGGCGAAATACCCTTGAGCATACAGATCGGTGTTATCACCAATAATCTTAATGGCACTCTTGTTAGCGCCGACAGTACCATCAGAACCTAATCCCCAGAACTTACAGCTGATTGTACCATCCGGAGTTGTATCAATAAATTCACCTTCAGGTAATGAAGTATGTGTAACATCATCAACAATACCAATGGTGAAATGGTTCTTTGGCTCTTCCTGCTTCAAGTTTTCAAATACAGAAACAATTTGAGCAGGTGTTGTATCCTTGGAGCCAAGCCCGTAACGTCCACCAACAATAACAGGCTTTTGAGGCTTATCATAGAAGAGAGCTCGTACATCTTCATACAACGGTTCGCCTAATGCACCCGGTTCTTTTGTTCTATCAAGAACTGCAATCTTTTTAACAGTTTCAGGCAATACATTAAAGAAGTATTTTTCAGAGAAAGGTCTGTATAAGTGAACATTTAGGAGACCAACTTTTTCTCCTTTATTAAGTAGGTAATCTATAGTTTCTTCAATTGTCTGGCAAACAGAACCCATTGCTACAATTACATATTCTGCATCTTCAGCACCGTAGTAATTGAAAGGCTTATAATCTCTGCCGGTAATTTTGCTAATTTCAGCCATATATTCTGCAACAATGTCCGGAACAGCTTCATAATATGGGTTACATGCTTCGCGGGCCTGGAAGAAGATATCAGGGTTTTGTGCTGTTCCCCTTAGTACAGGGTGTTCCGGGTTCAAAGCACGGTTTCTAAATGCACGAACTGCATTATAATCGACTAGTTTTGCAAAATCATCATAATCAATAAGTTCAATCTTTTGAACTTCATGGGAAGTTCTGAAACCATCAAAGAAATGTAGGAAAGGTACCCTTGATTTAATTGCGCTTAGATGGGCAATTCCACCTAAATCCATAACTTCCTGAACACTTCCCGATGCAAGAAGTGCAAACCCGGTTTGACGTGTTGCCATAACATCAGAGTGATCACCAAAGATTGACAATGCGTGACTTGCTACAGCACGCGCACTCACGTGGAATACTCCCGGTAATAGTTCCCCTGCAATTTTATACATATTTGGAATCATTAGAAGTAGACCCTGTGAGGCAGTAAAAGTAGTAGTTAAAGCGCCTGCCTGAAGTGAGCCGTGAACAGCTCCTGCTGCTCCTGCTTCAGACTGTAATTCAGACACTGTTACGGTTTGTCCAAAAATGTTTTTCCTTCCGTGTGCACCCCATTCATCAACAAATTCTGCCATTGGTGAAGAAGGGGTAATGGGATAAATAGCTGCAACATCTGTAAAAGCATAAGAAACATATGCAGCAGCCGTATTACCATCCATGGTTTTCATTTCTTTTGGCATTAAAATTCCCCCACTTTCATTTATTAATAATCTTTTTTAATACATATATAAACAACAAAAACCAACAAGAAATCAATGCTGTTGGTTTTTGCTGATTACCAAATCTCACTTCTTCTTGTTGTAGTAAAGTGGTTAGACCAGTGCGGTCCTGTATATTCGTTTCTTTTTTGTATATTTTTTGTATTTTTTGTATAATTATTTTTTCTTTGGTAATTCTACATAGCATAAGTATAGTTTATATGCTGTCAGTAGTCAATAAATATACAAAATATCATACATTTTTTAAATTTCAAATAATAATTATTTAATTTTTAAATAGCTATCATTTGGAGAATTACTAGTAAGCCTAAACCCGGTAGCCCTAAAAATCCACTTGTCAAAACAGTTAATATATTAGCAGGTATATGGATTCCTATAAAATTCCCTAAATAATTAAATCCCCAGATTAGAAGCAAGCCAAATAATAAACTATAACCCACTCTGAATATAATACGTACAGGTCGCACCATAATTTTGCCTATCATATAGACCAAAATAATAAAGAGTCCAATTGCAAATAAAAGTTGCAAGATTTTAATATCCATGGTACCCCCCCTAACTTTTACTTTATATATAATTATATTGATTGAATTCCCAAAATATTACAAAACACGGAGGCTTAAAGCCTCCATTTAAATTTATTCTATTTCATAATTATTCTTCTAAATCATAGCCGTTGGGATATTTAAATACTTTGCCTTCCCAGGTACGAATTGTCACGTATCCTTTACCCTGGGAGATTAGATACTGGGGTAAAATCGGGGTTTTACCGTTGCCATCAGGCGCATTGATAATATATGTGGGAATAGCCATTCCGGAAGTATATCCTCGTAAATTCTCCATAATTTCAATTCCTTCTTCCACCCTGGGAACGAAGTGGGTTGTTCCTTTAACTGACTTAGCATGGAAGATATAATAGGGGCGCACATGGATTTTAAGAAGTTCATGGTTTAATTTTTTCATTATATGGGGATCATTGTTAATTTCCTTCAAAAGTACTGCCTGGTTACCAATGGCTATTCCTGCTTTAGCTAGCCGTCTACAAGCCTTGAGGGCTTCATGAGTCACTTCTTTAGGATGATTGAAATGAGTATTGACATAAATAGGAGGATATTTTTCAAGCATGTCACAGAGTTCCTGAGTAATCCTTTGAGGCATGGTTACAGGCGTCCTGCTGCCTATACGAATTATTTCTACACTTGGAATATCCCATAACTGGGAGATATATTCTTCCAATCTTTCATTAGATAATGTTAGTGGATCTCCTCCCGTTATAAGCACATCTCTTATTTCTGGATTATTTCTTACATAATCTATCGCCTTTTGTACTTCTTCTCTGGGTGCAGCTTTATCCACTTCACCAATATTTCTTTTCCTCTGGCAATGCCTGCAGAACATAGCACATTGATTTGTTACATTAATAATCAAGCGATCAGGATAACGACGCGTAATCCTGTCAGCAGGAGAAGTAAACTCTTCTGCCATAGGGTCAGCTACACCATGCGGATCGTTTATTTCTAGCATACTGGGAATTCCCTGTTTCCAGATGGGACAATCACGGTCTTTCGGATCTACAAGACTTAAATAATAAGGAGAAATAGACCAGCGGTACTTTTCTCCTGCCTTTTTAATTTCTTCTTTTTCTTCATCCGAAAGATCAATAAAATTGCTTAAGGTTTCAACATCACTTATACAGTGTCTAAGCTGCCAGCGCCAGTCATTCCACTCATCTTCACCGGCTCCAAAATAGTCCATTATCTTTTTCTTATTTCTATCAAATTCTTGTTGCATATTTAAGCCAGCAGGTATTTTTTCCCTGGCTTCCAAATACGGTTCGATTCTGCTTTTTAATTCAGAAGCCCTATCCAGCGCTATTTTTCTTTTTTCTTCAAATTTCATCTATATCAACCTCCCTAAATTATAGTTGCTCCACAAACAACTTTCTTTTCCGTATTAGGTTTTTATTAAATTGATAAAAAAATGCATTCAATGTCCTTTTTAACTAATGATATTGAAATTTTTTAAACAAGCGTTTAGTATGCCTTTATGAAAAAATATTTGTATACTATAAGTCCTTATAATTAATATACTATTTTTACTATTTAAATTCCTTTTTTTTAGAAGTTTTTTTAATATTTATATCTTATAATACAATACAAAACGCCCATTAAAATAATAACTTAATGAGCGTTGACTTTTATAGCTCCCTTCTGCCTTCAAAGGCTCTGGTTAAGGTATCCTGATCAGCATATTCAAGATCCCCTCCGACAGGTAGGCCATGAGCTATTCGAGTAACCTTTACCTCTAAAGGTTTTATTAATCTTGCTAAATACATTGCTGTTGCCTCTCCTTCAACTGTAGGGTTCGTAGCTATTACAACTTCGTTTACATTTGAATCCTTTAATCTATCTAAGAGCTGAGGTATTTTCAACATTTCAGGTCCCACATTATCCATGGGGGAAATTACTCCATGCAAGACATGGTATAATCCCTTATATTCGCGTGTTTTTTCTAAAGCAACAAGATCCCTTGGATGCTCCACCACACATACTATAGAAGTATCCCTGTTGGGGTTTCGACAGATATAACAAGGGTCTAAATCAGTAAGGTTACCGCAAACAGGACAAAAGTGTACTGTTTTTTTTGATTCTGTAATTGCACTGGCAAGCGCTTCAGCTTCTTTAATGTCACTATTTATAATGTGAAAAGCCAGGCGCTGGGCCGTTTTTGGCCCAATGCCCGGCAGCTTATTCAGTTCATTAATTAGTCGTGCTACAGGTTTGGCATATTCCAGCATTACATTTCCTCCTAAATGAAAACTTGGATTGCGCCAAGTCTTTGACGAAGGCGGAAGCCTTAGTTGAATTTATGCTTCTCCAGAATTATAATTTTTGATAGTAAAAAAACTTCCTTAAAGATGATGTTCGAAAAGTAGTCCTTCTCGAACACTCATTTAAAAGAGTCCGGAGAGATTGAGACCTCCGGTAATTTTGCTCATTTCCTGTTGTACCATTTCCTGAGATTTTCTTAAAGCTTCATTTACTGCAGCCATAATCATATCTTGAATCATCTCTACATCGTCAGGATCAACGACTTCAGGTTTTATTTCAATAGATTTGATTTCCTGCTTGCCAGTGGCAACTACCTTTACCATTCCACCCCCCGCAGTAGCTTCTACTTCTTTGTTTTCTAATTCCTCCTGTAACTTTTTCATTTGTTTCTGCATTTTTTGTGCCTGCTTCATCATTTTACTCATGTTTCCCATTCCCATTTTAATAACCTCCTAATCTATTATTTCTACAACATTTCCCCCAAAAAGCTTAACTGCCTCTTCAACAACCCGGTTCTCTTCTTCTTTTTTATTATTATCATTACTATCATATGAACCAAAGGTTGTTTGATTTACATTTTTATTCTCCATTTGTATTTTTAAATCTATATTCTCTCCAAAAACTTCTTTAAAGGTTGTCACCACTATTTCCTTATTTTCTTTTTGCTGTAACTTATCCATATGAAAAGCATGGCTTTCCTTAAATTCTAAAATTAAAGATCCATTTTGTAAATCTACAGGTTGAGCTTCAACTAAAAATGCATAGGTAGTAATTTTATTTTTCTTAACGGTTGCCATGAATTCTTCCCAGCGAGACTTAACAGCTTCTATACTGAGTTTATCAGTTTCCAGTACCACTGAAACTTCTTCTTCATTTTTTGCTACTTCTTTCACAGGTCTATTGTTTCCTTCTTCTACAGTAATATTTTCATCTTTAATGATTTTTTCCAAATAAGAAATCCTTTTGAGAAGTGAATCAATATTATTTTCCGTACTCCTGGTTGCCTTAACCAGTGCAGTTTCCAAAAGCAGCCTGCTGTCTGAACTCCATTTCATTTCCTTTTGGGCAGAAACTAAAATATCTATCATATCTGTTATTTGACTTTGAGATAACTTATCAGCCTGCTTTTGTAATGTTTCTATTTCTCCTTGAGGTACCTGCAAAAGTTCACTGGAACCGCATATTTTAAGGAGTAACAAATTTCGCATGTAATCTAAAAGTTGCAATGTAAATTGATTTATATCTTTTCCTGAAGAAACAAGTTCTCCTATTTTAATTAAAACTTTTTTAATATCTTTTTCTATTATGGCCACTAAAACATCTTTTAAAAAAGTATAGTCTACAATTCCAATTACCTGTTGGACATCTTCCAGTTTTAATGAATCAGAACAGTAAGACAAACATTGATCAAGGATACTTAAAGCATCTCGCATTCCGCCGCCGGCAAAACGAGCAATTGTATATAAAGCATCGCTCTCATATTGGACGTTCTGATTATTACAAATTTCTTCCATACGAGATACCATTTCTTCATTACTCAATCTCTTAAAATCAAATCGCTGGCAACGGGAAAGGACTGTAGCGGGTATTTTATGAGGTTCAGTGGTAGCCATTATAAAAATTACATGTCCAGGGGGTTCTTCAAGGGTTTTTAGTAGTGCATTAAAAGCTTCCCCGGTTAACATATGTACCTCATCAATAATGTAGACTTTGTATTTACCCTCAGCAGGTGCAAGGTTTATCTTGTCCCGTAGTTCTCTGATTTCATCAATTCCTCTGTTAGATGCACCGTCTATTTCAATAACATCCATTGAGTTACCTGAATTAATTAAAGTACAGTTACTGCATTTATTGCATGCCTCACCGGATTTCGGGGAACGACAATTGATAGTTTTGGCAATAATCTTTGCAGTACTCGTTTTACCTGTACCTCGAGGACCACTTAATAAATAAGCATGTGCTATTTTATTATTTTCCAGTGCATTTTTTAAAGTTTTTGTAATATGTTTTTGCCCTATTATTTCTCCAAATGCTTGAGGTCGCCAGAGGCGGTAGAGGGCTTTGTATGACATTACAAACACCATCTTCCACTGCTAATATATTCAACCTTTATTATACTAGAAATGAAATAAAGTATAAATAGGATATATATAAACAAAAACGTTAGTGTCTACACTAACGTTTTTGTACTATTAGAAAGTATAACTTTTAATTACTGATAGCATAAGTGCAACGAAACTGCTAGCCGACGCCAGAGGCTTGGCTAACAGCTCAGTTTTCTTTAAAATTTTAAGGTCGTGCACCCACCTTCGACAATTATTCCCCGGACGTTACCTATACAGTTAGCTCCAATCAGGCACCCCTGCGGCACACGGAGAGACTTACTTACCGCTGCTTCCTTCCGGACCTGACGGGGTTCATAAGCTTCCGTTGCGCAGGACCCAATTATCGACACCACTTATATAGGGCAGACTCCGAAAAATAAAAACCTCCGGTGGGAATTCAGCCCTGCTATAGCGGTTTGCAGGTTCAGGGCACCGCTACCTCCCCGCTTAGCACGACCAAAATTATAAAGCTGTAAAAATAAAATGGCGGAGAGGGTGGGATTTGAACCCACGAGACGGAGTTTTGCCCCGTCTACTCGCTCTCCAGGCGAGCGCCTTCAGCCGGACTCAGCCACCTCTCCACGCTTTTTATTATTATACATTATTATATTATAATATAAAACCCAATTATTTTTTGGCGGAGAGAGTGGGATTCGAACCCACGAGGCGAGGTTTTGCCCCGCCTACTCGATTTCGAGTCGAGCGCTTTCAACCGGACTCAGCCATCTCTCCACCCAAATCTTCATCGCAAGTTTTTAAAAAAGTGTAGTAATAATTCTTTACACTCATCTTCCATGATTCCTGATATAACTTCAACCCTGTGATTGAATTGTGAATTCTCAAGTACATTAACAACAGTACCTGCTGCGCCAGCCTTAGGATCCAGTGCTCCAAAAACAACACGACTAATACGTGAATTTATTATTGCACCGGCGCACATAGGACATGGTTCCAATGTTACATACAGTGTTGTATTATCTAATCGCCAGTTATTAAGTTTTTTTGCAGCTGTAGCAATGACTCTAATTTCAGCATGTCCTAACGGATCTTTTGCTCTTTCCCTTAAATTATGATCCCTTACTATAATTTCTCTATCTTTTACTAGAACTGCACCTATTGGCACTTCACCAAGTTTGTAGGCTTTCCTGGCTTCTTCTAGGGCAGCCTTCATATAAAAATGGTGTTTCAAATGGTTTCACCACTTTATTTTCTTGGTGCGCCCGGAGGGACTCGAACCCCCGACACCCGGTTTAGGAAACCGGTGCTCTATCCTGCTGAGCTACGGGCACGAAATACATAAAAAAATTCACTTAAAGAGGTTGTTCGAAAAGTCCGGGCTAAATCCACTTCCCCAGAACTTAAATCCAGTGTTTATTTTCTTTTTAAATCTTTTAGTTTCACTTCGACTGATAACTTAAATGATAACTTAAAGTTTTCCCATTACTAAACATTAGATTAAGTGCCGGGTCGTGTCTCATAAAAACTGTGGCGCGCCCGGGAGGACTCGAACCTCCAACCTCCTGATTCGTAGTCAGTTACTCTATCCGGTTGAGCTACGGGCGCACGAATAAAATTTGGCGGAGAGAGAGGGATTCGAACCCTCGAAGCAGGTATTAGCCCGCTTACTCGCTTAGCAGGCGAGCGCCTTCAGCCTACTCGGCCATCTCTCCGCGACGCAAACCATAGTATACACCTTTTTGAGATAAATGTCAATGTGCAAATAATTCCATTGGCGGAGGGGGTGGGATTCGAACCCACGCACGGGAGTTACCCGCCTGGCGGTTTTCAAGACCGCTCCCTTGAGCCGCTTGGGTACCCCTCCAAATGGAAGTCGGAGGTCGAAAGTCGAAGTCAAACTTCCGACCTCTAACAAAAAATAGTAAAATATTTTATCCAAATCCAACGCAAAAAGTATTCTATCATAGGAACACTTAAGAGTCAAGAAATCTTCCTATTTATTTAGCCTCAATTTTTTCCAAGCCACCCAAATATGGTCTGAGAAGTTTAGGTATTATAATTGAACCATCCGCTTCCTGATAATTCTCCAAAATGGCTGATACGGTTCGTCCAACAGCTAAACCCGAACCGTTTAATGTGTGCACGTAGCTTGCCTTGCCTTTTTTAGGCTTATACTTGATATTTGCCCTACGGGCTTGATAATCCTCAAAGTTACTGCAGGAGGATATTTCTCGATAAGCATTGAAGCTTGGTAACCAAACTTCAATATCATATGTTTTTGCTGCTGAAAATCCTAGATCACCACCGCATAGTGTCACAACGCGGTAAGGAAGTTCCAAAAGCTGCAACACTTTTTCAGCATTTGCAGTTAGTTTTTCAAGTTCTTCATAGGAATCTTCAGGCTTTGAAAATTTAACAAGTTCTACTTTATTAAACTGGTGCTGTCTGATAAGTCCCCTTGTATCTCTTCCGTGTGCACCTGCTTCTGCTCTAAAACAGGCACTATATGCACAATGGTAAATTGGTAATTGATCTTCCTTTAAAACTTCCCCGCCATAGATATTTGTTACAGGTACTTCCGCAGTGGGGATTAGCCAGTAATCACTGTTTTCAATTTTAAACATATCCTCTGCAAATTTAGGTAATTGTCCCGTTCCAATCATGGCACCGCTGTTAACCATAAAAGGAGGGAACAATTCCACATAGCCGTGTTCTCTAGTATGCAAATCAAGCATAAAGTTTATACAAGCCCTTTCTAAAGCAGCACCAAGTCCCTTGTAAAATGTAAAACGTGCTCCTGCTACTTTAGCCCCCCTTTCAAAGTCTAAAATGTCAAATTTCTCTCCTATTTCCCAGTGGGCCTTAGGTTCAAAATCAAATTTTCGAGGCTCACCCCATCTTCTTACTTCTTCATTGTCTTCGTCACTTTCTCCAAAGGGAACAGATTCATGGGGTATATTGGGAATACTCAATAATTCATTTTCCATTTTCTCTTCTACTTCTTTAACCTGTGCATCCAATTCCTTAATTTGATCTCCAACTTGCCTCATTTCCTCAATCATCTTTGATGCATCTTCGCCGGCTTTCTTCATTTCTCCAATTTTTTCGGAAACAGTATTACGCTTGCTTTTTAATTCTTCAACTTCAGTAAGTAAAGAACGTCTCTTTTCATCAAGCTTTAAAAATTCATCAAGACTGACTGAGATACCTCTTTTTTTAAGTCCTTCCTTTACAGTTTCCGGATTTGCCCTTACAAATTTTAAATCAAGCATGTAACAAACCTCCTTATGAATTTTTTATTTACTTAAGTTCTTTTTATTGACGCAGTTACTGTAGCATTTTTATCTTAACTTGTGGTAATATTTGCAGGGTGCATTTAGAGTGAATCTCAGTAAATAAAAAATCCCTCATCCAAAAAGGGACGAGAGATTATTTCCCGTGGTGCCACCCAACTTAAACTTAAATTTATAAAAATATAAATTTAAGTTTCACTCTTAATGCATAACGGACATTACCGACACAGCTTATCCTTAAGAGAATGTTCAAACACTCATTATAGGCTTCGCTGTTCCCTCAAAAGTGCTTTTCAGCATTTACCTGGTTGGTTTCCACCGACCACCAACTCTCTATATTTCAGATAAATACTTACTCCTCTTTATCATTGGGGGTGAAATATATAAATTTTCTAGGATTATATCATATATAATTTCCAATTTCAATTTTTTGTAATCATTTTTTAGTTCATATTTATAATTTAATTGTAATTTTTTGCATCATTAACCATTTGTAAAAAATATCGGTGAACTCTATCATCATCTGTTAGTTCGGGGTGAAAAGCACAGGAAAGAAAGTTTCCTTGCCTTACCATAACTATTTTTCCATCATGCTCTGCCATTATTCCAACCTGTGGTTCAACACTCTTAATATAAGGAGCCCTAATAAATATTCCTCTAAAAGGTTTTTCTCCAAGGACGCTAATCTCTAAATCAGCTTCAAAACTATCTACCTGCCTGCCATATGCATTTCTTACAACTTCTACATCCATTAGTCCTAAACGTTTTTGATCAGAATCAACTATATTCTTGGCAAGTATAATCATACCTGCACATGTTCCGAAAATCGGCATTCCATTTAAGCCTCTCTCTTTAATTGGCTGGAAAAGGTCCCAATCCTCAAGCAATTTACCTATAGTTGTGCTTTCTCCACCGGGAATTATAAGCCCGTCCAATTTTTCTAAATGAATATTTTTTCTTACTTCTACAACTTCACAACCGCATTTTTCAAGCATCTGTTTATGCTCTCTAAAAGCTCCCTGAAGCGCCAATACTCCTATCAGCATTCTTGAATCTCCCCTTTAAAAAACAAAAAATCTCATAGTATTAGTCATTAAAATACTATTAGTTTAGAGTAGATTAAAATTCTTTTTATAAACTGATGCAGCGCTTTCAGGGTAGCACTACTCACCCAAAAGCACTGCATCAGTTGTACTTACCATCCTCTTTCCTGCATTCTTTGATTTTCTTCAATTGTTGAAATTTCTAAGCCCGGCATTGCCTCTCCAAGTTCATTGGAAATTTCAGCTAATATCTTGGGATCATTGTAATGTGTAGTTGCATCAACAATTGCCTTTGCTCTCTTTTCAGGGTTAGAGGATTTAAATATTCCGGAACCTACAAAAATTCCATCTGAACCCAGCTGCATCATTAAAGCAGCATCAGCAGGAGTTGCTATACCACCTGCTGCAAAGTTTACAACAGGCAAGCGACCCAGTTCTTTAACCTGCTTTAAAAGTTCATACGGTGCACCGATATTTTTTGCCATAGTCATCAGCTCTTCTTCGGGAAGATTTTGAACCCTTCTAATTTCAGACATAACTTTTCGCATATGTCTTACAGCTTCAACAACGTTTCCGGTACCAGGCTCACCTTTAGTTCTAATCATGGCAGCTCCTTCCCCAATACGACGCAAGGCTTCACCTAAATTACGAGCACCGCATACAAACGGAACTTTAAACGCGTGCTTGTCTATATGAAATTCTTCATCAGCCGGTGTGAGTACTTCAGATTCATCTATGTAATCCACGCCAAGAGCTTCTAAAATCTGTGCCTCAACAAAGTGTCCAATACGAGCCTTTGCCATAACTGGAATGGAAACAGCATCCATAATTTTTTTGATAACTGTTGGATCCGCCATTCTAGCCACGCCACCAGCAGCCCTAATATCAGCAGGAACCCTTTCCAAAGCCATAACAGCACATGCCCCTGCTTCTTCCGCTATTTGTGCCTGCTCAGGAGTGGTTACATCCATAATTACTCCGCCCTTTAACATTTCAGCCAGACCTTTTTTTACTTTCCAAGTACCCTTTTCAGTCATACCAATTCCTCCTATTTATCATTATAGTACTAAATTATATACCGCTCTATACACTAAACTATATTGTACTACAAAATGTCAACTTGCTCAATTTGATTTTAATCTTCATCTTCATGTGAAATTATGGCAGCAGCAGTAACAGTGTCTTCCTCATCCAATTTCATAAGGGTTACTCCCTGAGTTACACGGCCTTGAGATGATATATCGTCAACATCAAGTCGTATTATAATCCCCTTGGAAGTAATCATCATTACTTCATCTTTAGGATAAGCTACCCTTAGAGCTATCAACCTGCCGTTGCGAGGAGTTTGCCTGAAGGTTATAATTCCCTTTCCTCCCCTGGACTGGGATCTGTAATCTTCTACAGGTGTTTTCTTGCCGAAACCTTTTTCTGTAATTGCAACCACATAAGCATTGGGAAGAATTAACTCAAGACTTACAGCATCATCATTTTCATCAAGTGTAATTCCCTTTACTCCTCTTGCTGTTCTTCCCATGGTTCTGACTTCTTCTTCATGAAAGCGTATTACTTTACCCTGGGATGTTCCTATGATAACTTCATCATTTCCACTGGTCATTTGAACGCCAATTAACTCATCGTTTCCATCCAAACTCAGTGCAATAATTCCATCCCTGCGTGAGGTATCGTACTGGATAAGTTCTGTTTTCTTTACTATTCCTTGTCTTGTAGCCATTAAGAGATAATAACCCTCAGTAAATTCCTTCACTGGAATCACAGTTTTGATATACTCGCCATTTTCAAGATACAAGAGGTTGACAATGGCAGTTCCCCGTGCCTGCCTGCTTGCTTCCGGAATTTCATGAACCTTTAAGCGATAAACTTTCCCTTTATTGGTAAAGAAGAGTAAAAAGTGATGTGTTGTTGTAACAAAGAGGTTTTCTACCACATCCTGTTCCCTTGTGGTGAGGGCGACTATCCCCCTTCCACCTCTTTTTTGACTTCTGTAGGTGTCAACAGGAAGCCTTTTAATATAGCCCCTGTGAGTGATGGTAATTACTACTTCTTCCTCCTCAATCAAGTCTTCAATGTCTATCACTTCTTCATTTTGTGAAACCTGAGTTCTACGGTTATCGGAGTATTTTTCCTTTATCTCAGTTAGTTCTTCTGTAATGATTTTTAAAACCTCATTTTCATCTGCAAGTACTTTTTTAAAGTAAGCAATTTTCTCCATAACTTCTTTATAATCAGCTTCAATTTTTTCCCTTTCCAGGCCAGTTAGACGATGTAATCTCATATCCAAAATAGCCTGAGCCTGTTTTTCGGAAAGAGAAAATCTATCAATTAACCTTTCTCGAGCTTCCGGTACAGTTTTGGATGAACGAATAATATTGATAACTTCGTCTAGATTATCAAGGGCTATCCTTAAACCTTCCAGGATATGTGCTTTTTCTTCTGCCCTTGCCAAATCGTAACGTGTTCTGCGAACTATTACATCTTTTTGATGCTCCAGGTAATGAACCAGAATCTGCTTTAAATTGAGCACTTTAGGATACCCATCAACCAGAGCAAGCATAATAATCCCAAAGTTTTCTTCCAGCTGTGTATGTTTATAGAGCTTATTTAAAAGAATCCTGGGATTTGTATCCTTTTTAACTTCAATAACAATACGCATACCCTTGCGGTCCGATTCATCCCTGAGATCAGAAATTCCATCAATCTTTTTATCTCTAACTAAATCTGCAATTTTTTCAACCAGCTTAGCTTTATTTACCTGGTAGGGTAATTCGGTTACAATTATTCGGGATTTACCATTGTTTAATGTTTCAATTTGAGCTTTTGCCCTTACTTTAATGGTACCCCTTCCTGTATTGTAAGCCTTTATAACTCCTTTTTTCCCCATAATAATACCACCGGTCGGGAAGTCAGGAGCCTTGATATTTTTCATTAGTTTTTCAATTGATATTTCGGGATTTTCAATTAAAGCAATAATAGCATCTATTGTTTCTCCCAGATTGTGGGGAGGTATATTTGTAGCCATTCCCACTGCAATTCCAGATGAACCGTTGATTAAGAGATTGGGAACTTTTGAAGGTAAAACTGTCGGTTCTTTAAGTGTTTCATCATAGTTTGGTGTGAAGTCTACTGTATCTTTTTCTATATCCCTCAGTAATTCAGTAGCTATTTTAGACATTCTGGCTTCTGTATAACGCATAGCTGCAGCTGCATCGCCGTCTATTGAACCGAAGTTACCATGACCGTCAACTAGAGGATAGCGATATGAAAAATCTTGTGCCATGCGCACCATTGTATCATAAATTGCAGCATCACCATGGGGGTGATACTTGGCCATTACGGTACCAACCACAGTTGCCGACTTTTTGTGGGGTTTATCAGGTGTTAGGCCTGCTTCATGCATGGCATAGAGAATACGCCTGTGAACAGGCTTTAACCCGTCTCTCACATCTGGAAGGGCTCTGCCCACAATAACACTCATTGCATAATCTATATATGATTTTTGCATTTCCTCTTCAATACTTATCGGCAGCACTTTCCCCATCTACATACACCTCTTTAAATTTACATATTTATCCATCAATAAGTATGTCATAAAGAAAACTTGGCTTGCGCCAAGCCTCTGGAGCCGGCTAAAACCTTAGTTGCACTTATGCCTCCCCAGATTTATACTTTCTGATAGGCTAAAAACGCCTATCCCATGCGGGACAGGCACTACACATCTAAATTTCTTACTAGATTAGCATTTTCCTGGATAAAGTTTCTTCTAGGCTCAACTTTATCTCCCATGAGAATGGTAAATATCTCATCTGCTTTAACTGCGTCTTCCATATCTACTTTCAGTATAGTCCTGCTCTCAGGGTTCATAGTTGTTTCCCAGAGTTGATCAGGATTCATTTCACCTAAACCCTTGTACCTTTGGATACTGAAATTTTTACGTCCTATTTTATTTAAATGAGCATCTAAATCATTATCACTAAAGAGATATACTTCTTCTTTACCACTCTTTACCTTATACAAGGGCGGCTGGGCTATATATACATAACCTGCTTCAACAAGTGGTCGCATATAGCGGTAAAAAAAGGTTAAAAGTAATGTTCTAATGTGGGCTCCGTCAACATCGGCGTCAGTCATTACAATTACTTTATGGTACCTTGCCTTTTCGATATCAAATTCGTCTCCTATACCTGTTCCCATTGCAGTAATCATTGCTCTAATTTCGTCGTTATTCAAAATTTTATCCATGCGGGCCTTTTCAACATTTATAATTTTACCCCTTAAAGGAAGTATTGCCTGAAATCTTCTATCCCTGGCTTGTTTTGCAGAACCTCCTGCAGAATCTCCTTCCACGAGATATAATTCACTCTCAGAAGGATCACGGTTTGAACAATCTGCTAACTTGCCAGGTAATGAAGTAACTTCTAAAGCATTTTTTCTTCTGGTAAGCTCCCTTGCTTTTCTGGCTGCTTCTCTAGCACGGGCAGCACCGATTGCTTTTTCAATAATTTTCTTACCTACTGCAGGATTTTCCTCCAAAAATGTGCCCAATCTTTCTGTTACGATAGAATCCACTATTCCTCTGACCTCGGTATTACCGAGCTTGGTTTTAGTTTGCCCTTCAAACTGGGGTTCCTTAACCTTTACGCTGATAATACCTGTTAAGCCTTCTCTAATATCTTCTCCGGAAAGATTATTATCTTTTTCCTTCAAAATGTTGTGTTTTCTACCGTAGTCATTTACTACACGGGTTAGGGCAGTTTTAAAACCTGCTTCATGTGTTCCTCCCTCATGGGTATGGATATTGTTTGCATACGAGAAAATATTTTCTACATATCCATCATGATACTGCAGTGCAATCTCAATTTGAACTTCCTCTTTTTCATCTTCCATATAAATTATTTTTTTATGGATAGGGTTTTTATTTTTGTTAAGACTTTTTACAAAGTCTATTAAACCTCCATTATGCTGCATTACTTCCTTGGTGCCTGTCCTTTTATCTTCAATTATTATCTTAATTCCCTTATTTAAAAAAGAAAGTTCCCTTAAACGGTTAGCAAGTGTTTCATAATTAAAGATAATTTCTTCAAATATTTTTGGATCAGGCTTAAATCTAATTTCAGTACCTGTACCGCTGGCATCTCCTATGACCTTTAGCTTTGAGGTAGGCTTTCCCCTTTGAAAAGATTGGAAATATATTTTGTTATTTCTTTTTACTTTGACTTCCAGCCATTCTGACAATGCATTAACTACCGACATACCTACCCCATGGAGTCCACCTGATACCTGATAAGTTTTTCCGCCAAATTTACCACCTGCGTGTAAGACAGTAAGGGCCACTTCCACAGCAGGTTTACCTATTTTTTTGTGAATATCAACAGGTATACCCCTGCCATTATCAGCTACCGTTATGCTATTATCTTCATGGATAATTATTTTTATCTTATCGCAATACCCAGCCAGTGCTTCATCAATACTGTTATCAACAATTTCATAAACCAGGTGATGAAGACCGCGAATACCAGTGCTTCCAATATACATTCCAGGACGCTTTCTAACAGCTTCAAGCCCTTCAAGTACTTGAATTTGACTGGCATCATATACTGGTTCATTAATTTTTTCTGTTTCTCCTGGCACTTTTAATACCTCACTTTCTCAATCTCTCTGACAAGGATGTTTGAAAAGCCCGTGCTCCTTTTCGAACACGCTCTATAAGAGAATGTTAGATTAAATTCTTCTAGATAAAGTTGCAGCTGAAACTGATGACAAATAAATTTTATCAGTTGTTATGACACATGATTTTGGTTCATTATTTTTAAACAAATTAACAACCTTTTTCTCTAATTTCCCTATCTCAATGAGTTCTTTATTTATGCTGGAATTATAACCTATTAATTTTATGATTGCTACAACATCCTTTAAAGGAACTATGTGTTTTCCTCCTAAATGTAGGTACATTTCAACCTGGTTACTAAAATCTATACAAATCTGAAAGGTCGCTACCGAACCAGGAAAAAGGTAACATACTGCAGGGATTCTCACCCTGTTCTGCCAGAACCCGGCACTCAATTGAATGTGCTATGCTTCTTCTTATTCTTCACTTAACATATCAAATTGAGTGCCGGGTATCATTCACCTGAAGTGAAAGATTATCCGGCAGTTCCCTGTTAGGGACAGCAGATGCAGCAAACCATTCCTTCTTTCGGTCAGTTCGCTGCCAGGCTTAAGTAACCAGGTCTACACCTCCCTCAATGTCAATTGGTAGCTTTTTAATTCCAGTGTTTTTTTAACAACGTTCCATATTTTCCATAAATGTTGTTTTTTAAAGTTCTCAATGTTTTTAATTAAAGTCATCAGGTACTTCAGTCTCTTTTTACCATTATTTGATTTTTTCTCGGTTTCTTCCATAGAACCAAGAATGCTAATCAGGTAAGGTTTTACCTTGTTTTGAAGATATTCCAATAGTTCTCTTGGAATTTTTTCAGTAAAACCCAAACCTCTTCTCCCTATTACAAAGCTTGCTGCTTCATGGGTACTTAAGCCGTATTTTTTACTGTATTTAAAACGGCCTATTACTGATGTATATGCAGGGTTGACTTTTTTGACCATAAAACCGTGTCTTAGCGCTTTTCTGGTTATTGTCGAGAGCATTTTGTTTTTGGCAAAGGTATGTGTTAACATGTTAAATTTTCTGTTTGTATCGTGGTTTTGGCTTAACTTAATATTTTCCAGGACAATTGTACCTACATTTTCTTGTAGAAGGTAATTTACAATATCCTTTGCCAGTTCACCTGAAATGTTACTACGTTTATTGGCTGAAACATATTCCATTTCATAGCAGTAGAATATTTTTGATTTTAGGAAGTTTCCGTGTTTGGTTAATATGCTTACAGCTATGCGGTCAATATTGACATCTATTCCGGCTATTAAATCGGAATCGATTTTGTCATTCCACTTGAGTTCTTCTCCATGAACTTCTTCTTCAAATATTAAGTGAACATAGTATTCGCCTTTTTTTCTTTTAATTTGAACCGTATAAGGTTTGTAAGTTTCAAGAGGTTTGCCTTGAGAATTGATGCCTTCATCAGGGAGTATAATATCTATCACTTCAGTAAAAAACTTTTCAGGAACTTTGGCTTCTGCTTTAATGCGTGGACTTCTGCCGCTTTCACTCATATTCAATGGGTCTGCTATTTCTATATAAAACTTCTGGTTTTCATAAACTAGACGAATGTTTAAATTACCCTTTTTGGATTTATCCCCTCTTGAATAAAGTTCTTGACTTCGGAGATCTTTCCATTCTTCATTGGTAATTTTACCTTTCCTGCGGGCTATAAAATTCTTTTTTCCACCAAATATTATTTTGGGTATTGTGCCTGTTTCCAGATGTTTCTGTAATTCTTTTTCCTTGGTTTTAAGTTTTTCCAGGCGGTTAGTTAGTCCTTTTAAACATGTTTTTAAATCACATTTTTGAGGTTTCTTTTTACCGGTTTTATAGAGTTCTATTTTTTTTTCGGTTTTTGTTATTTTAGACCGGATATCTTCCAGCCTCACAGGGAGAAGTTCTTTTTGACTGTCAATGACTGCATTTGCCAAAAGTACGGCATCTTCAGCATATCTTTTGTTTAAACCAAAGATAGCAGGAATTATTTTGTTTAGGTCATTAAGCTTATATCCTTCAAGGAGTCTATTGAAGGCATATCTTTTAGCTGAACAGAAAACACGCATTAAGTCATTTAAGATTGAAGCAAATTCATTTCCAGGATCTTTTAGTTTAAATATGCGTACTGTTTTCATGTGCAAGTTCACCCCTTTAGGGGTATTATAGCACATATGTTCGGCTTTGTGGGTTCTATATTATGGTTTATTCGTATAGATTCCTATATATTTTAGCGAGCTGTTTCAACCTCCTAAATATACATTACCCTTGGTAACTTCTACACCCAGATAATCTTTTCCTAACTTCTCTCCGATATTTTTGTCTGTTGTTGTTATAAATGTTTGGATATTTGCTGTTATGCTTTCTGCTAAAAAATGCTGCCTGAATAAATCAAGTTCTGACATAACATCATCCAGTAAAAGTACAGGAAATTCACCTGTTTCATTTTTGATAAGTTCTAGTTCAGCCATCTTCAAAGATAAAATAGCTGTTCTTTGCTGTCCCTGTGAACCAAAATCCCTCAAAACATAGCCATCTATATTTATAATTATTTCATCCCTGTGGGGCCCTAAAAGTGATATGCCCTTTTCAATTTCAGATTTTCTTAATATATTTAAATGTTTTAAGATTTCTTCTGGAGATGGCAGCTTATTTTCATTTAAAGTAAAGCATTCCATTTTATATTGTAACTCAATTTCTTCCTTGTTATCGGTTAGTTTTTGATGGTATTTAGCTGTAAGTAACCTTAATTTTTTTAAGAAACTTATTCGGCGTTTTAATATTTCCGAACAAAGAGTGGCATATTGCGGATCCCAGATTTCAAGCTGCCCCTTGCCCATATATCCCTTTGCTATTTGTTTTAAGAGGGTGTTTCTCTGATATAAAACCTTTTTAAAATCACTATATATATTATAATACCTGGAATAAATTTGAAATATTTGCCTGTCCAGGTATTTTCTTCTAAAGTTTGGGCCGCCTTTAATTACAAAAATATCGTCCGGAGTAAATAAAACTGTCCGCATAGTACCAAAGTATTTGCTTCTATCCAGTTCTACCCTGTTTACCTTTAATCTTTTATTTTTTTCAGAGCAACTTATTTCTATATAATAATTTTGTCCATCTCTTTCCAAATCACCTTCGAGCCGAAAAAAATTTTTATCCCAATTAATAATTTGTTTATCATTTTTTGTTCTATAAGAATTTACAAAACTTAAATAATATATAGATTCCAGGAGATTACTCTTCCCCTGGGCATTTCTTCCATAAATTATATTCAAATTTGGATGTGGTACTAAAACGAGATTCAGGTAATTTCTAAAATTTTGTAGTAGTAATTTATTCAATTTCACATGATACACCTCTTACGGTGTTGTTATCACCTTAAACTTACTATATCCATTTATTTCTACAGTATCCCCATTTACCAGTCTTCTCCCTCTCTTATATTCTACTTCTCCATTTACTTTTATTTTACCTTCTTGAATGAGAAGCTTGGCAATTCCTCCGCTTTCAACAATATTTGCCCACTTTAAAAATTGTTGTAATTTTATATTGTCTGTCTCTATAGGGATTTCCTGGTAGCCTTCCACATTATCACTCCTTTATGCCCTTAAGGGTAAAATAAGGCATAAGTAATTGGAATCTGTATCGCCTTCAAAAATTGCAGGACTGAGTGAACCATTTAATTTAATTTTTACATTTTCGTCGCCTATTACCTTAAGAATATCCAATAAGTAACGTCCATTAAAGGCTATTTCAATTTTTTCTCCTTCTGAATAAACGTTTATTTCTTCATGAACATAACCTAAATCTGAGGATTGAGAGCTTATAACTAAAGTATTTCCTTCAAGTTGTAATTTGATTACGTTTGAGCTGGATTTCGTTTCATCATATGACATTAAAATTGCTCTTTCAAGTGATTTTATTAAATCAGCGCTATGGACTTTAATTAAAGTTGAGAAATCTCTTGGAATAACGTCTTGATATACAGGAAACTGGCCATCTATCAGTCTTACCTTTACTTTGATATCTTCAGTTTGAAAAATAGCTTGATTTTCTCCAATCCCAATTGTTATTTCTTCTGTTTCTTTATCGATTATTTTGTTTACTTCCTGAAGCGCCTTACCAGGTACAATTACAGGTTTGATAATATCAATACCAGGTAAAGGATTATCCCTGAGGGTAAGCCTGTGGGTATCTGTAGAGACAAATCTTAATTTATTGTCTCCCGGAGTTTCAAATAAAACACCGGTAAAAGCAGGTCTTGAATCATCATGTGATATGGCTATACTAACCTGCTTGATCATTTCTGAAAAAATTACTGGATTTATTTTGAAGTTACAGTAGTTATCTATCTCAGGTAAAAAGGAATATTGCTCAGCATCGTACGTATTAAATGAGAGCTCCGAATTTAAATATTTGATTATTATGTTGTTTTTATCTTTTTCTTTGGTAAAGCTAATATCTGTATCTGGTAGCTTTCGAACAAGTTCTGAAAAATGCTTTGCAGGAATTACAGTCGTTCCCTTTTCTTCTATATTTGCCTTGATATTGCATTCGATACCTATTTCCAAATCAGTTCCCCTCAAGAGCAAACAATCATCTTTAGCTTCCAGATATATTCCTGTTAAAACACTCACTGTGTTCCTTGGAGATATGGCACGTGCTACTGCCTGTACTCCTCTATTTAATTCTGTATTGGAAACTGTAAATCGCATTTTAATCCTCCTTACTTATAAATAAAAATATAGTAGTAATAGTAGTATGGCTTGTGAATTTGTGGAAAAGATATGTGAATTATTTAAGATCAAGATTTAAAACTTGTGCTTAACCCTGTGGATAACTAAACGATTTATTCAGAAGTTATTTTATAGAAATTATAATTTTACTTCCTGATAGCATAAGTACTATTAAGCTTTTAGCCGTCGCCAGAGTTGCAAGTCAAGTTTTCTTTAAGATGCCTGTAATTTTTCTTTAATTGAATTAACAGTTTGCTTGAGTTTAACGTCTTTTTTAATATCTTTTTCAATTTTTTCTTGAGCGTGGAGTACAGTTGTATGATCCCTACCACCAAAAGCTTCTCCTATCTTTGGAAGTGAGAGATCTGTAAGTTCCCTTGCAAGATACATTGCTATTTGCCTGGGGTAAGCTACACTTCTTGTTCTTTTTTTACCCTTGAGATCTTCAATTTTTAAGGAAAAATGGCTTGCTACCAGTTCCTGAATCTTTTCAACTGTAATTTTGTTTTCATTATCGACTGAAAAGAGATTTTGGAGGGCTGTTGCCGCTAACTCCGAATTGATTTTTTCTCCTGCAATGGAAGCATAGGCTGCTACCCTTATTAATGCACCTTCAAGCTCTCTGATATTTGACTTAATGTTTTTAGCTATAAAAAGTAGTACATCATCAGAGAATTTAAGGTTTTCAGCTTCTGCCTTCTTGCTTAAAATAGCTATTCTTGTTTCCAGGTCAGGAGGCTGGATATCTGTTATGAGGCCCCATTCGAATCTGGAACGCAACCTGTCTTCTAGCGTGGGAATTTCCCTGGGAGGACGATCACTGGATATTACTATTTGCTTATCGGCTTCATACAGTGAATTGAAGGTATGGAAAAACTCTTCTTGGGTTCTTTCCTTACCTGCTAGAAATTGAATATCATCTATAAGAAGTACATCAATATTACGGTACTTGTTTCTAAATTCTACAGTTTTGTCGTCCCTAATGGATTTAATCATTTCATTTGTAAAGTTTTCTGATGATACATATAACACCCTTGATGAAGGAAGATGTGAAATAACAAAGTTACCAACTGCATTCATCAGGTGGGTTTTACCTAATCCAACTCCCCCGTAAATAAAAAGAGGATTATATGCTTTAGCTGGTGCCTCTGCAACTGCAAGGGAGGCTGCGTGGGCAAATCTATTACTGTTACCCACAACAAAGGTTTCAAAAGTATATTTTGGGTTTAATTGTGGAAAAATATAGTTGTTAGTAATTTGATTTTTATTATCATCTATTTCTTTATGTAATTCCCATCTTGGTGGTTCAGGGATTTTTTCAAAGGGTAAGATGAAGTCAAGTTTTAACTCACTGTCATCCATTTCCAATAAAAGACAGAGAGTGTTTTTTATTAAGTTATAATAACGACTTTTCACCCATTCAAAAACAAATTCATTTGGTACTGTAATGATAGCCGTATTATTTTGGAGTGATGTGAGTTTTGTTCCCTTTAACCATGTATCGAAACTAGGTTTACTTAATTCATTTTTTAGAATATCCATAGTTTTATCCCAAATGTCCTCAAGTTGATGATTGCTCATTAAATAACCCCCTATTTAAAAATGTGGACATAATTGTGGATAAATTTCAAGAAATAAAAATAGCTTAAAACCCTTGAGTTTCCTAGTTTAAAAACTATATAAGAAAGTAAGAAAAAAAATATCCACAAAAAATATCCACAAGTTTATAGTTGTTATTAAATCCTTAATCATTGAGATATAAGGAAACTAATTTAATTTATTAACAGATGAAATTTTGTTAATATGTGGACAAAGTTAATATGTGAAAAGGTTGTTAATAAGAAGGATGTAAATTTCTGTAAAATAACTTCTAATTAAGAATTTGTGGGATTAGTGTTTAACAAATTTTGCATTCATATAGTATCAAAAGTTATCCACAACTTCAATAATCAAGATCATTTTTCCAAAATTAATAAAAAAAAATATACTTGATTGTGGATATTTTTGTGTGGATATATTAAAATAAACTGTGATTTTTGTATCTTGTGGATAACTATTTGAGAGGAATATTCATATTTCTTGACATTTTATGTGTGGTATTGTTATAATCGTGGTACATGTGTGTTAGGGAGCTGTAAGGAGGTAAAATAAATGAAAAGAACCTACCAACCGAAAAACAGAAAGCATAAAAGGGTTCACGGCTTTAGAAAAAGAATGAGTACGAAAGGTGGACGTAAAATATTAAAAAATCGTCGTAGAAAAGGAAGAAAGAGACTATCTGCTTAAGGCCGCATTTGGTGGCCTTTTTGGCTTATTATGGGAAAATGTTTAATTTTTTTTAAGTAAGTGTATAATATTAATTTAGATAATGTTAGGAGAATTTGCTTTGTTAGCTGGTGACAATAGATTAAAAAAGAGAAAAGATTTTAAAAAAGTATATGCAAAAGGAAAAACTTCAGCTAACAAGTATTTAGTAGCGTATGTTTTAAACAATAACCATAATACTATCAGAATAGGCTTTAGTGTTTCCAAAAAAATAGGTAATGCTGTTGAGAGAAATAAAATAAAGAGGGTGTTGCGTGAAATTTGCAGATTGAATATTCATAAATTTATTTCTGGAATCGATGTAATTTTTATTGCCAGATCAAAAATTAAAGGAATTTCTTATAGTAAAGTCGAAAAAGAATTATTAAAACTTGCAGATAAAGGTAAAATTTTAAAGAGGGATGAAGATGGCAAAATTATGTACTAGAATGATTATTTTTTATCAAAAATACATATCACCTTTTTTTCCGCGCAGGTGCCGTTTTTATCCCACATGCTCCCAGTATGCCTATGAGGCAATTATTAAATACGGCTTTTTAAAAGGATCTTTAAAATCCATTTGGAGGATTATGAGGTGCAATCCGTTTAATCCTGGTGGATATGATCCAGTATAATATTTAAGGCAATTTACTTGTCAAGGAGGTGAGCCTGCCAGTCCCTAACAGTGAGTGTTCGAAAAGAAGCACGGACTTTTCGAACATCTTCTAACAGAAAAAGGGTTATGTGCAGGGATAATTTTGTCAGTGTTAGTAAACTTTATTTCACAAACAATTCAATTTCTTTACGAATTAACAGCTAATTTGGGCATAGCGAACTATGGGATTGCAATAATTTTATTCACAATTCTAATTAAGCTGGTACTTCTACCGTTAACTGCTAAGCAGGTTAAAGGTATGAGGATAATGCAGGAGTTGCAGCCCAAAGTACAGGAAATTCAAAAAAAGTATAAAAATAACCCTCAACAGGCTCAACAAAAGGTTATGGAATTATATAAGGAACATAATGCAAATCCATTTGCAGGTTGCTGGCCAATACTTATTCAAATGCCAATATTATTTGCATTATTTAGTGCTTTACGAACTTTTTTTGATCCTGTAAAGCATCCTGAATATGTAAATATAAATGCTGCTAATTTTTTATGGATTCCTAATCTTGGAAATCCAGATCCATATCATATTTTGCCCATTCTTGTAGTAATCGGTACATTTCTGCAACAGAAAGTTTCATCACCGGGTAATGTTGAGGGTCCTCAAAAAACCATGTTATTTATAATGCCTTTATTTATCGGCTATATTAGTATGAAATTTCCTGCAGGACTTGCTCTTTACTGGGTTATGTATAGTATCATGGGAATTTTTGAGCAACTTCTGTTAAAGCGGCCTATGATAAAGGAGGAAGTTGGCGCCAAATGAGATCAGTAGAAGTTACCGGTAAAACTGTGGAGGATGCTATAAGTAATGCTTTGGAACAACTTGGTGTTGGTAGGGATGATGTAGAGATAGAAGTTTTGGAGGAACCAAATAAAGGTTTTCTTGGTTTAATAGGTCACAAAGATGCTAGAGTAAAGGTTACTGAAAAAGAAAATCCTGCAAAGATATGCTTTGATTTTTTAAAAGAGACTTGCCGTTTAATGGGTATTAATGTTGAAATCGAATATAGTCAAGACGCTGATGGTTACTTAAAATTTAACATCAATGCTGATAATCCCGGCTTATTAATTGGAAGAAGGGGAGAAACCCTTGATTCACTTCAATATTTAACAAACCTTGTGGTTAATAAGAAAGTTAAGGATAAATGTAAGATAATTTTAGACACTGAAGGGTATCGGGAAAAAAGGGAAAAAACACTAATTAATTTGGCAAATCGTTTGTCTGAAAAGGTTAAGAAATATAAAAGAAATGTTGTTTTAGAGCCCATGGCCCCTCATGAAAGAAGAATTATTCATACAGCGCTGCAGATGGACCCGCAGGTTAAAACTTACAGTGAAGGTGAAGAACCTCATCGTAAAGTGGTAATAGCTTTCAAGAATAATAATCGCTAGATTTTAAAACCCAGTAGTACACCTACTGGGTTTTATTTCAGTTAATTTTAGAACATAATAGTTTTTAAAAGAGTGTTCGAATTCGACCCGGCACTTAACCTAAAGTCATCTTATTGGTTAACTAAATACTTTCAAACAATGATGTTTAGTAATGATTAACCTTTAAGTAAATTCCGGATTAAGTGCCGGGTGCGCGGACTTTTCGAAGATCTTCTTCAAGGTGGATTGGGGTGAACTTTATGAACAATGAAGACGTTATTGCTGCTTTAGCGACACCGCTTGGCGAAGGTGGAATAGCTATCGTTAGAATGAGTGGTAATGATTCTGAAAAAATAATCACTAAGATATTTAAGCCTCGTAATAAAAAGCTTACTGAATTAAAATCACATGTACAATATTTGGGAAATATTATTAATCCGGAATCCAATCAAGTTGTAGATGAAGTATTAGTAAGTATAATGAGAGCTCCCAGAAGTTTTACAGCAGAAGATGTAGTTGAAATATATACTCATGGTGGGGTAGTTGTGGCACGCAAAGTTTTAGAGTTGTTAATCTCTTTAGGAGCACGGATAGCGGAGCCTGGAGAATTTACAAAAAGGGCTTTTTTAAATGGTAGGATAGATCTCTCTCAAGCTGAGTCTGTAATAGATGTAATTAGGGCGAAAACTGATAAAGGTTTGGGATTAGCGCTCAAACAGCTGCAAGGTGAACTCAGTAATAAAATTACTGAATTACGCAGTGTATTGTTGGAAATACTGGCGCATATTGAAGCTGAAATAGATTTTCCTGATGAAGATATTGAAATGCTAAGTATTGATGATATCAGAGAGAAGTTGAAAAGTGTTCATGAAGAAGTTAAAAATTTAATTGCAGAATCTGATAGAGGTAAAATTTACAGGGAAGGAATAAATGTAGTCATTATTGGAAGGCCGAATGTGGGTAAGTCAAGCCTCTTAAATGCTTTGCTTCGTGAAAAAAGGGCCATCGTAACTGATATACCCGGTACTACAAGGGATATTATTGAAGAATATATAAATATTGGCGGTATTCCGGTTAAAATTGTTGATACTGCAGGAATCAGGGATACATTGGATGAAGTTGAAAAAATAGGTGTAGAAAAGTCTAAACAATCCCTGCAAGAAGCTGACCTTATTTTATTTGTATTGGATGCATCTGAAGGGATAACAGAAGATGATCAGCAATTACTGACATATTTAAATGAAATGGCTAAACAAACCCTGATAATTATTAATAAAGTAGATCTGGATAATGTTAAAATAGATAAAAATGATGTTGAAAAAATAAGTAATGTTGATAAGGTTTTAGAGATTTCCGCTAAAGAAAGAACCGGGCTTGATTTGCTTGAGAAAACTGTTGAGGAAATGGTTTTCCAGGGTGAAGTTAATGCGCAGGAAAATATAATTGTAACCAGGGCTAGACATAGGCAGGCGTTTATTGAAGTTTTAAAAAGCATAGAAGAAGCATTACATACCTTAGATAGTGGCATGACGGGTGAATTTTTATCAATAGATGTAAAATCTGCATGGGAAAATCTCGGAAAAATAACTGGTGAAACTGTGGAAGAAGATGTTTTGGATAAAATTTTCTCTGAATTTTGTATTGGCAAGTAGGGGTGTGATATGAAGTGGTTTTCAATGCGGGAAGTTATGATGTTATAGTTATAGGCGCTGGACATGCAGGCTGTGAAGCTGCATTGGCAGCTGCGCGGATGGGCTGTAAAACTTTAGTATTAACATTAAGTATAGATAATATTGCTTTAATGCCGTGTAATCCTGCGGTTGGCGGCCCTGCCAAAGGTCATCTAGTAAGGGAAGTAGATGCTTTAGGTGGTCAAATTGCTATCAACACTGATAAGACATTTATCCAAATCAGAATGCTCAATACGGGAAAAGGGCCGGCTGTACGTGCCTTAAGGGCTCAGTCAGATAAAAGCTTATACTCTACTAATATGATCATGACTTTGGAAAATCAGCAAAACCTACATGTAAAACAAGGTGAGGTCGTTGAAATAACTACTGATGATGATAAGGTTACAGGTGTTATAACCAAGACAGGCGCTAAGTATGATGCTCAGGCAGTTATAATTACTTCCGGCACATACTTACGCGGAAAAATTATTATAGGCAATGTTCAATATAGTGGAGGACCCAACAATCAGTTTCATGCAGAAGGTCTTGATGATTCTTTAAGAAAGCTCGGATTTAAATTAGGAAGATTTAAGACAGGTACACCTGCGAGGGTAGATTCTCGTACCATTGATTTTTCAAAGATGGAAGAACAACCAGGTGATGAAGGTCCCTTAAAATTTTCTTTCATGACTGAGGAAAATATCAGGCCCCATTTACCTTGCTGGTTAACTTACACAAATGAAGAAACCCATAAAATTATCAGGGATAATCTTGATAGATCTCCTCTTTATGCCGGAATAATTGAAGGTGTGGGACCGAGATATTGTCCTTCTATTGAAGATAAAGTAGTAAGATTTTCAGATAAACCCAGTCATCAAATTTTTTTGGAGCCTGAAGGTTTAAACACAATGGAATACTATGTTCAAGGGTTATCTACCAGTTTACCTGAAGATGTACAGATAAAGATGCTGCGTACTATCCCCGGTTTAGAAAATGCTGAAATTATGAGGCCAGGTTATGCCATTGAATATGATTACCTGGACCCAACACAGTTAAAACCTACTCTGGAAACAAAAATTATAGAAAACCTTTTTAGTGCAGGGCAGATTAACGGTACTTCAGGTTATGAGGAAGCTGCTGCTCAAGGTTTAATTGCCGGAATTAATGCAGTTCTCAAAATTAAGGGTGAGGAGCCTTTAATTTTAAAGAGGTCTGATGCTTATATCGGTGTTTTAATTGATGATTTGGTTACCAAGGGCACTAATGAGCCATATAGAATGCTTACCTCCAGGGCAGAATATCGTTTAATATTAAGGCAGGATAATGCTGATTTAAGGCTTACTCCTTATGGCAGAAAAGTTGGCCTGGTTGATGATGTTAGATGGCAAAAGTTTCAAAATAAAAGAGATCTAATTAAAAAAGAAATTAATTATTTAAAAGAACAAGCAGTGTCACCAGGCGATGAAAAGCTGAATGTTGTTTTACAAGAAAAAAATAGCAGCCCTTTGAAAAAGAAGCTTAGCATGTCAGAGTTGATTAAAAGACCAGAGATAGAATATGAAGATATTGAAAAAATTGTAGGCTTTCGAGATATACCTGATGAAGTTAAGGAACAGATTGAAATACAATTAAAATATGAAGGATATATTAAGAAGCAAATTTCTCAGGTTGAACGCTTTGAAAAGCTGGAAAATAAAAAATTACCTCCTGACCTGGATTACTTTAAAATAAAGGGGCTGAGAAAGGAAGCTCAGCAAAAATTATCAGAGCTTAACCCCATTTCGATTGGACAGGCTTCTCGAATTTCCGGCGTATCACCTGCAGACATTAATGTACTCCTAATTTATTTAGAACAAAAAAGGCGAAGTGAAAATGATGGTAGTAATGAGTAACTTTAGAGATAAGCTTAAAGATGGCGTTGCACAGTACGGAATAGCGTTAGATGATGATAGGCTTTACAAATTTTATTTGTTTTATGAGCTGTTAACAGAATGGAATAAAAAGATTAATTTAACGACAATTGAAAGCGAAAATGATGTTATAATTAAGCATTTTCTGGATTCTCTGTTTCCCGTACTATTTGAAGATCCCGGTAATTGGGGAACAACTCTTGATTTAGGTACAGGGGCTGGTTTTCCTGGAATACCACTAAAAATTACTTATCAAAATCTAAATCTAACATTAGTCGATTCAACTAAAAAAAAGATAGATTTTTTGAATCATGTAATTAAAGAACTTAATTTGGAAAATATCACTGTAATTCATGGTAGAGCTGAAGAATTAGGAATTAATACTAATTTTAGAGAAAAATTTTTTGTTGTTATTTCCAGAGCTGTTGCCCCGCTTAATACATTAAGTGAGTATTGTTTACCCTTTGTTAAAACTGGTGGAAAAATGATTGCGTACAAATCACAGGATATAGAAAATGAAATTTCTGAGGCAGAAAATGCTATTCAAATTTTAGGTGGAAAAATAAAAAATGTTTCACGTGAAACAATTCCTTTATCAAATATTGGTAGGAGTATTATTATAATAAATAAGGTTACAAATACACCTGGTAAATACCCTAGGAGAAACGGGGTTCCAAAGAAAAAGCCTTTAAAATAAAGGCTTTTTACTTACACCCATTGCATTATCAATCCCATTCGAGAGGATGATTCTTATGTCGCTATCATTATCCATCTCTATTTTAAACCTTCCCGGGATGAAATTAAAGGGAATGAAACACGTTAACGAAAACAAAAATAATTAGTTCGTAAGAATCTCTGTCAGAGCAGATAAGCAGTATAGTGCTCGCTGTTCAAAATGTGGCTGTGTTGCTTCTGTTAACCGTTACGGCTTTCGAGAAGCTCGAGATACCGGAGCTTTTGGACAAGTAGTTTATCTTCACTTTGAACAAAGAGAAATCAATTGTCCTCATTGTGACATCAGGATAGAAAAACTAGACTTTATCAGTCCTGGTGCCAGAGAAACAAAATGTTTTGAAAAAAGCGTGGCGTTTCTTTGCCGGCATATGACAATCTCAGAAGTAGCTCAATACTTCAAGTTGTTCTGGAAAACTGTCAAGCGAATCGACAAAGACTATTTACTGCGGACCTTTGAGGAAATCAGCTTAGACGGCTTGCACGTTATCGGCTTTGATGAAGTTGCCAGAGCTATGTGGCATGACTATCTAACCTGTGTGTTTGATCTTAGAAATAATCGCTTAATCCGAGCACTGAAAGGCGGCAAAGAAGTTTCAGTTGCTAAGTTCCACTTTGGATCTATTGCTTGTATCCCATCAATACATCCCGTTTAGTTGCTAACAACGCCAATATAGTGTTGTTGAGAAGCCTTGACAAGGGTAAAGGCTTCGTTTTTTCCGCATTCGCTCTATAGCCTTGAAAAAAACCATTCGAAAGCTATGTAGTTATAAGGGTTGACTAGATATTATTTACATCTGCTACTGTAGTGAATTAGAGAAGCTCCAGATATTTTTTAAAATAAATGTTTCACGTGAAACATTTTATAATGTAAAATTAAATATAAATTTTGGAAGCTTTTTAAAAAATGAAGGATAAAGAATTAGAAGTGTTGAATATTGTCATATATGAATTTGTGAAGGGAGGTAAGAGTATGGCGAAAATACTCTCTGTAGCTAACCAAAAAGGTGGGGTAGCAAAAACTACAACAGCTGTTAATCTGGGAGCTTGTTTAAGTAATTTTGGTAAAAAAGTTTTAGTAGTAGATATTGACCCCCAGGGTAATGCCACTAGTGGCTTGGGAATCGAACGATTAACACTTACAAACTGCATATATGATGTATTAGTTAACAATGTTCCAGTTGTAAATGTTATAAAAAGTACTGAGATTGGAAATTTAGAATTGGTTCCTGCTACTATTCAACTTGCAGGAGCAGAAATAGAGCTTGTTTCCTCTATGTCCAGGGAAAAAAAATTAAAAAAAGCGCTAAAGACTATTGTTAATTCGTATGACTATATATTAATAGATTGTCCACCATCTCTAGGTTTATTAACATTAAATGCTTTAACTGCCTCCGATGGAGTCCTTATCCCTATCCAATGTGAATATTATGCCCTTGAAGGTTTAGGTCAGTTAATGAATACCATTCAGCTTGTACAAAAACACCTCAATAAAAACCTTGAAATTGAAGGTGTATTGCTTACTATGTTTGATGCTAGAACAAATCTATCTATTCAAGTTGTAGATGAAGTTAAAAAATATTTTAAAAATAAAGTTTATAAAACGATAATTCCCAGAAATGTAAGACTAAGTGAGGCGCCAAGTCATGGTAAACCTATCATATACTATGATCCAAGATCAAAAGGAGCTCAAGTATATGAGGAATTTGCGAAGGAAGTGATGAATAATGGCTAAAAAAGGGTTAGGAAAAGGTTTGCAGGCGCTTATCCCCCCTGTTTCTAATTTAGATAATAACGAAGGTGAAGTGCAATCTATTCCTATAGATAAAATAAAACCCAATTATTTTCAGCCTAGAAAAAATTTTGATGAAGAAAAACTTCAAGAACTGGCTGATTCCATAAATGAACATGGAGTTGTGCAGCCTATTGTTGTTAGATCATATGGGGAAGATCAATATGAACTTGTAGCTGGTGAAAGAAGATGGCGTGCATGTCGTTTGTTAAATATGGAAACCATCCCAGCTATTGTGAGAGATTTTAATGATCAACAGGTTACTGAAATAGCTTTAATTGAAAATGTGCAAAGGGAAGATCTAAATCCTATAGAAGAAGCATGGGCATATAAAACTTTATTAGATGAATTTAACTTAACTCAAAATGAATTATCAAATAGAGTTGGTAAAAGCAGATCTTTTATAGCAAATATGATGCGTCTTCTCAATTTACCAGTTGAAATTCAAGAATGTTTATCCAGTGGTCAATTAAGTATTGGCCATGCTAGAGCACTTTTACCTTTAGAAAACATAGATAAACAAATTGAATTAGCTAAAAAAATTATTGAAAATGAACTTACAGTTAGAGAAGTAGAAAAAATAGTAAAAGATTTGTTAAGTGAGAAAGACAAAGATAGAAAGAAAGAAAAAGAAGTTGATAAAGAGTACATAAACCCCATGAACAAAATTTTTGAAGATAAATTACAAGAGTTACTTGGTACTAAAGTTAAATTTAAACAAAAAAATAAAGATAGTGGTAAAATTGAAATTGAATATTACACAAGTGAAGACCTTGAAAGAATTATTGAAATCCTTGTGGGAAATGAAGAATTATAGTGACCCTATAAAAGTAGAAACTAATAAGTTAATGCGTTTTTTAATAATGGTTCCTGTATTCAGCAGGAACTATATTATTTTAAGTGAAACATTATAAAATGCTGAATAAATAATTGTGAAAAATTAATAACTAAAGGAAATATATTTTTATAGTCGAATGAAATTAATAATTACAAAAAGGGATTAAAAATAAAAACTGAACCATAGTTTTATTTAACGAATGAAAATGACGCCAAAAGTAGCACTACATGCTAGTTACAGGGCACTCCAAGTTTCTTCTTGAGAAATCGATGTAAAACTTACGCTATTAGGGCGAAGTCGAAAAGTTTATCAAACTACGCTGTAAAGCCCCGGTTTTTAGCCCGATTTTTATATAAGTGCAACAAACATACTTTCGATATATAACTTAAAGTTGTATAATAGTGATATGGAATATAAATCCAACAAATTATACTTAGAAGATTTGAAGGAGAGAAAAGATATGATAGGAACTTGGGTTAATGTTATGGCAATCATTTGTGGATCTTTACTAGGTATTGTTTTAAAAAAAGGTCTACCAGATAAAATTAAGGAGATTACAATGCAAGCTATCGGACTGGGAGTTGTACTGGTTGGCTTAAAAATGGCCTTTGTAAGTGAAAACCTAGTAATAGTTCTCTTGAGTATGGCCTTTGGTGCGGCGGTGGGGGAATGGATGAATATTGAAGGTTTTTTAGAAAAAGTAGGAAAGTTGCTTGAAGATAAGTTAAGTGCCCTTGGTAACGGGAAAAGTTCAATTGCCAGGGGGTTTGTAGCTGCCACTCTCTTGTACTGCGTTGGGGCAATGGCAATTACAGGCGCTCTCCAAAGCGGTTTAACCGGAGACCATAGTACTTTATACGCCAAATCTGTACTTGATGGAATTACTGCAATTATCCTTACTACTACACTGGGAATAGGAGTTATTTTTTCCTCACTTGCAGTACTTTTTTACCAGGGTACAATAACATTACTTGCAGGAATAATGCAAAACATAATATCTGATGTCGTAATTACCGAAGTAACTGCAACCGGTGGATTGTTAATACTGGCAATAGGTTTGGGATTACTTGAAATTAAGAAAATAAAAGTGGGCAATTTACTGCCAGCGCTTTTATTTGTAGTTATACTTGCAGAAATTGCCCAAAAATTAAACGAATTAATTTCTATTTTTTAAATACTTCATTGAGGCTGCCTTGACGGTAACCTGATAAATCCAGAGTAACATAATTAAAGCCTATTTTTTGAAGTTCTGATATGACGTTATCACGAACACTTGGATCTAAAATCTTATTCCACTCATCAGGAGGTATTTCAATCCGTGCAATTGTATCATGATGTCTAACTCTAGGATTGGATATTCCATAAGCAAATAAAATGTCTTCTGCTTTTTCCACCTCAGTCAGTTTTTGAGATGTAATCTCGGTTCCATAAGGAATACGGCTAGCAAGACATGCCAAGGATGGCTTTTGCCAGGTGGGTAATCCAAATTCCTGTGATAATAACCTAATTTCTTTTTTAGTTAAGCCAACATCATGTAAAGGACTTTTAAAATTTAATTCTTTTATTGCCTTAAGACCGGGGCGGTAATCAGAAATATCATCAGCATTGGAGCCTTCAAGCATATGCTGGATATTTCGTGATTCTGCCTCTTTTTTTAATAAAGAAAAAATTGTATGTTTGCAAAAATAACATCTTTCTGCAGAATTATTTGCTACGTCAGAATTACTTAGTACGTCAATTTCAATGGTTTTTAGGTGCACACCCAGTTTTTGGGCAAGTGATTGAGCAGCATTATACTCTTTTTCTGGAATAAACTGAGATTTAACAGTTATCGGTAAAACATTTTCAGAAGATAAACTCTGGAGGCAACTGTATAACAGGAATGTGCTGTCCACTCCACCTGAAAAAGCAACCAACACGGATCTCATATCTTTTAGATTATTTAGTAGACTTTTATATTTCTTATACAAGAAGATTCCCTCCCTTTTATAACTAATTCTATAGTATTACTGCTTATTGGTCAATTACATTAAAAAAAATTTTTAAAGAGGAAATCTGGAAAAAGTGTTGAATATAAATAAGTGGGACTTTATCGCTTTTATTGGTAACTTTTTGTGCAAGTAATAAGGAGAATAGAGTTATGAACATTGCAGAAGTAAGAGCTGTAATAGAAAATTACAACGTAGAACTAGTTCTTGGATTAATAATATTGAACTTGCTATTTTTAATAGTTTTAAGTGTACAGGCTGTAAAAAATAAAAGGATGCGTGATAATTACCTTCAATTTATGAAAAATGCAGAAGGCCAATCCTTAGAAGAAAAAATAAAAAAATTAATTATAGAAGCTGAAAGCAACTCTGTAGCACTTTCTGAAATACAAAAAGAGCTTGATAAATTTAAAAATGCTATGAAACAAAATTTGCAAAGGGTTGGAGTAGTTAGATACAATGCCTTTTCCGATATGGGCAGTGATCTAAGTTATGCAGTTGCAATTTTAAATGAACATGGAAACGGTGTAGTTATGAGCAGCGTGTACGGTAGAGAAGATTTTAGAGCATATGCAAAAGCCGTGGAAAATGGTACATCTCAATATAGACTTAGTGAAGAAGAAAAGAAAGCAATAGCTCTTGCTATGGGAAAATAGGTGGTGATGTGGTGGCTAGAAAAAAAACTTCAAGGATTAAAAAAAGAAGACATTTTACCCTCATGTATGTCCCCCATACTCAAAAATCCCTATCAAGATTTAAGGTACCTATCTGGACCGTATATTTTTTAATATTTTTAATGCTCGCCTTCACAGGAACACTGGCTTATTATGCTAATGACTATATCAAGACATTAAAGGAACTAGAAAGATTAGAAAATGTAGATGCGATCAATAAAGTTCAGTCTGAGAAAATTGAAAAACTTCTTGAAAAAACTCAAGCAATGGAACAGAAGATGAAAAAATTAAATGAACTAGATTTACAAGTTAGAAAAATGGTTGGCTTAGAACCTGAAAATGAAGAAAAAAAGAATCTAGATGATGAAGCCTATTTAAATGAAGAATATCAATATGAAAGGGACAAGTTTGTAACACTGGCGCTAAATGATTCTGAAACACTATCCAGAGGCGGCGGAAGTAGAGATTTTCGTTTCGATACATATAACGGGCTGCAAATATTAGATTCAATTGATAAGCAGTTATCAGAACTGCATTCTGAGGCAAATAATGAAAAGGAAAAACTTACTGAATTAAAAAAAAATGTTGAGGAACGCCTTAAATTTTTGGCTGCTAAACCTAACCGTTGGCCTGTGCGTGGTAGTATAACCTCTAACTTTGGATACCGTAAAAATCCCTTTGGAGGAAGGTCAAGAGAATTTCACGATGGACTGGATATAGCTGCACCATATGGGACACCTGTAAGGGCAGCGGGAGACGGAAAAGTAATATTTGCAGGATATAGATATGGTTATGGGCTGATGGTATCAATTTCCCATGGATACGGTTATATATCACATTATGGTCACAATTCTCGTATAACGGTTCGTGTCGGTGAAAGGGTCAAAAAAGGAGAAATCATAGCAAGAATAGGTAGCACGGGAAGGTCTACTGGTCCCCATGTTCACTTCATGATTGATAAGAACGGCAGGAGAATTAATCCATTAAAGGTTTTAGAATAAACAAAGAAAGGATGAGTGGATTGTTTGGAAAAAAAGATGAAGCAAATTTCGATAGAGTAGACACTTTAATTGGTAAGGATACGGTTTTTGAAGGTAGCATCAATGCTAAGGGAACCCTACGAGTAGACGGAAAAATTACCGGGCAAGTAAATTGCCAAGGAGACGTTGTAATTGGAGAAAGCGGAGTTGTAGAAGCCGATTTAAGGGCAAGACATATCCTTGTTGCAGGTACCATAAATGGTAATGTAATAGCCCAGGCTAAAGTTGAATTAGCATCAACAGGTACTGTCAGAGGGGATATTAACGTAGCAAGCTTAATAATAGATGATGGAGCCGTGTTTGAAGGAAACTGTACCATGAAAAGTAACGAAAAAGCAGGGCATGTAAAAGAAAATAATCTTGAAAAATAGCAGCCTAAAGAGGCTGTATTTTTTTGTGCTTTTTAAAAGGAATAAAGAAATTATTTTCACAACTCGTTTTTACCTGCATAACATAATTCAGGAAAAAATAAATCACTTTTATCTCAAAAAATAACAAAAAGTGAGGTGAGAGAAACCACATTGTGGTTAAAAAAGCTTAAAAGGGGATGATGAAAATTAGCTTTCTAGGAGAAGGTTGGCAAGGAGTTTTTGATTTTCCATACAAGGAACGAAACAAAAAGCCGAGGATTATAGGCCAAACGATGGTAATAGATAAAGGATTAGGGCTAACGGAAGTTAAGGAATTACTTGATACAGCAGCTAACTATATTGATTATATCAAATTGGGGTTTGGCACTTCGGCGCTTTACTCAGCTAATCTCCTTGAGAAAAAAATTGCTCTGGTAAAATCATATGGGGTTGATATTTATCCAGGTGGAACATTTTTGGAAATTGCTATGTTACAGAATAATTTGGCGCCGTATTTGGAAAGAGCTAAAAAATTAGGTTTCACTTGTATCGAAGTTTCTGATGGTACAATTGAAATGAGCCAAAAAATGAGAAAAGAGGCAATAGATAGGGCGCATCAAATGGGATTTAAAGTATTAAGTGAGGTGGGAAAGAAAGATAGTAGGGATGAATTGTCAGATACTAAGATTTTGGAGCAAATACAATTTGATATCGAATATGGCGTTTACAAGGTAATAGTTGAAGGTAGAGAGTCTGGAAAGGGAGTTGTAATATATGATGAGAATGGAGTTATTAAAGAGGCAGAACTAGAAAAAATGATAAAGGGAATAAGTCAATCTGAAAAAATACTCTGGGAAGCACCCCTTAAGAACCAGCAAAAGGAACTGATAATGTGCTTTGGACCGAACGTCTCATTGGGCAATATCCATCCTGAAGATGTTCTCGCTTTAGAAGCTTTGCGGCTGGGACTTAGAGGTGATACCCTTAGAAATTATATTATAAATAATAAAAAATCAGTAGGTTAGCTATATTAAGGTCTGTTTCCATGTGGAGATAGACCTTTTTGTATAAGTGGGCTAATTGCGAGATAAAATAAGGTTAAAGGAGGTGGAAAAGGGATGCAATGGACAATTGGACTTGATAAGGATTTGTCTAGAATGAGACAAGCGTTAGAACAAGAAGGATACAATGTAGTTGATCTCCAGGATAATAACATAAATAGTGTAGATGCAATAGTTGTATGTGGCATGGAGAATAATTTACTGGGAATGGAAGAAACTAAAACAAAAGCTGCGGTGATAGATTCTTCCGGTAAAACTGCGGAAGAGATTATAGCGGACATAAAAAACAGCCTTCCTCAATAAAAAATATACCCTTCCTCAAAAAATAGTAAAATAAGGGAGGGTAAATTTTTATACAACTAGAAAGTATAACTTTGGGGATGCATAAATTCAACTAAGGCTTGCACCATACTGGAATAAGTGCGACTACGCTAATAAATTGGCAAGTCTTCTTTAGTGCAAGCCAAGTTTTCATTTGATTCGGGAAAGGAAGATAAGGGGATGGAGTTTCAAAAATTAAAAGAAAATAAGGAACTGGAATATTATATAGAAAAATGTAATGAATACATTGGTGTACTTGGAGCTTTAGAACATAGTATCAGACATTCAAAAATAGTTTCCAAAAGAAGTTATTACTTGCTGAAAAGCTTGGAATATGATGAAAGGACTTGCCTCCTTTCAAGTATTGCCGGATATTTTCATGATATAGGAAATCTTATCAACCGCTATGAACATGGTCGCTCAGGAGCTTTATTTCTTCTGCCCTTTTTAAAGGAAATCGGTTTATCAACTGCTGAAATTAGTACCATCCTTGGAGCTATTGGCAACCATGAGGAAAGAACTGGTTTCATAGTAAATCCTGTGGCTTCAGCAGTTATCATTGCAGATAAATCAGAACTTTATAAGCAGAGGGTCAGGAAAAAGGATATAGCTACTTTTAAGCAAAGGGATAGGGTTAATTTTGCAGTACAAAATACAAGTCTGGAAGTAGATAACGTTAATAAAACAATAACTATGTACCTGGAGATTGACACAAGTATCTCTTCAGTTATGGAGTATTTTGAAATATTTCTTACAAAAATGTTAATGTGCCAGAGAGCAGCAAATTTTTTAAAATGTAAATTTCAGCTCTTCATAAATAAAGTCAGACTTCTTTAAGGAAGTACCGACTTTTTGTAAAGTGTAGTTTTTGCAATACCTTCTGCTATTATTTCACTCGTAACCTCTGCCATATTCATTACTATACTTAGGCGTGTATTTTGAAGTACAAAATATTCCAAGTAGCCACCAACATTTACAATACCGGTCAAATGCAGTTGCCCAACCTCTGGCAACTGTTTTTTTACACCTGTTCCAGGCTTTAAGGGACCTTCAGCTAGGGTTATATAGCCAACGCTGTCCGATCTTCCCAGACAAGCATCAATCCCTATCACAATTGGATTATAAAATATATTATTAATTTCTTTAAGTTTGTTTTCTAAATTAGTGGCGTGCACAGGGTCATTAAGGGTGCCATAAATGGCAAACTCACCGGGGCACTGGATATTTTTCGTAAGTAACATGTTTCCAACAAGTGGGCCAAAACTGTCTCCAGTTGACCTATCTGTTCCTACCCCGACAATAACAATTGGTTGTGAAAGGGATTTATCCAATGATATTAACATTTCTGCCAGTACTGTTGAGAAATGATCAATAATATTTAAATCCTCATAATATTTTCGAACTATTAAGGGTTTTCCCCCGTTATTTTCTAAAAAAGAAAGCTTCATCTGGGGGCACCTCCCTTTCGTGTTATGTCTAGAGTATATGTCAAAAAGGAGAAATTTATACGTTTATGGTTCAGATTTAAAACTAGCCGGCATATTTTTTAGAAGGGTGATCTAGTAGGGGGGATAAATTTGAAAAATAATGCTATATTAAAAATAGCGGCTACGTATATTGGGGCAATAATTGGCGCAGGTTTTGCTTCGGGGCAGGAACTGGTACAGTTTTTTGCTAATTATGGAAGTAAAGGATTTGCGGGAATACTTCTTGCAGGGGCAGGTTTTGCCATTTTGGGAGCATTAATAGTTAGAATAGTTGTAAGTGAAAAGACCAGGGGATATGAAGATTTTTTTAAAGTACTGTTAGGAAAAAAAGTAGGGTGGTTAATTCAAATTTGGGTTACTTTAACGCTTTTTATCGGGCTAAGTATAATGTTTGCAGGATGTGGGTCCATATTTAGAGAACAGTTTCAAATTCCTTATGTCCTGGGTGTTTTTATATCAATGCTTTTTGTAGCAATAGCGCTTTTTAATGGTGAGAATGGCTTATTGAATTTTAATATGTATTTAGTTCCGGTTTTGACTATAATAATATTTGGAATTTCATTATATACCATTATTAAAGGGTTTAAGGCGATTTCCATAGCTAATATTAATCCATTAATTGGTACAAACTGGCTAAAGGCAAGTATTCTTTATGTTTCATATAATATAGTTACAGGTTCAGTAGTTTTATCATCATTATCCTATGAAAAACTGGGTAAAAAAACTTTAACATACGGTTGTATTTTGGGAGGTTGTTGTTTAGGCTTTCTTGGCCTTGTAATGGTGGGATCTTTGATGGTTGATTTCACCTCTCTAGATGAACTGGATATTCCCATGATATTTGTAGCAGGAGAAATTAATAATTTATCCATATATCTTTATGGAGCTGTTTTATGGCTTGCAATGTTGACAACTGCTGCTGCAAACGCCTTTTGTTTATTACGAAGAATAACCAGTGTATGGAATATTTCAAATTGGTTTGCGGGGTTACTATTAATTTTTTCCTCATTTCCAGTAGCAATGCTGGGCTTTCAGGGACTTATTGCAAACTTTTACCCCATTTTTGGTTATGTTGGCCTCGTACTTATAATAGCAATAGTATTTCATACAGTAAGAAACAATATCCTCTCTTTGACGTCTAAGTGGTAAACTATCTTAAAGACCGGGTAAGCTATTCTACAATTCACGTCCACCTTTATCAACCACTGACAAGTAACTCTCAGGTACAAGCAAATGGTATTGGATTTGCATAGCCCCTGTGATAGTACCTTTAGGAGGAGTAATTTACTTAGCATTATTCATTAAAAAAAGAAGGAGTAAGTCCTCTTAAATTGAATACTAAAAATATATATTGGTAATAAAGTTTTGTAAAAAATAGATAAGAAAGGTGTTGTTTGATACTATTCTTTCCTCTTTGATAAGCTTTATCGGAGTAGGAGGTTTCTTTGGCGGTTTTATGATGGGTGGTCCTAAAATAGGAATTCCATCAGTAGGGATTCTTGGTTTACTTATCGGTTTAATGTATCTTGGCTTTGCCATTTATGCCATCTATGGAGCTTATCGCGGATTTACAGGCCAGGATTTTGAATATGCAATTATAGGGGACTTTATAAGGAAAATTTAATATAAACTTGTACAGGGGTGTATTTTTGTGGAAGATAAAAAAAATCTCTTACGTAACTTGCCTGGTGTTGATAAGATTTTAGAGCAAAAAGAAATTAAAACATTTTTAGAAAAGCTTCCTCGCTCTTATGTTGTAGAAGTGATTCGGCAAATACTGGATGAAACTAGAAAAGAAATATTAAGTGGTAATCTCAACATTTTTAAATCCGACCAGGTAATCCGGAAAATAAAGAAAGCTTTAGATAAAAACACCCACAGGAGCTTACAAAGGGTTATAAATGCAACGGGAATAATTTTGCACACTAACCTGGGACGAGCTTTCTTAAGTGAAAGTGCTCAAGCAGCGGTACAGAATATAATAAAGGGGTATTCAAATTTGGAGTTTAACCTCCAAACGGGAAAAAGGGGAAGCCGCTACAGCCACGTAGAAGATATTCTTTGTAAAATAACCGGAGCTGAAAGCGCCCTGGTAGTAAATAATAATGCTGCGGCTGTTATGCTGGTACTGGGAACTCTGGCTAAGGATAGAGAGGTTATTGTTTCAAGGGGCCAACTGGTTGAAATCGGCGGCTCCTTTAGGGTACCGGATGTAATGTCTGCAAGTGGTGCAAAGCTTGTAGAAGTGGGCACAACCAACAAAACTTATATTTCTGACTATGAAAATGCTATTACTGAAAATACTGCTCTTCTTTTAAAGGTACATACAAGTAATTTCAGGGTAGTAGGATTTACCAATGAAGCTACTTCGGAGGAATTAGTTAATTTAGGAAGAAGGAAGGGATTGCCGGTATTTGAGGATCTGGGAAGCGGCTTTTTAGTAGAGCTCTTCAAGTGGGGAATCACAGATGAACCTACTGTCCAGCAGAGTATAAAAAGCGGAATTGATGTAGTATCATTTAGCGGTGATAAGTTACTGGGAGGCCCGCAGGCGGGAATTATCGTTGGGAAAAAGGTATATGTTGATAAAATGAAAAAAAATCCTCTTACCAGAGCTTTAAGGGTTGATAAAATGACAATTGCTGCCCTTGAAGCTACCCTCTGGGAGTATCTTGATAGTGAGAAAGTGGTGCGTACGAATCCTACTTTAGCGCTTTTGACAATGGATAAAGAAAAATTACATGAGAAAGCGCTCAAACTTAAAGGAATGCTTGAAGAGGCACTTGAAAGCAGTGTAAGCCTGGCAATTGAAAAAGGTTTTTCAAAGGCAGGAGGTGGCAGTCTACCCCTGCAAGAATTGCCAACATATTTGGTAACTCTTGTACCACAGGAAATAACTGTAGAAACGGCGGCTGCTAAATTGAGGGATGCTTCTATTCCGGTGGTTACCAGGATAATAGATGATAAGCTTGCATTTGACCCGCGAACCATAACAGATGAGGAAATGTCCCTACTAGTCCAATCTGTAAAGGATGTTATAACACCTTAAATGGAGGGTATAACTGGCATGGAATATATCATAGTTGGTACGGCAGGTCATGTGGACCATGGAAAAACAGTTTTGGTAAGTAAACTGACAGGTATAAATACAGATAGATTGGAAGAGGAAAAGAAACGAGGAATTTCAATAAAACTAGGCTTTGCTCCTTTGAAGTTACCCAGTGGACGCCTTTTGGGCCTGGTAGATGTTCCCGGCCATGAAAAATTTATTAAGGAAATGCTGGCGGGAATAGGCGGTATGGACCTGGTGATGTTGATTGTGGCTGCAGATGAAGGTGTAATGCCGCAAACCCAGGAACATTTGGATATAATAGACCTTTTACAAATCAAAAAAGGCTTGGTAGTTATTACTAAAAAAGACCTGGTTGATGAAGAGTGGCTTCAGCTCGTTAAAGAAGATATCAAGGAGGCTTTACAGGGTACGGTTCTGGAAGGCGCCCCCATAGTAGCTGTTTCTGCCCAAAAGGGAGAAGGACTCGATGAGCTCATTTCCTTATTGGATAAGCTGGCTGCCGAAACTCCGGGGAAGGATATGACCGGAAAGGTCCGCTTGCCTATTGATAGGGCATTTACTGTTTCGGGATTTGGAACTGTGGTAACAGGTACTTTATGGTCCGGAAAAATTTCAGTAGGCGATACTCTAGAAATTCAACCCGGAGGCCAATCTGTAAGGGTAAGGGGATTGCAGGTTCATGAAAAGCAAGTTGAAGAGGCCTTTGCCGGGCAGAGGGTTGCAGTAAACCTGGCATCATTACAGGTTAGCGATGTACCACGAGGCGGTGTTCTATTAGCAAAAGACTACTTAAAACCTTCATATCGTTTGGATGCTAAACTAAAACTTGTTTCTTCCATAGATAAACCTTTAAAAAATCGAGCGAGAGTTAGAGTTCATTTGGGAACAAGTGAAAACCTAGCACGGGTAAGCATTTTGGAGAAAGAAGAATTGCAATCGGGAGAAGAGTCCTTTGTACAACTCTTAATGGAAAAACCGCTCCTGGCAGCACGGGGTGACCGTTTTGTAATTCGCTCTTATTCGCCTATGCATACTATTGGTGGTGGAGAAATAATAGAACCCCAGGCTAAAAAGCTGAAAAGGTTCCGCCCTGAAACAATAGAGATTTTGGAGACAAAACTGATGGGTTCTCCGGAAGAATTAATAGAACAGCACCTGGATTCTCTTGATAAAAAAGATTCTATAGGAAAGATCAAAAATATATCTGAAATAGCAGCTGCAATTGGGATGTCTGAAGAGGAAACTGAAAAAGCTTCCAAAAAGCTGGTTGCAGAAGAAAAAATAAAAGAATTTGAAATAGAAAATATCTACTATTATATGGGAAATAAAACTTATAACAAAATTATGGAAATTTTACAAAGTGAGCTAAAAAAATACCATGACAAATATCACCTCAGACCGGGCTTGTCTAAAGAAGAACTGCGGTCGCGCTATTTCAACAACTGGAGTTCAAGGCAGTTTAACGAATTGTTAACTTATCTTAAGGAGCAGGGAAAAATAGAAATAAAAGGCAGTTATGTCTCCATGCCCGATTTTAAGGTTATTCCTTCTGATAAAGAAAAAGAACTTCTTAAAAAAATACTTGAGCAGTATGAAGAGAATAAATTTAAACCTCCCGGTTGGGAAGAACTGATGGGTGAATTAAATATACCTTCCTCTCTGGCAAATGAACTTCAGCAATATTTGCAGTATAAAGAGGATTTAGTGAAGATAGCTCCTGATATTTTACTGCATAACAAATGGCTGGATAAGGCAAAAGAAATGATCAATATACATCTGGAGGAAAAAGGAGAAATCCTTCTGAGTGAAGCTAGAGATCTGCTGGAAAGTTCCCGTAAGTATGTTCTTCCCCTTTTGGAATATTTTGATAGCATCAAATTTACTAAGAGGGTTGGAGATAAAAGGATAAAGGCAAGGCAGGGGTAAATTATTTCAATAAATATTATAAATTACCAGGAGATCAATTCATATAAAATTTGCATAAGAGGTGAACTATGTGTTAAAATGATATTTGCTTGCACTGGGTGTGGGAGTGGATAAGGCCTGGTGGCCTGCCTGGACTTCAAATCCAGATGTGAGGCGGCGATCCCGTCTCAGGTGGGTTCGATTCCCACACATTCCCGCCAGTTATAGTATACCAAGGGTTGTATGCGGTTTACTAAAGTAACTGTATATAGCCCTTTTTTTTATGTATTGCCCAGTATTCTGGAGATGGAATGCGGATAGTGCCTTCTGCGGAGGGATAGGCTGATAATTCTTATTATGAAGCCTATCCCTTTTTTAACTACTAGGTCTAGAACCTGCTTTTTTAGTTATTTCCCAACTTAAATAAAGGTAGTAAAAAAAGATTGACTTAGAACATGTGTTCGAATATAATAATTTTTGTAGGGAAGGGAGGGATTATTTTATGGATCACAGCTGCCCCGATTGTGGACAGGAGCTGCTACCTGATTCCGGTTGCGCCTACTGCCCCTATTGTGGTTGGTCAAGGTGTGGTTAGCTTGAAAAAGTAGTCATTAAGATAAACTCATTGTTAGCAAAGTCTTCCTTACCGGAATAAGATATAAAAAACGGTAGGGAGGTAAAGCTAACCATGTATATTGATGAAAAAATAATAGTAGCTGATGACCTGGGTTTAAAACTCATTCACAATTACCCATCCATTTATACCCTGAAAGTACCCAATAAAATATCGCTTTGGCGTGAACTTGTTGGAGAAAAAATGAAGATTATAATATTTATAGAATAAAAAACCCAGTAGAATTTATAATCCACTGGGTAAGGTATATGACTACTGCAATCCCCTTTCATTACCTTCTTTAAGTTCGTTCACCGGTACTTGCTTTTTCTCTTCAGGTGAATCTAGAAAAGAAATTTCTGCAGTTTTATTACCCGGGTTAAGGTTATGGATCCAAATTTGTTCTTTGTTATACAATACTTCAATATTCTCCGGTGAATTGAGGATTTCTTCAGCTCTTTGATATTGCATTTTTTATCATACTCCTTTATATATTTTTACTAAGTTTTAGCATTATGTTATAATTTCACTGAATAATAATCTTTGTACTTCACAAATTTTATACTTATAAGGAGTGGAAGTTATGGCCGAAGTTAAGATTTATACAACAAAAATTTGCCCTTACTGCGTTGCTGCAAAAAAATTATTGGAATCTAAGGGAGTGGAATACCAGGAAATTGATTTAACAGGTGATGAAAAAAGCCTTCAAGAACTAAAAGCACAAACTGGCATGCAAACAGTTCCACAGATATTTATTAATGGAGAGCTTATTGGAGGCTGTGATGAATTGCATAAGTTGAATGCAACGGGAGAATTAGATAAAATGCTCTCCTAAGGGTCTATTTTTTTATTTTTGATTAAAGACAAGCCTCTTCTAATTGAGGGTAGCTACTCCCTTAAGCTTTGCCTTTATCTGAATAAAGTCTTTCTTCCTCTAAATGCATCCTACCGTCCGGCCCGTGGTCGGGAACCGGGTCTGCAAATACTTCCTTAGGCTCTACTTTGTAGGGCTTACTTTTTTTAAAGGTACTTTTTTTCTTTTTTACAGGCAAACAGATAACCTCCTCATTTGTAATAGAATTTCATTAAAAGTTTTTCCAAAAGTCTATCTAATTATTTATTTTATCCTATCCTTATTTTATTTTATCCGAACTTTCTCTTAGACCTCTGCTTTTTTATTGGCCGGAATTCCCTCCCAGAAGACGTACTACCAGATTTATTGAAAAAGTTTGAAAATCTTTTGGAAATTTTTGTTTTTAGCTTCTTAAGTGAAATAAACTTGTCAAATATTGTACAAACTAAACAAAAAAGGAGGTGAATTGAGAATTGGATATAAACAGCTTTGATCAATGGATAGACACTCTAGGAGATGCGTTAGAAAATGCAAAAGAAATTGGAATGCCTGAAAAACTTGTAGAAAGAGGGGCAGCTCAGTTAGGGGAATATTTAGCAAACCATGTTAACCCTGATGTTCCGGAAAACCGTTTTCTAAAGGAACTTTGGGAAATAAGTGATGAAAAGGAAAAACAAGCTTTGGCTAACATGATGATTAAATATGTAGAACATTATCATAATAAACATTAAAAGAGGTGGCCAAGCGCCGCCTTTTTACTTTTTAAGAATTTATAATTTAGTTTTTAGAAGGAATTACCTGTTTTAAAGAAGAAGTGATAAACATAAATGAAAGAAGGGGGTATTTCTTAATGAAGTCTAAAAAAATAGCTAGCAAATGGATAGTAAGAATTGATAAAGGAGAAGAAGTTGTTGAGACATTAAAAAATTTTTGTAAGGAAAAAGGAATAAAACTTGGTTCAATTAGTGGTATAGGTGCAACCAACAAAGTGGTAATTGGCCTCTTTAATACGGGAGAAAAAAAATATTATAAAAAGGAATTGACCGGAGATTTTGAAATTACCAACTTATCGGGAAATATTTCAACTATGAACGGTGAAGTATATCTTCACATACATATAAACTTATCAGATTCAGAATTTACTACTTTCGGCGGGCATTTGAATTCTTCAGTTATTAGTGGAACTTGTGAAATTATTATAGAGGAAATTGATGGTGAAATAGAAAGGGAATTTAATGAAGAAGTAGGCTTAAATCTATATAAAATGTAAATCTGTAGCCTTGACTAAGATATAATTTTTTTGTACTATCAGGAAAGTATTACTTTTGGGATGCATAAATAGTAATTTACTGTATAACAAGTTGAATGGAGAATTGTAATGCTTAGCTACCCTCTAGCTGCTTCTTTAAGCGCTTTACTAATAGCTCAACTACTAAAGTTTTTAATAACCTTTGTACTGGACAGACGCCCGGATTTTTCCCGCCTAATTAGTACAGGAGGTATGCCTAGTTCACATACAGCTTTAACTGCTGCCTTAACTACTGCCTTTGGAGTTAAATATGGTATTCATAGTCCTTTTTTCGCAATAGCAGCCATCGTTACTATTGTAGTGGCCCATGATGCTGCAGGCCTGCGCTGGCAGGCAGGGCAGCATGCCAGCGAGATTAATAAAATCAGGGATGACTTGCAAAAGCTTTTTAATAGTATCTCCGGCAATGAGCATATTGATGAGCACAGAGACCAATTAAAGGAACTCCTTGGGCATAAGCCACTTGAAGTTTTTATGGGAGCTCTTTTAGGAATTAGCGTTGCATATATCTTAAGATGAATTTAATTATAAATGCCATATGGAAATTGCTTTAAATAGCTCAAAGGCCCTACCATGGTTGTAGGGCCTTTGAGTAAAAAAGGAGGTTTGCTGAACTGTAGGGTGTTGGAATTTTTAAGGGGGAAATATGTTTTGGCTATAAAATATGCGTTGTTGGCTGCTTAGTGATTGTGGTAACAATCTCAACCCTTATCTATATTCTACCACTAAAATCAAGATAGTCAATAAATTTAAATAAAAAATTTATTAGTATTATAAACTGTTATAATAAGAATTAATATTCACCAAGAACGTAGCCTGCAATATTTCGACAGTGATCTCCTATTCGTTCCAAGTTAGCTAGAAAATCTAAAAAGACTGCCCCGTTATTACCGTTACAAACTTTTTCATTTAATCTTCGGATATGGGACTTACGGTATTCAATTTGCATTTTGTCAATCATATGCTCATTTTGAACAACCTTTTTCGCCAATGCGTTGTTATCCTTTTCAAGCGCTTCCAATGCCGTGCGCAGAGTTTCTTCTGTCAATTCTATCATACTTTGTAATTCTTCCTGCGCCTGTTTTGAAAAACTAACATTATATTTAGTTGCATAATCGGCGAGTTCAACAATGTTTTCACAGTGGTCCCCTATTCTCTCAAGGTCATTCAAGGATTGTAAAATAACATAAGCTCGATTTGATGCTTCTGCGGAAAGTCTTTTTTCTGAAACCAACACCAGATAATCTGTTATATCCCTTTCAAGTGTATCTAAAGTATCTTCCAGAACCATAGCCTTTCGTGCCAGAGATTCGTCCCGTGTTTCAAAGTATGCAGTGGCATTACTAAAAGCTTCCTTGGCTAGCTGTCCCATGCGGAGTGTTTCTCTGGTAGCCTGTGAAAGCGCTACGGAAGGGTTGTTTAAGAATCTCTTATCTATATACTTAGGCTTATATTCGTCAATTTCTTCTTTTTCTGTTTTATCCGGTATCATCTTGGTAACTATATATGCTAGAAAAGATACTAAAGGCAAATGAATCAAAGTGTTACTGATGTTAAAAATTGCATGCGTTTGGGCAATCTGTAATTTGATATTAAGTGTGTCCCAGGTTCCTGCAAAACTAGGGATAAGCGTAAAGACATAATTGGTAAAAAGTATCACGATTTTTGAAAAAATACCTGCTAAAAATAAAGGCAGAAATATTATGGTTCCCATAATGTTAAATATAAAGTGAGTAAATGCAGCCCTCCGCGCAGCTACGCTTGCCCCGATGGAAGCAAGAATTGCAGTTATTGTTGTACCAATGTTATCACCAAAGAGGATAGGTACTGCCTGTTTATATGTTACAGCTTGCTGGTAGGCAAGTTCCTGTAACACACCTATGGTGGCGCTGCTGCTTTGAACTACAAAAGTGAACAGCATACCTATTAAGACACCAATCAAAGAGTTGTTTTCGATACTTGTCATTAAGTTTATAAAAAATGGCAGATCCTTAAGGGGTTTCATACCGTGCCCCATTATACTTAATCCGTAAAATAAGACACCAAAGCCAAATATTGCCTGTCCAATTAAATTGGTCTTTTTGTTTTTAGAAAAAAGAAACATTAATGAACCGATTGCAAGAATAGGAAGTGCATAGGCCTTGAGCTTAAAGCCAATCAGGCATGCTGTCAAAGTGGTACCAATGTTTGCACCCATTATGACGCCGATTGCCTGCCGCAATGTTAAAAGCTGAGCGTTGACAAGGCCGACAGTTAATACAGTAGTTGCACTGCTGCTTTGAATTAAAGCAGTAACTAAAGCACCGGTTAAAACCCCTCTGATGGGGCTTTTCGTTCCCTGTTCAAGGATAGTGCGCATTCTGTCTCCTGCTACCGATTGCAGGGCATCAGACATAAAGCGTAAGCCAAATAAAAAAAGTCCCAAACCACCTACAAAAGAAAAAATGATTTCCTTGAAAGATAATTCCATAACCTTTCCTCCCATTAAATGTTGACACATTTTGAACCCCAGAGTAGTATACCATTGAAACGGAAAATATGAAAGAGGTGGAACAATGTCAAAAAAAGGTCGTTACAATGTTTATTCTGACCATTTAAAAAATAAATATGGAGAAAAAGTATATAAATTACCAGTAAATTTGCCCGGAGGGTGTCCAAACAGAGATGGGACAGTCACATCCGGAGGATGTATTTTTTGTGATGAAAAGGGTTCAGGGTTTCAATGTTTACCTAACTCCATGTCAATAGAAGAGCAAGTAGCAAAAAATAAAGCTTTTTTTACAAAAAGATTTAAAGCTAAAAAATTTATAGTCTATTTTCAGGCATTTACCAATACGTACTGGCCTTTAGACATATTTAAATCTTTTATCCGGGCGGCATCTCACGATGAAGATGTTGTGGCAATATCCATCTCCACCAGGCCTGACTGTATCAATGATGATTACCTGGACTTTTTACAGAAAATCAGAGCAGAAAAGGGCGTGGATATAAATATAGAGTTGGGATTACAAACTGTTAACTATCATACCTTAAAAAAAATAAATAGGGGGCATACCCTTGCGGAATTTATCGATGCGGTCATTCGCATCAAGAAACATGGCTTTTTAATATGTGCCCATCTTATACTTAACTTGCCCTGGGATGATGAAAATGATGTTATAGAGAACTCCAAGATAATTTCAGCCTTTGAAATTGAGTACGTGAAACTGCATTCCCTTTACATTGTAGAAGGTACCAAGCTTGGTGAAATGTATAAAAAAGGCGAATTTGAAGTGATAAGTTTAAAGGATTATATTAATTCGGTAGTAACATTTTTGGAACACCTTCACCCTGATACGGTAGTGCAAAGACTGGTAGGGAAAGGCCCTCAGGACAAACTATTGTTTAGTAACTGGAATACCAGCTGGTGGTATATTAAAGAGCAAATTGAAAATGAGCTGGAAGTAAGGGATACCTGGCAGGGGAAAAAATGTAATTACCTGAATGGAAAGGCCTTAGCCAGGTGGAGAAACTCGAAAAATGACAAATATTAGTAGATGTTTTTTTGAGAATACCAAAAAAATAAGGAGGATTCGTAAAAATTTTACAGAACTTAAACAATATGCATTTAGAAAGTATTTAATCAAAGGTTGGTTGTAAAGTGCAAAAGTTTCTCAAGGTTATTATTGTAGTGTTTACAATAGCAATTATAGTTTTTTTTATAAAGGATAGCTATTTAGCTACAAACAGCAAGGGCGAGTATAACAGCTTACATCCTGCTGTTTTAATTTTCTTTGCTTTATATCTATATACTATAGTTAAGTATTATAATTTATCTATCAAGGAAAACTCAAAAAAACTCCAAGAGTTAAATAAGCAGCTAGTTGCCAGGAACAATCTCCTGCAGCTGAATAACGAAGCTCTAAAGGTTCTTCTGGAAATAAGAAAGATGATTTCAATTTCCCAGAATGTTAAAGTTACCCTTGAAAAAATTAGCCAAAGCTGTAATGAAAAATTAAATTTCAAAACGGGAGTATTTATGCTATCTGCCGATAAGAAAACTCTAGATTTAATAATTAGCCCGTGTTTTTGTTCTGATGAAAAAAAACAGGTCAAGATTTCCTATGATGAGAATTCTGAATACTGGCAGGTACTCCAGTCCGGAGAAAACCTATATTTCTCACAATTTGATTGTACCAGTCTTAATACTCCGGCAGACAATGAATTGGAAAAGTTATCCTGCTATCTGATGCCCATTAAAGTAGAAGCAAATAATATTGGAGTAGTTACCTATCTTTTTGATAGCAGTGTGAAGGAATTTGCCGAAATTGTTTTCAATTATGCACCCCTGGTAACACAGGAAATAACCACAGCAATCAAAAATTCCAAGACCTATGTGAAGCTACTGGAACAAGCTGAAAAAGATGAACTTACAGGTCTCTATAATTACCGTCATTTTAAAAATAAACTTAATAAGATGTTTGAAGAAAGTAAAAATGGTGAGTATTCACTGGGACTTATCATGATTGATGTAGATAATTTTAAGGATGTCAATGACACAATGGGTCATTCTTACGGTGATAAGGTTTTAAGCGCAGTAGCAGCAAGTATTAAAAGCAGTATTCGTGAAAACGATATAGCGTGCAGGTACGGAGGAGATGAATTTGTAGTCCTTATGCCCGGAATTACTACAAATATATTGGAAGATGTTTCCTTAAGGGTTATTAATTCAATCCAGAATAATAAAGATATTCCAAAATCAGTTACTATTTCTGTTGGTGGAACAGTAAATAAGAAAGAAATTAAAACTCCTGAAGAACTATTGGAAATAGCTGATAGAGCTATGTATAAAGCAAAGGACATAAAGAACAGTTTAAAAATTATAAGTTAAAACAATTACTATACTAATTTTTTCACGGAGGCAGAAATGAATTTCGAAACACTTAGAAAAAGCGTTGCTGAATGTAGAATGTGTGAACTATACAAAACGAGAAATGCACTAGTATTGGATGATTGTGATGAAAAGGTAGATATCTTTCTAATGGGTGAAGCACCAGGTGGGCATGAAGACACTGTATCAGGAAAACCCTTTACAGGCGATGCAGGAAAAAATTTAAGAGATTTCCTCCGGAGTATCGGCCTTTCGAGAAATAAACTCTATATAGGAAATACTGTGAAATGTCGCCCCGTTAAACCTTCGCCAAGGGGGAGATATAAACAGTATACCAATCGCCGCCCCACAAGACAAGAAATAAAACTTTGCAGCAAGTGGCTTTTTAAAGAGCTGGAAATTATAGGGCCAAAGGTTGCTGTAGCACTTGGAGGGGTTCCTTTAAGTATTGTAACTGGAAAAAATACCCCGTTAAAGGATTTTCACGGGAAGGAGATATTTTGGCAGGAAAAGAAACTGCCTGTTTTTGTTTTATACCACCCGGCAGCTGTAACATATAATCCTCGCCTAAAGGAAACTTATCACCGAGATCTTGAAAAGTTGAAGGAATTCCTTACAAAGCATGATATTGGTAATATTTAGCTGAATACTGAATGGAGGAATAACTTTGAAAAGATCTCTTTTACTTATTGGATTACTGGCTTTTATTTTTGTTGCAGTCGCATGCGGAACAGTAAATGAGAAAACTAGTGGTAATAATTCTGGCCCGGTTACGGAAGACTCCTCCGAGCAGGCAGATAAAAAGGAGGATTTAGGTAATAAAGATTATAATGATGAAGAAAATGTCCCGGAAAAAACTGAACCACTGGATGTAGAGCAGAATGTCACGGGCCTGATCCCTAATGAAAATGGTCAGATTATGATTTTAATGTATCACCGCATAGGTGATCGGGAAAGTACCTGGACACGAACAAGGGAAAATTTTCGAAGAGATCTTCAAACCCTCTATGATAAGGGTTACCGCTTAATTAGCTTAAAGGATTATCTGGATAATAAAATAGACCTTCCGCTGGGTACTACACCTGTCATACTTACCTTTGATGACGGTACCTCCGGTCAGTTTGATTTTATAGAAGGTGATGAAGACCTGCAAATTGATCCCGGGAGTGCAGTTGGTATTATGAAGGAATTTTATGAAGAACATCCGGATTTCGGTTTGGAAGCTACCTTTTATGTTAACCAAAGGCCTTTTAATTATAGATACTGGAAGGAAGCAGTAAAAACAATTGTAGGACTGGGAATGGATATTGGTAACCATTCTCTAACCCATGAAAATTTAAAAAAAATACCAATAGAAAAGTATCCAGATGAAATAGGAGGACTGGTTGCTCATATTACAGAAGCACTTCCTGACTATATTATAGATACTATTGCACTGCCCAACGGAGGATATCCACAGGATGTGGATAAAGCCCTTGAAGGAGAATTTCAAGGTGTTAAATATAAAAATAGAGCGCTCTTACTTGTAGGAGCCAGACCTGCGCCGGCTCCCACAGACCCTGCTTTTAATCCTTTAAAACTTCCCAGGGTCCGAGCAGATGAGGAAAACCTGTACCGCTGGTTGGATTATTTTGATAAGCATCCGGAGAAGAGATACGTGAGTAATGGGATTATGGAGGGTAAAAAATATAATCTAAAATAAACTTTTTACAAAAGCCCAGAAAAATGGGCTTTTTGTCGTGGCAATTATTCTATTTACAGGTATTTGAGCTGCAAGCAACTGTCGGTATTAAAATATCAGCCTTTTGTAGGACGGATATAACTGCAGTAAGGTTTATTTCGCATTTTAATTTATTGGTACCACTGGTTTTAAAGATACCCAATGTATTACCATCAGGACTACCAATATAGACACTTTTTGAAAGACCTAAATTTTCGCCGCCGGTAACTGACCAGCCAAACTGTGCCCAGGTTTTTTCTCCCGCCAGAACGCCCCAAATATTGCCGCTTTTGCTGGAAACAATATAGACCTTACCGGCAAAGCGTTCATTATTAGGAGAAGCGCTAGGGGCACCCAGCGCCAGGTCAGGCAGGCCATCGTTATCAAAATCACCTGCAGAGGATACAGATACCCCTACTTCTTCTCCGCTAACCGGACCTGCAAAATGGAGTAGCTGGCTGCCATCCTTTCCCGAAAAAATATAGGCGGAACCTGCTTCCTTCCTTCCTCCGGGAGAACTGTTCGGAGCGCCAACCACTATTTCGGGAATTCCGTCGCCGTTAATATCATCTAGAGAATCTATTGAAAAACCGAGTCCCGCATTTTTCTCCGTACCTTGTATTGAGTAAATTAAATTTCCGCTCGCCCCGGAATAAACATAGACAATACCAGCCTGGTATATTCCTGAAGGTGACGCAAAGGGGGCTCCCACTACAAAGTCAGGAATACCGTCCCCGTCTATGTCTGCAATCTTTTTTACGGAGTAGCCGAAGTAATCATCTGGGTTTTGACCATCCAAACGGTAAAGAAGGCTGCCGGAGGTCCCGGAATAAACAAAAACGCTTCCGGCAGTAACTTTGCCCCCCGGAGAAGCTAAAGGGGCGCCTACGAGGATATCCGGAACCCCATCGCCATCCAGGTCCCCGGCCCAGCTTACCGACCAGCCAAACTGAGCTTCCGGTTCAGTGTTTTTAATTTCAAGGAGAGTTGTACCATCAAGACCTGATAAAACACGGATATAACCTGCCCGAAGCGCTGTACCAATCTTTGCACTTGGGGCGCCTGCCAGAATATCATTTAAACCGTCTCCATTTAAATCACAACCGGTAGCAAGGGAAAATCCCAAGTCATCTTCCGGAGCGGAACCGTAGGCTTCAAAAAGTTTGTTTAAATTGGGATAAGAAAAGGCTGCCACTCGACCTGCATCTTCAATACTTCCAAAAGCTGCAGATGGAGAACCTACATCAATAGAAGCCGGATTGTTGTCAGTGGCAACAGCAAACCCAAACTGGTCGCCGGGTTGTTTTCCTTTAATTTGTATAAAATTTTCTCCGGGGGTAATGGTGCAATAGCAATAATCAGTGCATGTCTTAACCTGCAAGTCAAAGGAGCCTTCACCAGGTAAAGTAAGGTAGCAAAATAAAGAAAAGATGAGCTCTTTAGTAAAGGATTTGTCCCCCGTTGGGCAATGGATTGTAAATGCAAATGATTTGGCAATTTTTAAATATACACTATAAGCGCCGGGTTGCCAGGTCGGTTTGATATCTTGATAAATAATTTTTTCCGTACCGGGAAGGGGATTACAGTCTACAGTGCTGCAATCCAGGGAATTATAAAAAGGGAGTTCAAAAATGAACTCCTTTCTAACTTTCTTATAACGGCTATCAATTACCCGATTTATGGAAATACATGTGATTTCATAGTCATTTGTAAAATTGCCAGAATAATTATTTGTATTTGTCTTTGCAATTGTTTGCATAGCGAGCAACCCCGTTAAAATTTGATGTGATTTACTAAATATTACCCTATAATAAAATATGTCGGAGCAGGTAAAATGTTCTTACTTAACCCATGGTACCAGGTTCGGCCTGGGGTCAAGAATTGATTGATACTGCTCTTTTATACCATAAATACTGTTCGGATCAAGTTTCTTGTAGCGGTAATACTTTTTTAAACGGTCTGCAGGTTTCATCCAGCCAAGGTGCTTAATTCTTAAGTCGCTGTTTACGCCTTTTAGTTCAGTTATATTTTTGGGAAAACGCCCGCAGTGCTGGGGAGTTTCCCTCCAGAGATAGTTAAAATCGGGAACGTACCTGACCATGAAGGGACGGTACCACTTATGGGCATTCCAGTATGCATCCTCACGGTAATGATTTTCATCCCACATATCGTATAAACGGAAGGAATAATAGTAGATGTCAGGGCGTTCTGCCAGTGATTTTAAAAGGTGCCGCGCCCTGTCTTCGAAAATTTCATCAGCATCTAAAATCAAGATCCAGTCAGGTTGAGTTTCTACTGTCATTTCCCAGAGCTGCTTTCTGAGTACTATTTCGTTGTTAAAGGATGGCTCTTTATTGGAGATTAGGGTCAGGGGAATACCTTTCAAAAGTTCCTTGCAAACTTCCACAGTATTATCCTCGCTGGCATCGTCCAGAATAACGGCATGATCTATATATTGCAGAGCATGTTTGAGAACCATTTCCAGATACCTGTCAGCTTCATTTCTTACCAGCATGGATAGGGTAATTCTACTTCCTTTTTCCCTCTTTCCGTGCCCTGCAGGCTGATTTTCAATATTTCGACTATTCTTGTTAGCGGTCTCAACTGAAAAAATTTTTTCCTTGTATGCTTTAAGTTCTGGCAGTTCAGACTCCCGGTAGATGTGAAATGGGGGATAATGGGTATCTGCAAAAAGCTCCAGTCCCAGTGCCACGGCCCGAATGCAAAAGTGGCGGTCTTCACCTGCAAGGCTCAGATTATATATTTCACTAAAGGACACCCCCATGGAAAGCGCCTTTCTGCTTATCAAGGTACAGGCTCCCAAACCGCCTACCTTGTAGGTACCAGGTTTAGATAACATTTCCAAAAACTTATCTGCTCTCTTACGCTGTTCTTCTTGGTTTAAGGTTTCACCCCTCTTTGCATGATACAATTTGTAATCGTCGGAAATCCATACCTGCGGAAGCGGGAGCATACCCGGTATCCACCTGGTCCAGTAGACCTCCGAGACAATATCCTTACCAAGGGAGACTAGATGGGTAATTGTTTTGGGATGCAGGTACAGATCGGAATCTACCAGAAAAAGATAGTCATAACCTTCTTCAAGCGCCAGGGTGATAAAGCTGTTTTTAAATTCAGCTACCTTCCAAATTAGATCCTCGCGCCAGTAATGGGTGGACTCGTCACAAATATAACAGTCCTCTGATTTTGTCGGAAAAATATGGACATTTTCTTTACCCCGGGAAAAATTGGTGAGTAAATCATGGTCGTTATTATCGTCAATAAAAGCGAAATCCAGCACTAAATTAGTGGATTCCAACCTCTCAAGGGACTCCAAAAACTCCGCCAGAATTACTTCTTTCTGCCTGACGGGACTTGCTATTAGAACCCGTTTTTTCATTACTATACTCCTCTCAACCAGGTTACCATAAAACTGCCCGTCGAAAATTCACATAAGAAACGTCCCTGATGTGAATGCAAAAGGGCCGGGGGAGTACGATGGACAAAATTCTTTTATTAATAAAAGCAATGAATTTTCAACCAGGATTTTTAAACGCTTTTTGACAGGAAAGAAACAAGAATCATACCCTTTTTCCATAAGCGCAGCAAATTTGTAAATCTCCTGTGCAGTTACAGAAAGGTATTCAAAAGATAAATATTTTTCCGATGAAAATTTTAGCAGGGAAATTGTCTCAGAATAGCTTGCACTTAACTGAAGCAAATTCTCACCCTGCTTATTGTCGGAAATTACATCGTAGATGGACAGCAGCAGGATTATAAGAGCTAATGATATTTCGCCGGTGTTTACAAGTTCCCCTGAGATTTCTTTTTTTTTCTGTAGCGAAGTGAACCGGCTAAGTTTTTCAATTGATACAGAAAACTTGTCTCTTTGAATGAGGCCGATCAACTGCGTGAGAGGATATAGAAACCTGCTTGATTTCTTAAGGGCTCTTAAATAGGAGTTTTTAGCTTCAGTATAATTAGCGGATAAATTATATGCATCCCCTAGCAAGGAAAGTATTTTAAAATCCGGTAGGGCCTTGTTACCTTCTTTTTCTAATGCACCATTTAAGTCTATAACTGCTTCCAAGTATTTTTTTGTGTTAAAGTTTCCTATGCCCTTTAATAAAAGCAGGTTAGGATTTTCAGGCAACATTTCCAGAGATTTGCTTGTGAAATCAATTAACCTTTCAATTCTGCCTAATTTCAATAAGCCCACTGCAATATTAAGAACAACATCCTCAAAATAACCTTCAGTTCCATGCATACCACGAAGAGCCTTTTCTAGAGATTGAAGCCCTTCGGAAATCTTACCCTCCTGGTAATGCTCCACGGCAAGGCAATATAAAAGGAAAGGGTTGTTAGGATTGTTTTGTAATTCCTGATTAATAATTGTTTTATTGCGATTGAATTTATCCTTTTTCACAACCTGCGATTTCAAATAGCCATAATGCTTGATTACCAGGGGAGCTGTTTTCAAGCCACTTCCACCGTTCTCATTTAAAATTGCCGGCGCCACCTGCTCATGAATGGCTCCTGTAAATCTATAGACCGGTTTGTTTCTAAAGAGTCTGACAACCCGGTCCCAGGTCACTTTTTGCCCTGTGCCCACATAGTTTTTAATATGCAGGTAATAACCTTCAACATTGGTATCGGAGAGCAATTGCTTAAATTCTTCACTACCAACCGGAGCCAGAGTTTCGTCGGCATCAAGCACCATTATCCAGTCACAGTCAGCCTGTTCCAGGGCAAAATTTCTGGCCTCAGAAAAATCCCCCCTCCAGGTGAAATGAAACACCTTGGCTCCTGCTGCACCGGCAATGCTGGCTGTCTGATCGTGAGACCCCGTATCTACTACGATTATTTCATCTACAAGGTGCTTGACGCTGTTTATGCAGGATAAAATAAACTCTTCTTCATTTTTTACTATCAGGCACAGGCTTATAGTTTCCTTTTTAGCCATGAGTATTACCACCGATTTTGAATTTATAATTGAGAGAGCTCCTAACCCTACCCGCTTTATCCCGGTAAAATTCCAATAAGGTAAGATAACCCTGAGGTGACGTACTCTTAATAATAGATTTCAAATTAGCAGCTAATTGCAGAAGACGGGGATTTTGCCTTCCGTATTCGGGCAGATAGTAATTGCATAAATTGAATATTTCCAAGGCAGGTGTTAGTAGTTCTTTTTCCCGTATTTTTTGGGGACAGTTTATGATCCCGTCCTTTTCCATCATGCGGGTTAAGTTTACCAATATCCACCCTTCGCACCTTGTCTCCTGGTTTCTCCATAATTTAAGCGCTAAAGATCTTCCTTCTGCAAAACGTTCCAGCAATAGGAGGGCAATTGTTTGCAGAATTTGGGATTGGATATAAAACTTGCTTTCCACTGAAACCTGTTTCAGATGTTTTAAGCCCTGCTCTAACTTACCTGAAAAAATATTGTATTGTCCCAAACAAAACCGCATTTCATCACAATTTTTTTTATCTGCTACTTCTTCCAGGGATAGACGGGCGAGACCCGGAAACCCGGAAGCAAAAAATAAATTTGCAACCGGCAAAGCTAATTGGCTACTGCCCAGGTAGCCTTTCTCTTTTAAATATTTCAGCGTATGGCGGGCACCGCTTTTTGCCTTAAGTAGCAAAAAGAGATTGTAAATAGGAAAAGTATACTTGGGGTTAGCAGCCAGGGCTTGTTCATAATAATTTTGTGCTGCATTTGTTTGACCAAGCATTTCGTGACAGTATCCCAGGTGGTAAAAGGCCAGAAAGCTTTCAGTTCCGTTCATGTGGCTGTAGAAAGGTGGTGGTGTTCCACACTTCACTGCCTGGTTAAACCACTTTATGGCCAACTGTAACTCTTTCTTTTCCTCGAAAAGAATTCCACACAGGTAATAGATATCAGTATAGTCAGGATACTTCAGTTCTGCTTCCAGGCAGAGGCAAATTGCTTCATCAAGTCTTCCTAAGGATTGCAGGCTAATAATCAAGTAACGTAAAGCCGGCGCCCGGAAGAAAAGGTTACTGTCGGTAATATTCCGATAGGCCTTCTCCAAGTACGGAAGCGCCTTACCGGGCTTTCCCAACATCAACCACTCGACCCCAAGGTAATATTCAAGAAAGTGGTTCTGGGGTTCCCTAGAGTATGCTTTTTTCAGTAGAGATAGATTGCGCCCTCTTTTACGGTTGCGTTCCCCGGAAGGGAGCATTTTATGTTTTATAACAGGTCCAGCTGCCATCCTTAGCGCTTCTTTTTTAGTAATAACAATCTGTTCGTGAATTTTACCCTCAAATCTGTATTGCCCGTTATTTTTAAAGAGCCGAAGTACAAGAAAGCGGTTGTATTCACCGTTACCGTCAGCAGTAGGGTTATCAAGCGGTAGAAGATAGGCTTCCGTGCTTTTATCACGGGTTATAAGACCCTTTAAATCGCCGGTTTCGGCAGCTAATTCTTCATCAGCATCGAGGGACAAAATCCATTCACTACTTGCTTTCTCAATTGCAAAATTGCGAGCTGCACTGAAATCATCGTCCCAGGGGTACCGGTAAATCTTATTTGTAAACTTCCGGGCTATTTCCAGGGTACTATCTGTGGAACCGGTATCCACGATAACGATTTCGTCCACCTGGTGGCTTACACTGTCAAGGCAGGCCTGTAAATTTTCCTCTTCATTTTTTACGATCATTGCCAGAGTAATGGTACCTTCTTTCATGTTACCGGTTCCTCCTCCGATAACTTCATGAAAACCTTCATATCGGGGTATTTTTGCATGGCTTCCTGTAAAATTTTTTTGCGCTTGTTATCGTATAAGTTGATTAGCCTGATATAATAACGTGGTACATTGCTATTTATTTCCAATGCCCGCCGGTAATTTTGTTCTGCTTGATAATAATTATCTGTTTCTTGATAAATTTCAGCCAGGAGATAATATGTTTCAGCATCAGCGGTAGCAGTTAAATATTCTTTTAACAACTCTTTTGTTTTTTCCTTATAACCGTAGTCATAAAAGAGCTGAGCAATGTTTAGCTTGTGTTCAGTCAAACTTTCGGGATTGACCATGTTCAAGAGGCGCTCTACCTTATCTGTTTCATCCATATCAAGCAATCTTTTTACTATATCAAGCAGAAGATCCATTCCATCATTCCCGAGGGTTACGGCTGAAACACCTTTCTTATCCAGCACATCTACAAGAAGCTTTAATACTTTTTCCGTATCCTCCGCCAGGCCAAAGGAACAGAACTCTCCAAAAAGAGCACGTACTCTCTTCTTATTATCCTGGAGCCAAAAGCAAAACAACTGGTTAAACTTTGCAAGAGGGTAGAGATAGCTCTCAGAAGTGAACTCCTCAATAATTCTCAGCGCTTCCAGGTATCTTCGTTCTTGAATCAGACAAATGATTTTTCGCAGTTTAATTTCGGGGGAAGCAGTTTTATTTTTTGTGCCTTTTTCAAGATATTCCAGAGCAAGCTTATAGGCTCCCTGCCGAAAGAAGATATCACCCATAATTAGGTTGGCCCTGGCAGTACAAAATTCAAATACCTTTTCCAGGCATTCAACTGTATATTCAGGGTTTTCACGGGGATTAAGGATACGTACTATATTTTCCAGGGCAGGTGTAAATTCCGGGTTGTCACGCAAACTTGCCATGTAGTACCTAATGGCATCTTCATACTTTAAAAAAGTTTCTGCTATTTGTCCCAGGTAGTAGAACGATCTAAATCCCCTTACACCGGCAAAAGAAGCATACTGGGCGGGTTGTTCCGGCATTGAAACCGCCTTTTGAAAAGAGTCGCTGGCATTGGCGTACTGCCTCAATTCTAAATAAAGCAACCCTGCATAGTAATAAAGGTCTGCATAATTGGGAAAGTATTGTAGGCCAAGCTGGACAATAGCGAGCGCCCTATCCGGCTGCCCTGCGGACTGGTGAGACATGACAATATACCTTAAAAGTTTTGGAAGGTAAATAGTATTGGGGTCTATACCGTTTGCCGCTCGAGTCAATTCCCTGGCTGCCTCTGCATATCTTTCGGCACGGAAAAGCTCAACGCCGTAATGATACCTTAATAACTTGTTTTCCGGTTTTTGTGCAAGTTCCCTTTCAATTATTTTCAGGTTCCTTTCTTTTTTATTTTTTTCATTTATTTGCCTGTCTAGATAACCATAATGGACGACTACTATCTCTTCAGCTATTTTATAAGCGGCAGTGTTGTTCTTTTCCAGAATAACATCAGCTATTTGCTCGTGAATAGCCCCGCGAAATCTATAATCACGCCTGTTTCTAAAAAGACGAAAGATTAAATCGGGACAGGTTTCAATCCATCCTTCGTTGCCAATATAGTTGATGACCTTGATAAAATAACCTTCTACACTATCGTCAGTCACCAGATTTCGCAGCGCTTCCTTACTTTCTTTTGCCAGTTCTTCGTCGGCATCCAGAAACAAGATCCAATCTCCGCTAGCAAGCTCCAAGGAAGCGTTCCGAGCATCACTAAAGTTTTCATTCCAGCAAAAAGACTGGATTTTTGCTCCAAATTCACGGGCTATTTGACAGGTATTGTCAGAAGAACCCGTATCAACAACAATTATTTCATCCACCACATCGGCTACGCTACTCAGACATCTGCGGATGTTTTGCTCTTCATCCTTAATAATCATACATAAACTGATTGAGGTATCCATAAAGATTATGCTGCTCCTTATAACTAGTTAATGTTTCTCCTATAATTCACTATATGTAGAGATTTAAAAAAATTTAAAGAAAATGTAAAAAAAC
>Ga0182240_100029_pt1 | contig 75496 bp, 72 predicted proteins | sample hydfrates4_PW_90_FD_145594 | JGI IMG/M metagenome (GOLD analysis project Ga0182240, IMG submission 145594) | Subsurface microbial communities from deep shales in Texas, USA - hydraulic fracturing test 4_PW_90 | ecosystem: Environmental > Aquatic > Deep subsurface > Shale gas/oil reservoir >...
ACTTGAACATTTCAACTATGGAAATATTCTTAATGAATCATATAGAGTTTTGAAGCAGAACGGAAAATTATATAGAGTAGTGCCATTCTTGGCAAGTGTGCATGGTGATCCACACGATTATTCCAGATACACAGAAGCCGCACTTTCAAGGATGTTAAAAGAAGCGAACTTTAAGAGAAATATAGAAATAAAGATACTAGGATCCGGTCCCTTTACGGCAGCATATTCTCAGATTCAATCATATATTCCAAAGATTTTGCGAGTACCGTTTATTTTTCTTTGCATTTTTATTGATAGATTTATTAAAGATAAATGTTTTCATTTAGGATATTTACTTTTCTGTGAAAAATGGGAGGCGAAGGCATGAACAAAATTTACCACACGAGATCATCATTTGTAATTGATATTCTAAATAAGAGGAGTCCCTACCCCAAAAAAATTTTGGATGTGGGATTCATCGGAGACTACGAGGAGGCGACAGTTCACTATAATATTGTTGAGAATTTGAAGGAATCAGATAGTCTAGTAGGCATAGACACAGACGAAGATAAAATGAATCGATTTTTAAACAATCCAAAGACAAAAGAGCTTCAAAAAAGAAAGAATTTAGAATACAAGGTTATGTCGATATTTGACACGGATTTTGAAGATAACACTTTTGATTACGTGCTATTATTGGAAGTTTTTGAACACCTTTTTTCACCTTATTCAGTGCTAAAAGAAGTACACCGAATATTAAAGGCTGAAGGAGGTGTTATTATCACATATCCTAATCCTCTAAGTTTAGAGAAATTGATAAAATACATAAAACAAAAAAATTTATTAGATAGCCAATTTCTGAACAGTTTCAAAGGTGCGCCTGATCACAAAATATTCCCACATCCAGTTTGCTTTGCAATTTATTTGAACGAAATAGGCTTTCAAACCATAGAGATAGCATTCATTAAATATGATTTTAAGCCATTCTCTGCAATACACAGGTTTTTAGCAAGAATCGGGATAACAAGTAAGTTCTCAAACTACGTGGGCATCTACGCTATTAAGAAACCAATTACCGATCTTAAAATTGGGGAATAAGAAAGGAGGTGTAATACTATTATGAAACTCTATTATATTGCAAATGCGAAAATTCCGTCAGAAAAAGCACATACTTTACAAATAATGAAGATGTGCGAAGCGTTTGCAGAGTTAGGACTAGATGTGGAGTTAGTTGTACCCTTCAGAATCCAGTTAAATGAAAAGCTAAAAAAACACGACCCTTTTGAATATTATCATGTAAAAAAAATATTTAAAATAAGAAAAATCCCATCCCCCGACCTTATACGAGTTGGAGACTTCTTTCCAAAATTTTCAATGTTATTATATAATATACAGGCTTTATTGTTTGCTCTGCTTGCTACATTCTATATATCTTTAAAAAGAGCAGATATTATATATACAAGATCAATACACACAGCTCTGTTTTTGGTACTAACAGGTAAAGGAAACAAGTTGATTTACGAAGCTCATGCGTTCCCTAAGGAAGGAATTACTAGAAGGATAGAACTTTGGATTTCAAAAAAAATAAGAGCATTCGTTGTTATTACCAAAGCTTTGAAGAGCCACTATGTTAGATATGGCGCACCCGAGGATAGGATTATTGTCGCACCAGACGCAGTAGATTTAAGGATGTTTGATTGTAAAATCCCAAAGAAAGAGGCAAGAAAACTGTTGGGAATCCCGTTAGATAGGAAAGTTGTATGTTACACTGGCCACTTGTACAAATGGAAGGGCGTATATGTTTTAGCTTTAGCTGCTAGAGAGTTGGACGCTTTAGTTTATTTCATTGGCGGTACTAGTGAAGATATTGAAAAACTTGGAGAGTTCGTTAAAGAAAACAAAATTTCAAATGCAATAGTTGTTGGACACGTTCCACCATCCTACGTTCCAATATATTTAAAGGCATCTGATGTAGTGGTTTTACCAAACATAAAAGAAGGACTATCAGAGTTTACCTCTCCCCTAAAATTATTCGAATATATGGCGTCCAGAAGACCAATTGTAGCTTCAGATTTACCAGTAATAAGGGAAATATTAAATGAAGAAAACGCCATTCTTGTAGAGCCAGAAAACCCAAAAGCTCTGGCAGAGGGAATAAAAAAAGCATTAGAAGATTACAACCTCGCAACTAAAGTTGCTAAAAAAGCTTATAAAGATGTGTGGGAGTATATCTGGGAAGAGAGGGCAAGGAAGATTTTAAAGTCTGCGGGAGGACATTTATAATGACCCACTATACATCTCACGACATTGAGAATCCAATCGAAAAAGAACTTCAAAATTTGGTTTCTAAATGGACAGAACATATGAAATGGAGATCTGACTACGATAGATGGGTGGAAGAAAGAATATGGCAAGAAAAAAATCAACAATGGAGAATTGAGCTACTACAAGAAGTCACAGAGCCCAAAGATAAAATACTGATAGATCTCGGTTGCGGCATGGGTGGATTTTTAGTTGCTTTGTTGAGGAAAAACTATTTTGCGATAGGAATTGATTACAATAGAGACTACTGCAAAATTACAAAATTAAGAAGTAAAAGATACAAACTATGTGCACCAGTATTGCAAGCAGCTGGTGAAAGTTTACCCCTTAAGGATTCTTGCGTGGATATTATAACATGTTTTGACGTCTTAGAACATGTACAGAACCCATATGATGTACTAAAAGAAATTTATAGAGTGTTAAAGCCAAATGGGATAGCCATAGTGACCGTAATTAACAGATTCGCTTTCAAAGATCCTCATTACCATTTAAAATTCATAAACTGGATACCAAGAGGTGTAGCAGAGCAATATATCAAAGTAAGAAATAGAGTTAAAAATTCCCCGTGTAAAGACAGGCAGAGGTTATCTGAAATGCATTATTTTACATTTAAAAAATTCAAGAGATTGGCTGAAAGCATAGGATTCAGAGTTGAAGATTTAACATATTTAAAAATTTCAGATGCCTCCAAAATAAAAGACAAAAAAATGAGAAAAATTGTAAATATTTTGAAGATAATTAGATTGAATACTATCACATACACGTTGCTACGTTACTTTTATTTACCAAATTTTACAATTGTTCTAACCAAAAAAGCTCAGAAAGGGTAGAAAGTTACCATGAATGCCGAAAATTGGCGAATAGAGTATATTAAAAAACTACAAGAAAGTCAGTACAATAGGCCCTATCACCATTTAGTGGACTTTAAAGATTTAAAGACTTATGATTTCTTGGATTGGGGTTTGGAATATTATGGCTATGTTTCATTCATATTAGATTTAGTCAAAAAAATTAATCCAAAAGAAATTGCAGATGTAGGTTGTGGTGATGGAAAAGTTTCAATAGAACTAGCAAAACTTTTACCTCAATCTAATATTGAAGGTTATGACTTATCAAAACAAGCAATAGCATTTGCAAAGGCTTATGGAATGAATTTACCGAATGTAAAATTTTATGATATTGATTTTAAGAATTCTAAAAAGAAGTATGATCTATGCTTAGCAATTGAAGTTCTAGAACATATTCCTGACAGCGATGTTTACCATTTCTTAAAGATTATAAATGATAAACTAAAGGATTCTGGTTACCTTATAATTTCAGTTCCTACAAAAAATGTTCCTTTACACAAAAAACATTATAGGCATTATGATGAAGAATTATTGAAATCACAAATTGCGGATTTATTTGAAATAAAGAAAATTTATTATATCCATAAAGGAAATTCCTTATTATACAAGTCCATAAAGAGGGTCTTGATTAATCCAATTTTTATACTTAACTTAAAAATTCTAAGGAAATTAATTTTCAATGTCTATAATAAATACTGCCTAAAAGCCAACGAACTTACTGGAACACACTTAGTAGCTGTTTTAATAAAAAGTTAGACAAAAATTTGGTAATTTTTGAAAAAAGAATGTATATAATCTCACCTGATGTTGTCAAGAATAAAACAAAAAATAAATAACCAAAATATAACATATCAACCTGCGCTAAGCCAGTCGATAGATTACATCAAGTCTACAAAAGTCTTTCGGAGGAACAGGAAAGATGCGGAACTTAAAATAAGTCACGAATCAGTTAGAATCTACTTGCCACAGACTCAAAATAGTCTTAAAACAACCAAAAAGGAAGAAAAGGAGACTTGTTGCAATAGATGAAACAAAGATAAAGCTGGAAAAGAAACAGATCTTTGTCTGGGTTGCAATAGACGTTGATACTAAGGAATGCCTTGCCATATGGGATTCTGAAAGCAGGGGAGGCTTTGAAGCTTTCTACAACTACTGGAGGTGTTTATCTTGACAGTATCCTACCACCTATTAAAATTCTTAATGTACTGCCAAATTTCAAAAAGAATCCTTGTAACTACCATATCCACCAAATAGCAAGGAATTCTATTTACCAAAGCTCCAAAGAATCTCCCAAAGCCCTGTAACCGAAATAGCAGTAGTAACAACTAGCCGTCAAAAGCTGAGTGGGATAACCATAAAGATGCCTCTCTTGTTTTGTTTATTTTCTTTGAATTCTTTTTTCCAGTTCTATCTATAATCTAACGCTTAAAAAGTATTTTCTCCTATCCCCGATGAGTTTTTCAGTGAATTCCCCCAATTAGTCTTTTTGTTTGGCATATTAAATATCGAAAGTTTTATCAATTTAGTTTATTATCGACCATTATCTTCAGCGAGAGTTTCGATAATGCACAGGACATCACCCCATAATGCTTATTTTATATAGAAAAAATAAATTGATAAGATAGTTATATAAATTCTTGAGAGTAATTTGCTAATAACTACACCAAATACACCAAATATGTAAACAAATATACAAATAGACAAGATCTCCACAATTGGCTGCGATACTCTAATAACATAAAGCTCCATTATTTTTCTCTGAGATGGAAAGTAGGCTTTATTTAATATCAATGCCGGCTGCGCCACAAATATGGAAAATAACAACAATTGAGAATATAAAACTGAATCATTATATTTCTCAGAAAACAGAAATAGAATAATATGAGGACTTAACGTTATTAGGACTCCAGAAATTATCCCAAAGATAAACATGTACTTAGGTAACCGTCTCTTTAATTCAAAAATTGCCGTAGTTTCATCCATTTCAGATAACCTTGGAAAAATTAGTGTGCTTACAACAGAGCTTAAACTTTTTACTTGTTCGGAAAAACCCAAGGCGATCGTATATGATGCCAAATCTGCAAAACCCAAAAATATTCCAATTACCAGCCTGTCAAAATACGTCTGAAGGTTGCTAAAAATATTCATCAATGTAAGATGTCTACCAAACGAAATAGAGCTTTTATCAAATTTCTTACTTTCAACGTCTTTAAATTTTAGAAGAAAATTTAGTTTTATGACAGAGCTAATTAACATATATGTTAATATTATCACTAAAAGATCTTTTGAAAAGTAAATTATAAATATAGTCAACGAGACTGAAACTACTTGAACTAAAACTTGATACCTAGCAACTTTGTCAAACTCCTTGCGCCCCACTAAATACGCATAAACAGTATCCGTTACATAGTATGCTGGAAAAAATAAAGAACTAGCAATCAGACATTTACCAATCTCTTCAGAATTGTCCAAAAAATAGTAAACCCCTATAGCCAACATTACGATGCTTCCCAAAATACTCCATCTGAATCGTATTTTAATCCCCTCTACAAAAACCCTCCCATACCCTCTCGCTACAGCCTGAATTATTGCAGTGTTTACCCCAGGCAACGTGAAAAAAGCTAAGACTCCGAAAATAGACATAACGTAGCTGTATTGGCCGTAAACTTCCTTCGGTAAAAACCTCGCAAATGAAACTGAAAGAAGAAGACCAAAAATCGCAGAAACCATATTTGCAAAGGTCAAATAAAATGCGTTTTTTATATAATACTTTATATTAAGCTGTAAATAATTTCCAAGCTTTTCAAGAAATTTATCTAATATGCGTATCACAAAGTTCGGTAGTAGGATACTTATTTTAAAGCTTCCCCCTCTCATCAAAAATATTATCAACTTGCTCCTCTTTCATATTTAACCATTATTTTTTCAATATTATTTTTAAGAAATCTATTAGATAAACTGATTCCTATCTATTTAGTATTAAGTTGACTTGAAGTTATTTCAACACCTAATTACTAAACATCTATTTAAAAATTCGATGTCGACTCTTCCTTAACCCGATATACCAAGAAATCGTTTCCTTTAAACCTTCTTCGAGACCATACTCCGGTTCAAACCCCAACTTTTCCATTGCAAGAGAGATATCCGCCAAAGAATGTTCTATATCTCCTGGCCTAGGATTAACATACACCGGCCTTAACTTTTTCCCGAGTATTTTTATAATCATTCCAGCTAACTCATTTATACTTATACTTTTACCACTGGCTATGTTGAAGATTCCCTCAACATTTTTCTCCATCGCTAGCAAATTTGCTTTAACCACATCCTTCACAAAGACGAAGTCTCGTGTTTGGTCTCCGTCACCATATATAACAGGTGGTTTGCTATCAATAACCCTTGCTATAAATTTAGGTATCACAGCTGCATATTCGGATGCTGGATCCTGTCTCGGTCCATAAACGTTGAAATATCTCAAGCATACAGTTTTCAAACCATAAATCTCTGAAAAAACTTTGCAATAATATTCTCCCACTAACTTTGATATTGCATATGGGGTTTTAGGGTTTGGTTTCATATCTTCCTTCTTTGGTAATTCCGGCGAGTCCCCATAAACTGATGACGATGAAGCATAAACAACCTTTCTAACACCACAATCCCTCGCAGCAAGGAGAACATTAAGCGTACCCAATATATTCACATCATTGGTCCTTATTGGATCTTCTATCGACCTCTGAACAGACGAAATCGCTGCTTGATGAAACACACATTCGACATCTCTAAAAACATCTTTTAACAAGTTTAGATCCGTTATACTACCCCTTACAAACCTAACGTTTCTCGTATTTGAATCTAAATTTTCTAACCTGCCAGTGGATAAGTTATCCACTACTATGACTTCACACTCTTTAGCAAGCTCTTCCACTAGGTGTGAGCCTATAAACCCACATCCCCCTGTTACTACAACCCTCATCTCGTTAGCTCCCTGATCCATTCGACTTCTCTTTCTAAACCCTCTTTCAACTTTGTTTTAGGTCTATATCCAAGCAATTTCTTCGCCTTAGATATGTCAGCGTAAGTATGCTTCATATCACCTTTTTGACTTTCTTCGTAGACTACTCTTGCATCTTTGCCCAAAACCTCTTGTATAGTTTTTAGTGCTTCCTTCAAGGTAACTCTAGAACCACCGCCAATGTTAAAAACCTCCCCTTTAGTCTCAGATTCCGCGGCAAGAATAGTCGCATCTACGATATCCTCTACATACGTAAAGTCTCTCGTTTGTTTCCCATCACCATAGATCACAATTTTGTCATCATTCATAATAGCCTTTATAAACCGGTGGAAAGCCATATCTGGCCTCTGTCTTTCACCGTAAACAGTAAAGTATCGCAAAGACACTGCCGGCACATGATAATTCATCCAATAGATATGACATAGACTCTCACAAACTAGTTTTGATGCTCCATAAGGAGAAAGCGGTTTTGGGTATTCTTCCTCTTTCATAGGTAATTTTTTCACATTCCCATAAACAGATGATGATGATGCAAACACAAATTTCTTTATTTTTTTATCTTTACAAGCCTCTAAAAGTCTCTGAGTTGCCAAAATATTATTATCCACATATATTTTGAAGTCCCTTCCCCAACTCTTGCGAACACCTGGCTGAGCAGCCTCATGGAACACATACATACCATCTTTTATAATTAAGTCAAGATCTAAACTAAGGATGTCAGCCTCCACAAATTTAAAATTTTCATGCCCTATTATATTCTCCAAGTTCTTCTCCTTTATCCATTTAGGATAGTAATCCGTGAAACAATCAATCCCCACCACTTTGTAACCCATTTCCAGAAGCTTTTCCACGAGATGTGAACCTATAAACCCTGCACATCCGGTCACAAGTGCCCTCATTTATACCACACCTTCCATAGTTATTGGATTGCTCAATTTAAATTTATTTGTGGGTTATGCCGAACATCCATAGTACCCCCAACCCTCATTATATTAAGATTAAATATCTGATGACAAACTTTTTAAAATAGTTGAATTTTAAAATCCTACATGAAATTGACAAAGTCCAATATACACATTTTCGTTCTTTCTGGCATCCTTATTGTAAATGCGATCTTTCTAGCCTATTGGCTATCAGTAGATACTAGACCTCTTAGCTGGGATCCCGCAGCACATATGACCAGCACAATTATTTATTATTACCTGCTTAAAAGCGGCCAGGCAACATTTAGTAATCTAGTCAACGTTGATACATACTACCCGCCATTTTATCATTTATCCGCCGTACCATTCTTTGCTTTGGGAAAAACTCCCGATCACGCAACATTTGTAAACTTTATTTATTTTGCAATTCTCGTTATCTCAGTTTATTGTATTGCCAAAGAGCTTTATAACAAAGAGATTGCCATTTATTCTTCCCTGTTCATATCCGTGTTCGCGCCAGTGCTAACAATGGAGCTTTCATTCTTAATAGAGCTAGCTTTGATATCTCTTGTTACGCTATCAATTTGTTTCCTAGTCAAATCAAAGGGTTTTACAGATCTGAAATATTCAGTCCTTTTTGGTATTTCGCTGGGAATCGCAGAACTGACTAAGTGGACTGCAGCCATATTTATTATTCCCCCAGCCATATGGATAATTTATCAAAAATTAAGAGAAACAAACACCCAAATTAACGATTTGAAGCTTTCCCTCAAACTTCTAACATCAAACGTATGCCTGAATTGTGGAAAAAAGGTTGAAAGAACCTCAAAACACAAAAACTTCTGCTCATCAGAGTGTTTCAAGAAGTGGAAAAAAAGTGGAAACAATACACCACTGATTATTAAATCAATGATAATTGGGCTTGTAATTTCTACAGTTCTCTGTATAATCGTAGCTGCACCATGGTATATGCCCCATTTTTCCGAAGTATATCAGAGAGTATTCGTTACACAACAGCAGATAGGAAAACTAGAAGGAGACCCAGAGATTTTTAGTCTTGAATCAATAATATATTACTTAAACTCATTACTCAGGAGCTTGACAATCTTCATCATCCTACCAGTTGTTTTGCTCGTCTACGCAAGGATAAGAAAAATAATCCGGTTGAAGCAACTCGCACTGCTGATTGTTTGGCTCGTAGTCCCATACATGATACTAACTTTCTTGATGAGGAATAAAGACGGTAGATACATTCTCCCAACAATACCAGTTTTTGCAATAATACTTGCTTTTCTGATATACTATGCTATAAAGAACACAAACCTGAGGAAAGCGGTGGTTGGCATTATTCTGGTTCTTGGAATTATAAATACTGCAACGACTATCCCAAAACCCGCCGCAGAAGATTGGAAAATAGAAGAAATTATCTCAACAATCGCCTCTGATTTACATAAAAATAGAGAACTAGTCAAAAATGGAGTTGTGGTGGGGGTGATTCAGGACCACGTATATATAAACGGTAGAACACTACAATACTATACCTACCAACTTGGGTATGGCTTTACAGTTATTAACTGTGCATACATTCCAGAGGAAACTTTCTACAAGAATTTTAGAATATTTGACTATATAATAATAAAAACAGGCAGCTACAGTAGCCCTTACAAAAATATAACTGATAGAATGTACGAATTTTTCATGAAGCACCGAAAAGAATTCGCTAAAATATCCACCTTTGATCTTCCTGACAAGTCAAAGGCAATAATATATCGTAGAGCTACTTAGAAGATTTATCCAGTCACATCCCTAGTATCTGCATGAACACGCACGATATGCCTTATCAAACACACCATATAACCGAACTTAATAAGATCATGGAATCACGAGTTGTTCTTCCATCTGCTTGGCCTGATTAGTTCAAGTTATACAATTCTTGCATGCTAAGGTCGGAATGGTTCCACATTAAAGTTGCTGCATTCGTCCCACAATATTTCCCACTGCAACTACAGATATTACAGCAACTAGCCCCGTAAACTCAAAAAAAGAACTGGGTAAAAAAATACTTTTGATTCTACTAGGCAGCGATTTCCCAATTAAATACGACAAGTATTGGTATTCCCCACTCAGCGGATATTCTCTAGCCAATACTGCTTTTGAATACCCTTCATAATATGCTCTTTTTAATACATACCCGAATTTTGTCCTGTTTCTTGGAACTCGATGATATACTATCGCATCAGGATCATACAAAATTTTAACATCCGGTTTAACTTTTTTTAACCTCATGGAGAGTTCAGCTTCTTCGCTTCCAAGCAATTTTTTTCCATATCTTCCCACCTCCGTTCTAAAAAGTCCTGCTACTTCAAAAGCCTCTCTACGAAAGCTCATGTTAGCTCCAATTGGATTTCTAACCTCAGTTCTACTTTTGGGCATGCCTTTATATGTGCACCCTACAATCCAATCTAATTCCTCTGGCAACCATCTCGGTCTTTCTCCATCGAAAATAGGTACTATTTTTCCACCAACACCCCAAACTTTTTCGTCTTCGTAATTTCTTAACATATTTTCAAGCCACTTTTCGTCGGCCCATGCATCGTCGTCTATGAATGCAACAATATCTCCCTTAGCATGTTCAACTCCAGTATTCCTTGCATTTGAGAGTCCAAAACCCTTGGACTTCACGACTTTAACTTCATCAGGAACAATGTCACCATAAAATCCCACCAATTCATCAACGGGATCGAGAACGAGCAAAATTTCGTCTGGTTTTATTGTTTGATTTAGAATTGAATTAATACATCTCAGTACATCCGCGCTTCTTTCTTTCGTGAACGTCGACACAATTACGGATACTGATGTTTCCATAATATCATCCCTGATTTTCCTGTAGCAATTTTTACTTTTTCCCTATGCTATTCTGGTAGTTGGGCCCCTAATATTTTTTCAAAATATTCAATATACAAGCGATTAGATAGTCAAACTTTTCTTAATGAAAAAATTTAAATCCTTCTTCGGCATGCAAAATGCGATGACAGGCAAAAACATTCTTAAGAGAAACTGGCAATGGATATTTCTAGGTCTTGCCGTCGTAATGAGCATATATTTCAGAATTATCAATCCCTCGAATTCTGTTTTTAGCTGGACTGTGATACTTGGCGGTAATGACCCATGGTACTATTTCAGACTCGTTGAGAATTGTTTAGCTCACTTTCCTAGTAGAATTTGGTTTGATGCATTTACAAATTACCCGTACGGAACGTACATTCATTTTGGCCCATTCCTGGTTTATCTAAGCGCAATTTTCGCAAAATTGGCCGGAGCAAGTAATTCTGAGTCTATAAGAAGTGTACTCGCCTTTATTCCAGCAATTGGTGGTACTCTATTAGCATTTTCCACTTATCTTTTCACAAAAGAGGTTTTTAACAAAAAAGCTGGCGTAATTGCAGCACTGCTCATGGTGTCAATTCCCGGGCAGCTTTTGCATAGAAGCATGCTGGGCTTCAACGATCACCACATATGGGAAGTCTTCTGGATGGTTTCCGTGTTTGCCTTGTTTGTATATTCGGTAAACCTGTGGAGTGGAAGGGGTGCAAAAGAGAATCTCAATGACAAGAAAATGTTGTTCGCCCCCGTATTATCCGGCTTAGCTCTTGGATTATACCTCGACACTTGGGCACCAGGATTTATTGCTGCATTGATACTAGTTGTTTATGCCTTTATTGTGTTTCTTATGAAAAAGCATATCGTAGCTGAGACTGAAAATCTCACATATATTGGCATAGTAACCTTCTTGATTGCATCTATAGTCTACTTACCATTCTCTTTCATATATCCGGGACTAAATACAGTATACTACTCACCATTCCAGTTACTCATTCTCCTTGGCTCCGCACTTACTCTTGCAGTCTTTCTTGGAATCGAACTCCTTGAGAAAAAAGGATACTACGCAAAATTGGGCATCAAGGAAGACTATGCATTCCCAGCAACAATCGTCGCAGTTTCAGTAGTAATAATAGGAGGAATATCAGCAATCTCACCTGACTTTCTTAACCTGTTGAAAAGTATCGTTGGAGTTGTCCAACCTAAGGGCGGTGCATTAACAATCGCAGAAGTTCAACCATTCTTCACAATGAGAGGTGAATTCAGCCTAGCTCCAGCATGGCGCAACTTCTCAATGACGTTCTTCTTTGCAATCCCCGGCATGTTTTACACTGGTTATAGACTGCTCAAGGAAAGAAAGAGCCTGTATCTTCTTGCCCTCATCTGGGGCGTTGCAATGTTCATCGCTCTAGTAGGGCAGAACAGATTTGCCTACTACTTCGGGGCAGTTTCAGCGGTGTTTGCCGCTGTGATGCTTGATGTCTTACTTGACAAACTAAAGTTCTATGACGCAATAAATGGTGCCATTAAAAATGGCTGGGATGGTATAAAAAGAGTAAGTTACTTCCGACTTATTATCGCAATTCTCTTCATATTGCACCTCTTCTACCCAACCATCAGCGAAGCAAACACGCAGAGCAAGTATGCTGGAGGCATAAACAAACAGTGGTATGATACTCTCGTCTGGATGCGTGAAAACACTCCGGGCAAGGACTTCTATGACAAATACTACTATGAATTATACAAGCCACCCGAAAAGCTTGGCGAACCATACCCATATCCAGATGGTACGTATGGTGTTATGAGCTGGTGGGACTACGGACACTGGATAACTGCCATAGCCCACCGTATACCCAATGCCAACCCGTTCCAGCAGGGAATAGGCAACAAGTACAACGATGTGCCCGGTGCAGCCCCATTCTTCACCGCATTCAATGAGAGCTATGCAAATAGAGTTGCCGACAAGCTAGGAGTGAAGTTCGTAATCAGCGATGTCGAGATGGCCACAGGGAAGTTCTATGCAATGGCAACCTGGGCTGAAGGATCACTTGAAAAAGCTGGAAGTGTCTACTATCGTGGTCCTGGGTATGTATATATCACACCGGACAACAACATTGGTATCGCATTCTCTAGATACAAAATACCTGCAAATTCCCACGTAATTACGGCCATAAACGTTCCCAGTGAGAACTACTACAGAACGATGGAGGCTCGCTTACACATATTTGATGGCTACGGATTAAAGCATTACAGAATGGTTTACGAGAGTGAATTTGAAGCAAAGAACAGACTTACTATGGAGATTCTTTACAGACTAATCTACAATGGTATGTATGCTCAAAAGCTTGGACTGCCAGCAGTTAATGTAACATCAACGGGTTACGTGAAGGTATTCGAATATGTCAAGGGAGCAAAGATAAAAGGTAAGGTGCCAGAAGGCGTTGAAGAAGTAACACTGAAGACAACGATACAGACAAATCAGGGAAGAATATTCATTTACGAGCAGAAGGTTAAACCAGAAAACGGTACTTACGAATTTATCGTGCCATATGCTCAGGATACAAAATACCCCGTCAAGCCCACAACACCATATGTCATAACAGCTGGCAACGTTACGAAGGAAATATCTCTCAGCGATAATGACGTTGAGAACGGTAATGAGATTACAGTTGATTTAACCTGATGCCAGATGAAATATGTCCAAATAATAGCAGGAGGCATTTCAGGGATAAATTGCCCTTTACGAAACTATCCAACAAAAAACCGTTAATAATAACTTCATCGCTTTATTTTTAGACTACGGATACCATCGAGCTCCTTTTTTTGAGTTTTTGTTGAAATATGAGATAAACTCCCATGGAAGAAGTCTTGCAAGCGCAGAGAGGCGAGTACAGCTACTCCACAAAACTTTCAGCCGTTTTCACGAGCTTTACGGCAATCCTGTACAGATCATCGACAAAATTAAGCGCTTCTTCAACCCTGCTGAGGTCCAAGTGGTTGTAGTGGTGAGCTATAGCATTCCTCAAGCCGTTAAACCTTCTGAGCGTGGCTCCTTCCTCTTCGTCTATGATTCTCTCGTCCACGAGCTTGGATATGTTTGTGTAATCGTCCTCAACTTCCAAACCCACATCCTTCACAAGCATGGCAACGATGTCCATGACAGCCTCTACAGCCGTCTGCAGTGAATAGAGAATAGCCCTTTTGCTAACCTCGTCCTTCATGGCGTGTTCAGCCAGTTCGGACATGAAGCTAATTTCCTTTTCTACCCACTCCAGTTTTTCCGAGTATCTTTTTCTTCTCACCGAGCCATCGCCTCCTGAGTTTAAGTTTCTCATCAACACTTTCAAATGAGTTCTCCTTTATTCTGTGCTCCATGTCCTTCCATATCTTCATCTGCCTGTAGAAGTACAGATCGAGTTCATCTTTTGCGTATATCTTAACGTGATTTCTTACAATATCCACACGAATGTAAAGTGGAAGTTCTTCGAAAACTTTGATATCATACTTCCCACCCAGTTTGCCAAGAACTCTGCTAACTGCCTGATCTGATGGCATAACGAGGCAAACGTCAACATCACTCCTCTTTGTTTCCTCTCCCCTCGCATAGGAGCCGTAAAGCAATATACCAAGGCAATCTGCAGCAAATTCGCTGAAGTCCTCTCTGAGACTCTGAATGATTTTTTCCCTGTTCACATCCCAAAACAGACTTGTAATCTTCTTAAATCTTTCTTCCCACACCAAGTAACTTCTGACAATAGACTACTTCCTTCAATGTTCCTCTCAAACTTATTCACCCGGTGAGCATAGCAAGTGTTCAACCGCCATCTCTGCTCTGTTTTTGTAAATCACGCCACATCCTCAATATCTGCCTGAACATATACAAAATATCCCTGCCAAACCTAACCTTAGTATCTCCACCCTGCTTCCACCTTACAGGAAACTCCTTCACCTTGAATCCTAAACGCTGTGCTAAAACCAACACTTCGGTATCCCAGAACCAGTGGTTGTCCTTCACATTCTTAACCACATTCATCAACGCACTTTTCCTGAATGCCTTAAACCCACACTGATGATCATGGAGCTTGGATCCAAGGAAGAGTCTTACCAGAAAGTTGTAACTTTTAGAGGCAAAATCACGTTTGAATGGTCTTTCAGTCCTGCTACCCTTCATTAACCTTGAGCCAGTTGCAAAGTCATAACCCTCAACGGCAATTGCGTCAATGAGTTCTTTTAGATGGTTCATATCGGTCGAGAGATCCACATCCAGATAGACAAGTACATCCCCTTCTGCCTGCTGAAATGCATTGACCAGTGCTCTACCTCTACCCAATCTCTCATCCGAATGTAAATGCTTTACATTGTTATACCTGGAGGACAATTCTGATGCAATCTTATCAGTACCATCTGTCGACCCATCTTCAGCAATTATAATCTCATATTCATAGCCCGTGTTATCCATATACTGCATGACGGTTTCAACCGTATTTCGAATTCTTTTTGCCTCGTTGTATGCTGGAAGTACGACGCTAACTTTCATTCAATCAAAAGCTAAAAGAAGTGTATTAAACTCTTTCTTAAAAAGGGAAGTTTAAAAAATCCCGTAGCTTATGGATTCTTATGTCTAAAATAAGATACCTGCTTCAAATTTTACTGGGTGTATTGGTTCTATTACTATTATTCGCAAAAGTATCTGAAGACTTTTCCAAAATAAAATCAGTCAGTTTTGATGTTATACCCTTCATACTGGGTATTTTCGCTTACTTTGGCCTCCATATAGTTATGTCCTACAGGATAAAGTTCCTGCTTGAAAAAATGCATAGTAAAATTGACTTCAGGTGTATTCTCGCGTCCCATCTTGGAGGAATGATAGTCGGAGATGCAACACCTGGAAGGAGTGGATACCTCCTCACATCAAAGTTTCTGAAGTTCTTCTGTAAGTGTAAAACTGAAAAAAGTCTTGCAGCCATAATTGCCCCGCAGGGTATTGAGTTTTTAATAAAAGGACTGGGTGCGGGCGCAGCAATAATTTACCTTATCGTTAAATCCGAAATTGTGAAAGATCTGCTGCTCGTATTTTTCCTTGGAATGCTGGTACTGGTATTAGGAGCATTTGTTCTTTTAGGAATCTCCTGGCATAACGAACAAAAAAGCAAAATGCTGCTGGGAAGGTTTCCCTACCTCAGTAATTATGTACATAGACTGGATAAATTCAAAAGTCACAGCATCCAGATTAAACCATACATCACCCAAATTGTCATGCTAAGCATACTCGGCTGGTTTTTTATTGGAGTGCAGTGGTACTTCGTTGGCAAATCTGTCGGTCTTGATCTAACATTTTTAGAGTACTTTCTGCTGCACCCACTAATTACAACCCTAATGTTTGTTCCTATCACTCCTGCGGGTCTGGGTATTATGGAGTCGGGATCTGTAATCGCCCTCTATTTGCTCGGTATCGATCCCGGTACAGCTCTGGTTTTCACAATTCTTGCAAGGGTTAACAGTATAGTTGGAGATTTACCTGGACTGTACCCTCTATTAAAATCACTGGCACCAAACCAAGATTGACACCAACCCAATTTTGATAGTAACACTTCAAACTCCCAAATTTTTAGAGCCTTCTAAAATTAAAAAGAATAAAAAAGGCAAAACTACTCACACTCATCAATTGTAATAGCTTCTTCTGGGCAGGCTTCGACACAGGAGCAACAAACAGAACAGTTTTCCATGTTTACAGGTTCAGATTTGCCGTCGTCGTTGAGCTCGTATACTTCCTCAGGGCAAACAGAGATGCACTCACCACACCCTGTGCACTTGTCATGATCCACAACAATATTCACCAAGCATACCACCTCCAATCTTTTTATAAGATCAGTCTGAAAGGTATTTAAACTTATCCATCAACTAATACAATCTTTATATAATAGATTCTAAAAATTAAAAATCAAAGAATTATTCACATGCATCATTTGTAATTGCCTCATTCGGACAGGTCTCAATACAGGAACAGCAATCAGAACAGTTTTCCATGTTTACGGGTTCAGATTTGCCGTCGTCGTTTAAATCAAAAACATCCTCAGGGCAAACAGCCAAACATTCACCACATCCATCGCATTTTTCCTGATCAACTACAACGTTACCCATAAAACCCACCACCAGAATTTAAATTTCTACCTCACGCGTATTTAGAATTCAACAATTTAAACTTTTTGATTTGACTTCATAAAAATAATCTGCCTCCCCAAAAAAGTCCAATAGTGTTTCACGTATATGACCTAGCAAAAACACTAATCAAAAAACACTCATCAGATTCCAAACCAAGCAAAACTACACAGGAAAAAACAAAAAATAAGGTTTGAGGGGCAGAATTAGCCCTCAAATCTCTTCTTTTCAATTTCCTCAAGATATTCCTTGGTTGTTACATATGTTGTCGAACCGGAAGACCAGTATGCTGCCTTGCCTTCGTCGATGAGCTGCTGCACAGCCCTATCAACGATTTTCTTTTTAACTTTCAGGATTTTGGCAAGGTCTTTGGTCTTCCAGGTCTTGCCCTGAAGCTTCTCAAGGATTTTCTGCTTCAGTTCTTCAGTAACTTCCGTGATCTCCTCGCTCATTTTCTATCACCCCTTTAATCATCAATTTACCATCTGAACTGAGTGGTTGTTCTGTAGGACGAGTAGAAGTACGGTGTGATTCTGTAGTCGTCTATGAGGTGGTGGGTGAACTCAAGCCCTGTGAGCTCGAAGAACTTCTCCCAACCAATCCTCTCAATCCACTCGGCAATTCTCTCGTGCTTTCTGGCGTTGGCAGCCCAAGTCTCAAGGATCTTCTTAATAACATCAACAACTTCTGGCCAGCGTGGCGGGTTGTTTGGAAGCCATGGGACAACAACTTTGGAGAGTACTGGTGGGTGTCTCGCGTTTGAGACTTTACCTGCAATCATTATTGCAACACCGTCGTTCTCTGGGTCGAACAATGGCAGACCTGGACACATTGTGTAACAGTTACCACAGTACATACACTTCTCTTCATCCACCACAACCGTCTTCTCTTTGGCCTTAATTCTAATTGCAGCGGTTGGACATGAGGCTGCAGTCGATGGAAGCTCACATGTTCTTCTAACAACATCATCATTTACCCTTGGAGGAGTCCTGTGAATACCTACAATTGCAATATCTGAAGCGTGAACAGCACCACACATGTTTGCACAGCAAGCAAGTGCGATTCTACAGAGAGCGGGTAGCTTCATTTCCTTGAAGTATTCAAAGAGCTCATCCATTATCGCCTTAACAGGTCCAGATGCGTCAGTAGCAGGGGTGTGGCAGTGGACCCAACCCTGGGTGTGAACGATATTAGACAGAGCATACTTACCAGCAGGTGTGTCTCTGGTACCACCGACTGGGAATCCGAGCTTCTCAACTTCCTCAATTAAAGCATCAATCTTGCTCTCATCAGTGAGCAAGAATTCAATGTTGTTTCTGCTTGTGAATCTCAAGTAACCATCACAGTATTTGTCAGCGATATCACAAATATCCCTGATTGTGTCGATGCTGAGAAGTCTTGGTGAACCAACTCTAACAGTGTAAAGTACATCTCCACTCTCAGCAACGTGTTTGAGTACACCCGGCTTTACTGTCTCGTGGTATTTCCACTTACCATAGTTGTTCTTAATAACTGGCGGGAGCATTTCAGTATATTTGGGTGGGCCAAAATCTGTTTTAGGCATTTATATCACCTCTACCTCAATTCCTCTTTCTCGAAGAACATGAACGGGTTGTTTCTCGGCTCCTTCACCATTCTCGGGTCGGCCTTCATGCCAAGGACTTTCAGAGCTTCCCTCATACCCTTTCTCCATATGAGCTCGGCAACTCTCTCTCTGAACTTTCCTTCTTCGTCCCACCAGTCCCACAGGTTCTCGAGAATTTCCTTAATTTCATCGTAAGGTGGCTCAATCTTAATGAATGGTACAAGCACCCAACCAAGAACGGCACCCTCAAGCATTGGTGCCTTACCACCAATCAGGATTGTTGCACCTCTGTCGTCACCAGGCCTGAGAGCCTTTGGCATCTTGTTTATACAGTGCATACATCTTACACAGTTCTTGTTGTCGATCTTCAATTCGTTACCATCCCATTCGATACACTTGGTTGGACAGAGGTCAACAACCTCACTCTTGATGTCCATTCCGTTCTTCGCGTACTCCCTAACAGCATCCTGATCAATCTTGATCTCATCTCTCCAGGTACCGATAATAGCGAAGTCTGATCTCGCAATTGCAGCAACACAGTCGTTCGGGCAACCAGAAATCTTTACCTTGAACTTGTATGGCCACATTGGTCTGTGGAGTTCCATCTGGTACTCCATCGTCAGGTTGTAACAGAGATCAAGCGTGTCAAAGCAGGCCCACTCACATCTTGCAGGACCCACACAGCAGCTCGGAGTTCTGAAAGCAGAACCCGAACCACCAAGATCAAAACCAGCCTCAGCCAATTCGTCAAAACATGGCTGTAGGTTGTCTGTAGTTGTACCGAGAAGAATGATGTCACCGGTTGAACCGTGCATGTTTGTCAAACCACTACCGTATTTCTCCCAGATGTCACAAATCTTCCTCAGGGCCTCAGTTGTGTAGAACCATCCAGATGGCTGGTTTACACGCATTGTATGGAAGTGTGCAACTCCCGGATATTCTTCCGGCAAATCACAGTATCTACCAATAACACCAGCACCGTAACCAACTACAGCAACAAGACCTCCATGTTTCCAGTGTGTAATTTTGTCTTTATAAGAGCGTTCTAAAAGCCTTAAAGCGTCTTTTGCCATATCATTTTTCTCAGCAGCCCTTTTCATCTCTTTGACAAAACTCGGCCAAGGACCTTTTTCTAACTCATCAAGCAAAGGTGTTTCTGACATTAACCCACCTCCGTTTAATTTTTAACATTGTTTCAGAATATATAAGTCTTTCGAAGTTGAATATATTCAACAATCAACCATTAAAAATAGTTAAACGAACCAAAACCTTATTATATTTTTCAAGAACTTCGAGGCTTGAAAAGGTGGTGAAATGCGCAGTAAGGCTGGGAAAGTCTATATTGTCGGAGCTGGTCCCGGCGACCCTGAGTTGCTCACACTTAAAGCTTTGAGGGTTCTTGAGGAGGCAGATGTGATCTTATATGACAAACTTATTGGGGATGAAATCATAACCATGCTCAAGAAGATGAATAAAAACCTTATTTTCGCTGGTAAAAAAAGTGGGGAAAATGGCAGTAAGAGGCAGAACGAGATAAACCTTCTGATGAAAAAATATGCTGAAGAGGGAAAAATTGTCGTAAGATTGAAGGGTGGTGATCCTTTCGTCTTTGGAAGGGGTGGTATTGAAGCAGAATTTCTGGCAAAAGAAGGAATCCCATTTGAAGTTATTCCCGGAGTTAGTTCGATAAATTCTGTCCCAGCCTATGCAGGAATACCCCTAACCCATCCTTCCTTTTCCTCCTCCATACTCGTTGTTACTGGAAGAGATGATATCGAAGCATGGAAAAGGGCTCCGCTCAACGGAACAATCGTAATTCTAATGGGTAGAGACACGTTAAAAGATGTTTGCGAAAAGCTGATAGAAGCAGGAAGAGATCCGTCCACACCCGTAGCTGTAATAGAGAAAGGAACCACAAAACAGCAGAGAGTCCTGACTGGAAACTTATCTACCATAGCTGAATTGGTTGAAAAGGAGAACATTAACGGACCGACCCTTATTGTGGTAGGCGAAGTGGTTAAAATAGCTAAAACCATCAAGCCCCAGCAGTGAATGTCTTTTATCCCGATTGTGAAAAATGTCCCAATCAGCTAAGACAAAAATCATATATATGTCTCAGACAACAAAGACATAATGAAAGATGAGCTCGAAGAAATTATAGCGGAATTTCACAAACTTGGTCTGCCAGAAGTAGTACCAAGAGAACTCAAAATACCAGTAGATATTAACAGAGCAATAACGATAATCGGCTTAAGAAGAGTTGGAAAAACGTATCTTCTTTACCAGACAATACAGGAACTACTAAAAAATGGTTTAAGGCTTGAAAATGTCTTTTACATAAACTTTGAAGACAATCGTCTGGAAGGATTAACATCCAGAGATCTCTCAAAAATTATCGAAATTTATAGAAAATACAACCCGGATTCGAGGACGATATATCTATTCCTCGATGAGATACAGAACGTTACTGGCTGGGAAAAATTTGTCAGGAGATTGCTCGAGCGTAGAGATGTCCGGATTTTCATAACAGGTTCATCGTCAAAGCTTCTGAGCAAGGAAATATCCACATCCATGAGAGGAAGAAGCATAAGTTTCAAGCTTTTCCCCCTTTCATTCAGAGAATTTCTAATCTTCAAGGGTTTCAAAGCTAAAGAACCATTCATCGAAGACGATAGAGGATTAATTATGAAATACCTTGAAGAATACCTGCAGTTTGGTGGTTTTCCGGAGATCGTAAATTATAGTGAGCATTTAAAGATCAGAACTCTTCAAGAGTATCTTGACATGGTAATTTACAAAGACCTCGTGGAGCGATATGGAATAGAGAAAATTTCAGTTATGAAGGGGCTTATAAGACTCATAGTGAAAAATTTCTCGAGGAGAGTTTCCATAAGGAAGCTATACAACTCTCTGTCATCTGAAGGGTCTTTAAGCAGAAATACTGTCTATGAGTACTTTTCCTATCTGGAGGATGTAGGCTTTGTAATACCTGTACGAAAGTTCAGCTACAGTGAGAGGGAGTCAACGAAAAGTGTTGCCAAGCTATACGTAATTGACAACGGATTTCCAACAATATATGGTGTGAAAGATTTGGGATACAGAATGGAGAATCTTGTGGCTATTGAGCTTCTGAGAAGGAAACATTACTTTAATCCGCTTTTAGAAGTTTCTTACTGGCAGGACAGACAGCAGAGGGAGGTCGATTTTGTTATTAAAGAAGGTTTCGAGGTTAAAGAGTTGATTCAGGTGTGCTATAACACTGACGATATAAACACAAGGGAACGTGAAATAAAAGCTCTATTAAAAGCATCAGAGAATCTGAGGTGCAACAACCTGCTGGTTATCACCCAAGACTATGAAGGTGCTGAAAATATAAATGGAAAGAGAATAAAGTTCATCCCTCTCTGGAAATGGCTTTATCAATACAGGATTCAAGAAAATACAATAAGATAAAAAAATTTAAGTATCTTCTGGATTCTCGCTCCCCCATGAAACTTTTACTCATTCACGCTGATTACATAGAATATGAGGTAAAGAAAAAAACCAAAATTGCCGAACCATTTGATGGCAAGGGGGAAAGGGTTGAAGAAGTTCTCGTAGCCTTTACAGCCATTGAGAAGGGAGATAACGAAAATGTTGTAGAGGCTGCGGCAAAAGAAATTTCTGAAGTTGCCAAGAAGGTGAATGCAGAGAGAATAATGGTTTACCCCTATGCACATCTATCCTCAAGCCTTGCCGATCCTGAAACAGGAGTTAAATTGCTGAAAGATCTTGCAGGAAAACTATCCAAGGATTTTGAGGTTCACAGAGCTCCATTTGGCTGGTATAAGGCATTCAAAATTTCATGCAAGGGACATCCATTAAGCGAGCTTTCAAGAGAAATAAGAGTTGATGAAGAGAAACAGCTTGAAGAAAAGGAAGTTACCCAGGCTCTAAAGGCAGAAGAGAAGGTTGTAAGCTACTGGTACATCCTCACTCCAGAAAAGGAGCTCGTTGAAGTTGAAAAGTTCGATTTTACAGGCTATGAGAATCTGAGAAAATTCGTAAACTATGAGATTGCGAAAAAGAGGGCTGTTGATCGCATACCACCACATGTGGAGTACATGCAGAGGTTGCAGATTGCAGATTACGAAGAGGCGAGCGATTCAGGTCATCTGCGCTACTATCCAAAAGGCAGACTGATCAAAAGTCTGCTTGAGATGTATGTAACTGAAAAATGCATCCGCTATGGAGCGATGGAAGTTGAAACACCCATAATGTACGATCGCAGCCATCCAACCCTTCGCAGATATCTTGAGAGATTTCCGGCAAGGCAGTACATTATAAAAGGTGATAAGAGAGAGTTCTTCCTGAGATTTGCTGCATGTTTCGGGCAGTTCCTCATGAGTCACGATGCTATTATTACGTACAAGAACCTCCCGCTGCGAATGTATGAGTTAACCCGCTACTCATTCAGAAAGGAACAGAGAGGAGAACTCGTTGGGCTGAGAAGGCTGAGAGCATTCACAATGCCGGATATGCACACAATAGTTAAAGACATGGAGCAGGCCAAACAGGAGTTCCTGAACCAGTACAAGCTCAGCGTAGAGGTGTTAAAGGAGATTGGCCTAGAACCAGAAGATTACGAAATTGCAGTAAGAATTACAAGAGATTTCTATGAAGAGAACAAAGAATTCGTACACTCGCTCGTTGACATCCTGAAAAAACCAATCCTTATTGAAATGTGGGATCAGCGTTTCTTCTACTTTGTACTGAAATTTGAATTTAACTTCGTTGATGCTCTCGATAAGGCCTCAGCCCTATCAACTGTTCAGATAGACGTTGAGAATGCTGAGAGATACGATATTTCATACGTTGATGAGAGTGGGCAGAAGAAGAGACCATACATCCTCCACTGCTCTGCGAGTGGGGCAATAGAGCGCTGTATGTATGCTCTACTCGAGAAGGCTTTCCTGCAGAGCGAAAAAGGTTTGCTACCAATGTTCCCCGTCTGGCTCTCCCCAACCCAGGTGAGAATAATCCCCGTATCCGAGAAATATCTCGATTATGCAATTGAGATAGCCAAGAAGATCCACAGCAAAGATATAAGAGTGGATGTTGATGACAGAGATGAAACACTCGGAAAGAAGATAAGGGATGCCTCAAGAGAGTGGATACCATACATTGCCGTGGTGGGCGAAGAGGAAGTAAAAGAGAATTGCATGACCGTCACAATTAGAGCAGAATCCACACAGAAGAAACAGAAGAAAGTGAGGATGAAAGTTGAGGAGCTTGTGGAAAGAATAAAGAAGGAATGTGAGGGTAAACCATTTAAGCCCCTCCCACTTCCTATGCTGCTCTCCACAAGACCATCATTCAGGTGAAAGAACATGACCGAGAAAAAGAGAAAGGAGCAGAAAAGAGAGCAGAGAGAGAAGCCGAAAAAAGAAGAGCCAGAACAGAAGAGCACTGACTACAGAAGTGATGTAGTAAAAACACTGTTCCCACTATTTCTCGGTGCAGTTGCAGGTATAATCTCATACTTCGCAACAATTGGTGCATCACGAGACCCGATTGGAATAATAATCCTCGTGCTGTTCATTTATCTGCACAAGTTCATCCTCCCAAGAATGAATGTAGAACCAAAGGGTAAAGACTGGATAGTGCTATCTTTTCTGAGCTTTGCGGCCTGGTACATCGCCTGGACAATCCTCCTGAATCTTTAGGTGTCTGCAATGAGCGGTTTCAGAATAGCAGTCGTAGATAGGCATCGCTGTCGACCAAAGAAATGCAGCCAGGAATGCGTGAAGTACTGTCCGAAAGTGAGAACTGGAGACGAGACCATCGTCATAGAGGAGAAAGCTGTTATTTCGGAAGAGCTATGCGTTGGATGCGGAATTTGTGTAAAGAAGTGTCCTTTCCAGGCGATATCTATCGTTGGTTTACCGCATGAACTTGAAGGAAAAGAAGTTCACCGCTATGGTGTAAACGGATTTGTGCTTTACAACCTCCCAATCCCCAAAAAAGGATATGTAGTTGGTTTGCTGGGTGCGAATGGAACAGGTAAGAGTACTGCCGTTAAGATACTCTCCGGACAGTTAAAACCAAACCTCGGGAAAGAAGAGGCTACATGGGAGGAGATCTTTGACAGGTTTGCAGGCACTGAGCTTCTCGACTACCTCAAAGCCTTAGCAGATGGGAAGATCAGGACGAGTATAAAACCACAGTATATCGAAGCTATACCGAAGGTTTACAAAGGAAAAGCTGCTGATCTACTTGCAAAAACCGATGAACTTGGAATAATGGATGAAATGGTCGAAAAACTTGGCCTCAAAAATTCAATAACAAGGGACATAAAAGAGCTCAGTGGTGGAGAATTGCAGAGGTTGGCAATCGCCGCATGCCTGATGAGGGATGCCGATTTCTACTTCCTCGATGAAGTCACATCCTACCTCGACATATATCAGCGAACAGAGGTTGCAAAGGTTATAAGAGAGAAAGCAGAGGAAAAGCCGGTGCTTATTGTGGAGCACGATATCGCAATTCTGGATATGCTTGCCGACTTCGTTCACATAAGCTATGGTGAGCCAGGTGTATACGGTGTAATAACGAACCCAAAGGGTGTCCGTGTAGGAATAAACCAGTATCTCAAAGGATACCTGGCGGAAGAGAATATCAGGATAAGAGATAAGCCAATAGAGTTTGAGGTTTTCCAGCCACGTGAGAGTGAGAGTGAAAAAATACTCGTGGAATATCCTTCATTCAGCAAGAAATTCGACGATTTTCAGCTATTTGCCGAAGGTGGCGAAATAAAAGAGTCAGAAGTACTTGGTGTTGTCGGACCAAACGCAACCGGTAAATCCACATTTGTCAAGGTTCTCGCCGGTGTACTGGAAGATGACGAAAAGAAGGTAAAACTGGACCTAAAGGTTTCATACAAACCGCAGTACATCAAAGCCGATGTGAGCATGCCTGTAAGAGTATTTTTGAGAAGCATAAATCCAGCTGTGGACTCTTCCTACTACAAAACGGAGTTTCTGAAACCGTTGAGACTTGAAGAACTGATGGACAGGAACCTCGATGACCTGAGTGGTGGAGAACTGCAGAGAGTTGCAATCGTTGCATGTCTGCTGAGGGATGCAGACCTTTATCTGCTCGATGAGCCTTCAGCACATCTCGATGTGGAGCAGCGTACAGAAGTTGCAAGAATCATCAGGAGATTTGCTCTCAACACCGCGAAGAGTATACTCGTTGTAGATCACGATATTTACCTTATAGACATGATAAGTGACAGGCTGATGGTATTCCAGGGCGAACCAGGAAAGAAAGGCATTGCGAAGAGACCAATGGGAATGAGAGAGGGTATGAACCTGTTTCTGTCAAACCTCGGCATCACCTTCAGAAGGGACGAGGAGACAAAAAGACCAAGAGTTAACAAGCTCGGCTCTCGTCTGGACAGAGAACAGAAGAGTAAGGGCGAGTACTACTACTATTTTTAACAATGAATACAATACCATCTAAAAAAATTATTTTTAAAATTCAGATACATGTTTAACGAACTCCAATTCAACCCTTTTTATTAGCTTCTCGTCTGCAGTATACAGATTCGTGTTTAGCTCCATAGCCAGTGCAACATAGGCTGCATCGTAGATAGTGACGTCTTTCTCGACTGCTATTTTGACGGTATTTTCCGCCAGATTGCCAGACAGCGGGTAAAGTTCAAACCCGTAAAGCTCCAGCGATTTTGCTACCATAATCAATTCATCCTTTTCAAAAAGTCCGCTGTATCTTAAGGCATTCAAAACCTCAAACGGCATCAACTCAGGAGCAACTAAATCCACAGTTCCGTTCACATATTCATCCCGTATTTTTCTCGCATTTTCGGAGTACATTTCGTCTATGAACCACTTGACCACGACGCTTGTGTCAACAACGATCTTCACCATATCTTTCATCTCTCCACTTTCTTATTATGTCTGTGGAGTCAAAATCAGCTTTTTTTCTAACTTTTTCGTTTATCAAAACTGCTTTTGCCATGTTCCTCTTTTCGAGGCTATCGAGAACTTTCTGGAGTTCCTGTCTCAACACTTTGCTCCAGTTAACGTAGGAAAATTTATCCATCCTCTTCTTTAAGTTGTCGTCGATTCTTACACTTATTACTGGCATACATGTAATACGACTAACGAGTACTTAAGTGTTGTTGCTGAAGAATTAAGACACATCAACAATACCACCTCAGATAATTATAGTACCACATAAACAACTCATAGAAGAGATTCCAGTTTCTAACCGGTTTATCAGCAGTGATTGAACAGAAAAATATCTTAATTCTCTGCTTCAAAGAAGAAAATACTGATTCAACCAGACTCCTCTTACCGAAAGGTCTCGAATCCATATTCCAATCCTAAACTCTCCAAAGCCTCTTTTAACCACGGAGCTTTATCCACAAACTTAGGTTTATTTTCACAGTAATTCAGCACTTCTTTGATAAAGGATTTCATCGTAAGTAGACTTCTTGTCGTATATACTCTCATGAGGATTAACTCATTCCTCTCACATCTACAGCAGCATAAACGTAGTAATTCTTCCTGTTTGCTTTGACAATGGTTTCATCAACCGCTATAAACTCTCTTACTTTCTTTTCTGTTGATACTGGTAATTTTTCTTCTACTTTACTTTACCCAGTTCCATACTGCAGTCCTTGAAACAGGATGTATTTCCGACTTGCAGTCTTTCTAGTTGATGACGTCTGGAAGTACGTGCTATTCCAAGGATTTTAATTTTCAATAGGTATTTGGTTCCTCTTGAACAGATCCAGCTGCTTTACGAGTTCTTTTACTGATAGCATATTGTTTCTGTTATATTCATAGATTTATTTGCTTTGGTTATGTTGACATGCTCGCAAGAAGAATATAAAAAACAAATCAATAGGCGTAAATCCTACCATACGGTCTCTTCGAGACTGGAACAAGCTTAGTAAACTTTCCTGCAAGAATTTCGTCTGCATCCAAGCTAAAATATGATGCAAATTCGCCGACGTATTTCTCAAGCGTCTTCCAGTCTTCCTGCTCAAGTTCAACAATCCCTACTTCTTTTCCGAGCTGGTATGGTTCTACTTCGCCCCTAAGATAAATTACTCCACCATGCATTCCCGTGCCGATGTAGTGAGCCTTGTGCTTCCCGTCCTTCAGATTTAACCCAAGCAAAATGACAATACCACCAGCCATATACTCTCCTAAGAAGTCCTGAGAAGATCCTCCAACCACAAGCACAGGTATTTTGTCCTTGTACTGCTTCATGTGAATTGCAGTTCTGTAGCCAACACTGTCCCTGATGAATATCTTACCACCACGCATGGACATTGCCACAACATCGCCAGCTCTGCCCTCCACAATAATTTCCCCGTCGTTCATCGTGTTGCCAACACCATCCTGAGCGTTTCCATGAACAATTATGCGATGTCCATCAAGAAAAGCTCCGAGGTCGTTTCCCGGTGTTCCGTAAATCTCTATTTCAAGCTTCCCTACTGAATGAAGTCTCGTACCAATATACCTCTGCCCGCATACATTTCTTAGGATGAACTTCTTTACACCCTTCTGAACACATTCCCTCATCAGATCATTTAGTTCCTTGTGTTTCAAATCCGATGCATCTATCTCCGCTACCTCACCCTCTATCTTCGCGTACTTCAAAATTTCATCCAATTTTCTGACATCACCGAGGAACATGTCCTTATAGCCAGTCTTGAGCATTATTCACCAGCCCCCTTAATGCCCAAAACCTCAAGCTCCCACTCTTCGAGCCCGACACCCCTCAGATGATCCCTGTTTCCTCTGAGACTCTCAATGGCGTTTATACCCATTCCACCAAGCACATCCTTAATCTCCAGGCTCCAGCCTCTCAGCAGATTAACTAATCTCTTCGCCGCAACGTTTGGATTTAACCTCTTTGAAAGCACAGGATCCTGAGTACATATTCCCCAAGCACACTTACCCGTGTGGCATTTCTGACACATTGTACAGCCCATCGCAATAAGGGCAGCAGTGCCGATGTAAACAGCATCGGCACCAAGGGCTATCGCCTTGACAACATCACCAGCACACCTTATGCCTCCTCCAACAATAATGGAGCACTTGTTTCTGATTCCCTCTTCTCTGAGTCTTCTGTCAACAGCAGCTAGCGCCAGCTCAACTGGAATACCGACATGCTCTCTCATTATCTTTGGTGTGGCGCCGGTTCCTCCTCTAAAACCATCAATGGCAACTATATCCGCTCCAGCCCTAACTATACCAGACGCAATAGCAGCGATGTTGTGGACAGCAGCTACCTTAACACATACCGGCTTTTCGTAGTTTGTAGCCTCCTTCAGAGCATAGATGAGCATGGAAAGATCTTCGATAGAATAGATATCGTGCTGGGGAGCGGGCGAGATTGCATCGGTTCCTTCCGGAATCATTCTTGTCGCAGAGATTGTAGCCGTAACCTTCTCACCTGGAAGGTGTCCACCAATTCCAGGCTTAGCACCCTGCCCGATCTTGATTTCAATAACAGCAGCACAGTTCAGATACTCAGGATCAACACCAAATCTTCCACTTGCACACTGAACAATTGTATTGCTTCCAAATTCTTCACGCATTTCCTTCGGCATTCCACCTTCGCCCGTGTTAAAGAGTGTACCGAACTCCTTTGCCGCCATGGCCAGAGCCTTGAAGGCATTGTAGCTCAGCGCTCCATAGGACATGCCCGCAAACAGAATTGGTGTCTCTATCATGACGTTCGGATACAGCTCAGTCTTGAGTTCCACATCATCTTCATTTACCTCAAGTTCAAGGGCATCGGGCTTCCTGCCAAGGAATGTGCGGAGTTCCATCGGCTCTCTGAGAGGATCAATTGACGGGTTCGTAACCTGTGATGCATTGAGGAGAATATGGTCCCAATATATGCGAACTGGTCTATCGCTACCACATCCGGTAAGAAGGATACCACCAGTCTCCGCCTGCTTCTTTATGTCCTGAATCGCTTCATGAGTCCAGTAATTGTTTGGTCTGTAGGTTGATGGATGTGGTCGGACGATTAGAGCATTCCTAGGGCAATAAACAACACAGCGCTGGCAACCAACACATTTTTCCTCACGAGCAAACATTCGATCGAGTTCTTCATCGTAATAGTGAACATCAAAAGGACACTGCTTAACACAAACCTTACATCGGGTGCATCTTTCATCTATTCTCTCTACGAGGAATTCTGGAAGGAGATGTGACTTCATCTTCATATCCATCACCTTGCCTCTTCAGCATCCTTCTTCTTTTTCTTCAACCTACCTATTACTGGCTCACCGCCATGTGGAGTCCATACTCTGTCCAGATCAGGACACACTGCCCTTATGGCCGCCTCCTCTGACGATACGAAAAGGAGATCTCCCTTCTCTCCTGCTGTAATTGGTCTAAGTCTTATTCTGTCAGTCAGACCGAACATCTCACCATGATGGGCTACGACGATTGTGAAAGGTCCATTTAGCAGCAATGGGGCATAAACCATTCTGAGAGCTGTGTAGAGCTTCCTTTTCTTCTCATCCATACGGTCAATTACATCCCACATTGGTGGGGCAAATATCTTTGCAACAATTTCAATTGGCAGCTTCTGGCGGCGCATGAGTAAATCAACAGCATACGCCACAACTTCGGTGTCCGTAAAGAGCGTACAGTAATAGCCATACATTTCCAGATAGCGGCGGTTAGTACCGTAGGATGAGATTTCACCATTATGAACTACTGTCCAGTCAAGAATACAGAAAGGATGAGCTCCGCCCCACCATCCAGGAGTGTTGGTTGGAAATCTACTATGGGCTGTCCACAAATAGCCCTTATAGAGCTTATCAAGCATGAAAAACTCCGCTATATCCTCAGGGAAACCAACACCTTTAAAGACACCCATGTCCTTGCCCGAGGAGAAAACATATGCATCTTCTATTCTCGTATTTATGTACATTACCTTCTTAACCACGTAATCGTCATCTGATAGGTTCCTTTCTTCACCCTTCTTTTGCGGAGCTACAAAATACCTCCAGAAGAGTGGAGGATTATCAACATTGGCTTCAGGATTCGTTGGAATTTCCTCATCATGAATTACATCAAAATTGTTGTATAAGAACTCATCAACTACATCTTTAGCATCCTTGTTCTTATCCTGAAACATTACATGAAGCGCATAATAGTCCTTATATTCAGGATATATGCCATAAACAGCAAATCCTGCTCCAAGCCCATTACCCCTGACTTTCATATTTTTCATGGCCGTTATTGCGATATCTCCACCAAATCTCTCTCCACTACGGTTCATTACGCCAAAAATAGCACAAGCTTGCATGTCCTTATCGGGTTCTAATCTCCTCCGTACCTTGCAACATTTTTCTGACCACATATCTCAAGCACCACCCTTCCTATGATCCTGACGCGGGAGCATACTGGTTGAGGTTTCCAACCACTTGCCAATCAACCTGCATCTCAGGGACGTGCTTCATAATCTTTTTGTATTATTCATTTGGAAATGGGCAACATACCCATAAAGATCCTTCATAAATAATTTACTCAATTACGGTTCTTACCATCCAGCCCATCCAGCACACCAGGTGTCTCGGGTTCAAGTATCTCCCTAACTGCATCAAAAAATTCTGCATATATGTGGGCGTCAACGGCAAAATGATAATAGACGTGTCCTGAGAATCCTGTTAGCTCAGCCACGTACTGAGTGAGGGTTGAGAATGCAAACATATTCGCATGCATCGCACCATAAGCGTCATTTGAGCGCATGTAGAAAATTCCAGCAAGTATATCATTAACCCCTATAAACTGATAACCACGCAAACACGGTGGCTCATCACTTTTCAGATCCCACTCTCTAGATATTCCAACGTAACAATCTCTCCGGAATTTATCTTTCCTGAGTTTCTGCATCACGGTATATAGCTGGTCAATCCTGACGTCGTCACTCTCGCAGTATCTGGCTCTTTCAGCGTAGGTGTAGGTTTCACCCTCCTTCAGTATTGACTCGCATACTGGCCTGTCAATGCACTTCGCATGGATCATATACTCATGTGCATACTCGATACCGTACTCCCTACTGAACGGAGCTTTATCGTGGATCTGGAACTCGTACGGGTTTTTGACCTCTATGAACAGCCGGTGAATGAATTTGCTTTCAGCCTGCCCCTCGAATAGCTCTCCCCACTCAGTTCTCTTTGTTTTTCCGTTATGATATATGGCATCAAGAGCTGAATGCCACGCTGATGACAAATAGTCTTCAACAAGGTGAGCACCATGCTCTGTAACACCAAAAATCTCTTCTTCGTTATTTCTTTCCTCTTCAGCTCTCTCTAAATCCCTCTCATATATGTGGGGTGCAGTAATAATCATCCCAACAGAACCCTTCTCAAAATCGGTTTTTCTGAGAACTTCATCAAACACATAATTTATGAAATCAAAATTGAAAGTGAAGTAATTCACGACATCAAGACTGCGGATAAATGCCGTCACATTCAGCCTGCCATCAACAACAAGAAAACTAATTTCTGTTATAGCTGGAGGTGTTTCACATTGATGATCCTTTGGTCTCCATATTGGTATTGAGACTCTCCTCGTAAACGGGCTCTTATTCAGTTTCTCCGCTGCAACATCAAAGAGATGTTCGACCCTACCCGTATAAGTTTCATCGCATATCTTCCATCCACTGAAATCATATTCAAACGAATGGAAATAATCTGGCTTTTCAACAATCACAAAAGCTGGTTTGCATCTCACATTATTTCCAAAGCGGGATGGATACGTTTTTCCTTCCCTTAGAATTTTCCCGATTAAGTTCCTTCTTGCATTCTCAGCATCTTTTGAGATGATCATAGTCGACCACTATCAAATTCTGAACATTCAAAGCACCCTCAGTTTACCAAGTATCGATTTAAATTTTTCTTCAACCTCCGAAAGCACTCGATTTACATGAAAGCTAGATGAACACAGAATGAAGAATGAATTTAAACGAAGTAAACCGGAAAGTGACATTGTTCTTTAATTTCATGGGGCTAAACTATTAATATCTGTCTGAGAACTTCCAGCTATGCTACCAGTTAACCCCAACCAGATGAAAAAAATGATGAAACAGATGGGCATAGAGATGGAAGAGGTCGATGCTGAAGAAGTAATCATAAGAACGAGAGGTGAGGAACTAATTTTCAAGAACCCCACAGTTACAAAGATTTCCGCTAAGGGTATGGAGACTTTCCAGATCGTCGGAAGCTATGAAGTTGTGGAGAAAAAGCCACCAATAAGCGAAGAAGATGTCAAGCTAATTATGGAACAAGCCGGAGTTAGTGAAGAAGAGGCGAGAAAAGCACTTGAAGAGGCAAATGGGGATCTCGCGGAAGCATTAATGAGACTACAGGAGTAACCACAAGTATGGAGCTGCCTGTAGTGCTCGTAAGGGGTAAGGATAGCTTCCTTGTTGAAAGATTTGAAGGTGAGCTTCACACTCACAAAGGCATTATCAATCTTGAAGAGTTGAAGAACAAGAAATACGGCGATGAAATTTCCACACATCTCGGTGTAAAATACAAAATATTACCATTCAAAGCCACAGACTTTTTCAAGCATTTCAAAAGAAGTGCAACCCCAATAATGCCAAAGGACATAGGAGCCATTATTGCACATACCGGGCTCAGTCCCGACTCACTCATTCTTGATGCTGGAACAGGAAGTGGAATGATCGCTGCCTATTTGGCCTACTTCAATAAATATGGGGAAGTAATAACCGTCGAAAAGAGAAAGGATTTCGCAAAAATCGCAAGAGAGAATTTCAAGCTTGCCAGACTGAAAAACATACACCAGATTGTCGGAGATGTGCATTTTGTTGCTGATGGCTTCAAAAAAGAGTTTGATCTTGTTGTGCTTGATTTGAAAAACGATTACGAATTCGTACCAAAAGCAAAGGAAATTCTGAAAACGAGCGGATATCTTGCTGTTTACAACCCGTATTTTGAAGCCACAAAAAGAGTTTATGAAGCGATGGTCAAAGAGGGCTTCAAAGAGATGGAAAGCTTTGAAATTATCAGAATAGACCTCGAACACAAGAGAGTTGGAACACGACCATTCACAAGAGTCTGGCATACGGGTTTTATAGTGATTGGAAGGAAAGTGGACTGATTGGCTAGCTACTGACTGCTTATAGCTTCAGCCTGTATCTCCTGTCTCCAAGAATCTCAAATTTTCCTTCTTCAATCATCCTCTTCATTCTTGCAAAATCAAGCATGATCAGAATTCTCTCTTCTTCCTCATCTCTTGGTCTAACCCTCGCCTCTCTTTTCCAGCCGAGCCTATATCTGAGATACATCTTATTCTTCTTTTCTTCCACTAATTCTTCCCATTTCATTCAAGATCTCCTCTACCTCCCTTCTAATCTTATCAAGCTCCTTAAGGGTTCCATCTTCCTCACATCTCTTTTTTAAATATTCCCAGTCAATTCTACCATAATAAAGCAGAATAAGTTCCTTAACCCATCTGCAATCTTCCTTCGACTTCCAGAATACGCAGGCATTAAGTCTGTCTACAATCAAATCCTCTTTTCCAATAACATAAACATTGTAACCATCTATCTCGAAAACCTCTACCTTATCCATACTTCCAGCCAATGTAACGTCAGGAACTTCAATCGCCATATCAAGCTCCTCGCTTATCCAGAATCTGCCCTCCTTTCTAAAACCCAGTTTTTCCAAGAACTCTCCAACAGCTTTCGAGTCTCTACACACAAGATCCACATCAGCTGTGGCATATCCACCAAGCGAGTAGAGTTCAAGGTGCATTACCACCAACAAGAATGGGTTTAATCCCCTTTTTTTCAAGCTCCTTTGTCAATATGCCAACAAGAAGCAATCTCCTTTTAAACGGATTTTCAACTTGTTTAAGCTGTTCAATCATCCACTAAAATTAAAATTAGAAAGAATATATAACTTTGCATCAAAGACATTCATCAACCATTTCCTTTACCCATTTGGGCAATGAAAAAGCTGCAACATGTACTTCTGGTGTATAGTATTCCGTCTTAAGTCCTCTTTCCTCATACCTCTTTCTCAATACATCCAGATCAAACTCAATTTTTTTGTTAGATGCAAGCAGGAAACTCCACATTCCCGCAGGATACATTGGTACATAAGACAGGTAGACCTTCCTGTCAGCAAATGGTCTTGTGTTTCTAATTACCATTTTGAACTCTTTCTGCTGTAAAACCGGTGACTGGCTCTGCATAGCATAGAAGTCTGTTACTTTCGAACACGCCTCGTAAAATTCCTCCGCAAATAGAGGTTCGCTTAAAGGACTCGGATCGGTACCATCAACTATGAGAACATCAAATTTCTCCTTCGCATTTTTCACAAACTCAATTCCATTCTCAAACAATACTGTGAGGCGGGGATCCTCGAAAGCACCCTTATCAGTCCCCACATACTTCCTGCATGCTTCAACAACATTTTTATCAATCTCTACCATGATTACTTCGCTGGGATCGTGATTCAGCACCTCTCTTGCCGTCCCACCATCTCCTCCTCCTATAATCAGGACTTTTTTGGGGTTTGGGTGCATCAGCATAGGAACATGAACAAGCATTTCATGATACGATGACTCAAACTTTTCAATCAACTGTATCTTACCATCCAGGGCAAGCATCTTACCAAAATCTGTAGTTTCAAAAATCTCAATATGCTGAAATCCTTTGTAATCAAAGAGTTTCTCCTTTATTCGAACCATCATCGCGTATCCGTCGTCTGTCTCTACGAACCATTCTTCCATGCTTCACCAACTCGCGTGTAGATTTTAAAAAATTGTTGTTCGAGTCTAATCTTCACGATTATCAATTCCAGCGTATTTCAAAAGCAGCTCAAAGGCTCTCTGCTCCTCAATCCCCCCACACTTCTCGACAATGGTTCTGTAATAGAGTATCTTTTCTCTAAGCTCCTCACTGCAAGAAATCACATAGCGGGTGGCATGCACCAAAGCCTCAATAAGAGCGTTAAAACCCCTGTTAACAGCTCTGAGCGGGACATTCAAAACTCCACCATCAATAAGCCTGAGATTTGCAATGCTACCTTCAAGACTTGCTTCAAACTCACACCAGGCAGCCGCATTCTTTAATATGGGTGGGTTCAATGAACTAAAGTACTCCTCGCTCAGATCCTCAAAGGCTGAAATGACGAAAATCACGGGATCGAAGATTACGTTCGCCCATATTCTGCTACCACTCTCAACGTTCTTCCTCGTGTGGGATGGGTAAAGCCTCGCTTTTGCAAATACCGAATTTTCATCCTCAACAATTATGCCTATCGGCGCTGTATTAAGCCATTCACCCTCTGTTACCGCAATTATTTCATTTATTCCATTCCTCAACCCGAAATCGACCAGCTTCAAAATCTCAGCCCCTCCGCAAATGCGAGAAATATCGAAGATATTGTAAGATCAGCAATTGTGCCTGGATTAATATTCCTCTTTAGAAATTCTTCATCAAGCTTCCTGAAATGTGTGATGTCTCCATCCTCTCCATACTTCTCAAGGACTTTTCCAGCAAGCTCTCTAACCTCCTCAGCCACACTTTTACCGTGTTTCGATATCACGAGAGGATCCAGATATTCAGACATCAGGCTATGGTATGCAAGCACAACAGCCAGATTTATATCTCCTGTTTCATCGTAAAACATGAATAGACGATCCTTACCTTTAAGACTTACCTTAAAACCATTTTTTAGTTCTCTTGCAATTATATTCTCCTCCGGAGCCATAAGCATCCAGTCGTAAAGGTTGATGTTGTTTTTTATCAGCTGATCTGCTGTTTCATCCGAATCGAGACTCAATTTTTCAACCTTCATCACCCTGGCAGAAGAGATCCTGAAAGCCTGAAGAACTGCAAGAGAGTCGTCAACGCTCGTTTTCTTCAATTCTTCGCTTGCTCTTTCCGCAATTATTTCAGCCTTTCCCACACTCCAGCAATACACTAGGGGTATCAAAAGCAAAAAAGCTCCAAAATGAACATTGTCTGCAAGATGCCATTTTTTAGTGGTTTTAACAGCCTCCAGCACAAGCTCACCAATGCTACCATCCTGCGCAGCAGCTTTTCTAAAAACCGAGTAGGCTGAGGCGGATGAAGCCAGAAAATGTTCGTAACGCAGATCGGAGAAGTCATGTTCCCTGTCAACATTCCCAGCCTTTGGATTTCCGGAAACTTCAAGCAGCATGGAGAGCGTTGCAGCGATGGCTGCATCGTCTTCACTCGAGAAAACCATAGAATTTCTTCAACCCGGGAACTTAATAAAGTAGCGTTGAAGGGTTGATCAGTAAATTTAATCAACCTGCCCAAATCCGCTCAATTTATGCTTTCAAAGCTGAGAATGTACGCGGATTTCATCAAAATCGAGCACACCCTATTTGCACTACCCTTCGCCTACAGCGGAGCATTTCTTGCAGCCCACGGCTGGTTTGGCTGGAGATTATTTTTCCTGATTCTCACAGCCTTTACCGGAATGAGAACTGCAGCGATGACACTCAACAGAATAATAGACAGAGAAATAGATGCAATGAACCCCAGAACAGCTGGCAGACATCTTCCTGCTGGGCTGATAACTCTCAAGGAAGCCTACGGAATTTTGATTGTTGCTCTGCTGATTTACTTCATTTCCGCATTCATGATAAATAGAACTGCATTCACTCTTTCACCAATACCAGTTATAACCGCCTTTATCTACCCGTATCTCAAACGCTATACCTGCCTTACACATTATGTCCTTGGCCTGAATCTCGCTTATGCTCCTCTCGGAGGGTGGGTATCCGTTACAGACTCTTTCGACCCATTTGGTAGTGAACTTGTGCCTGTGATTTTGGGTGTTGCAGTCGTATTCTGGGTTGCCGGTTTTGACATCATATATGCGCTTCAGGATCTCGAATTTGATCGAAAACATGGTCTGCATTCGATAGGAGGCCATTTTGGGCTGAAAGCAGCTCTCATCATCTCGGCCATCAACCATCTTGTCTTTTTCACCCTTACAGCAATAGCCCTCTATCTATACGGAGCTGGAATTATCGCAGGTGTCGGGCTGGCAGCCATAGCTGTTTTGCTTGTCTACCAGCATGCCATCATCGGAGAGAACTACAATAAGATGAAAATACAGATCGCCTTCTTCTATTCAAATGCAATAATAAGCGCAATTCTACTTGCAAGCATTATATGCGATGTTTTTCTTTAAGGGCTTTCTCAATAGCCCTCTCCATTGCCTTCTTGTGCATCTCGGCTGCAAGGTGTATTTTACCATCTATGCCGCGGGATGCCAGGCAAGGAAATATCTGCGTCAGATATCCTGCCTTGGCAGGAGCTTCTTCAATGCTTACTCCCTTAAGCATTTCTGCAACGAAATCCGTCGCTCCACAGAAAGCACACCGCAGCACCTTTACATTTTTCAGTTTCCCATCTTCAATTTCAACCTCAAACTCAGGCTTACCAAAGTATCTGAAAAATTCCGAAACATCTTCATCGCTTAGTGTTGGGGCTACACAGCATATGTCTACAATAAGCACCCTTCTCCCATGTTTTTCGGCCTCTTCCTTCAGCTGAACTCTGGAGCCTCCCTTCCCAGTAATTATCAGCAGCTTTGCTTTTGCAACCTTTACAAGCTCAAGATTTACGTCGGGATGAGAAGCATAGCTTATCAGAACATCCACGTCAAGAACGTCCTCCGGAAACTTAACCGGTTCTTCTATGAGCTCGGGAAGATTGACTGGCAGTTCAAAAGTAACCACTTCAAAATACTTCGCCATCTGTTTCGCTGTGCTTTTTCCGTGATTACCTTTAACTATTATTCCCACTCTCATGGATGATCTCCAGAAGCTTTTCCTTTATTTCCACAAATGCTCCTAACTCACACTCCAACTCGTAGGGCGGAATGTTCTCCATATCTGCTTGAACAAAACACTGGTTGTAAGGAACGACACCAAGTATGGGATGCTGAATTCTTTTCAGCAATTCCCTGCTTTTAGGTGTATCGATGAATTTGTTCACTACCACGGCTATTTTCTTTATCCCGATATCATCAGCCAGTTTCTCTATCCTCTTCAGCGTTTCTATAGCCCTCACACCCGGCTCAACCACTGCAATCAAGATATCTACACCCTTTGCAGTTCCTCTACCAAGGTGTTCTATCCCCGCCTCCATATCTAGAAGCAATACATCCTTCTCCTTGAATATCGCATGCCTTAATATTGCTCTCAAAAAAGCATTTTCAGGGCAGAAACATCCCTCACCGCCCTTTTCAATTGTTCCGAGCACCAGAACCCTAACCCCATATTCATTCTTTACAGAGTATTCTTCAAATATGTCATCAACCTTTGGATTGTAGAGGAACGTTCCGAATGGTCCAACAACCCTCTGCTGTATTATCTCCTTCAGTTCAGCAAGAGGCTTTACCTCATCCTTCACTCCCAGTGCTGATGGAAGATTTACGGCTGAATCGCAGTCAATGGCTGTAACTCTGTATCCATCTCTCGCAAACAGATATGCCAGCATGGCTGTAAGGGTTGTTTTTCCCACACCACCTTTACCCGAAACAGCAATCTTTACCATTTCAAAAGTGGAAAGTTAAAGTATGTTAAATACTTTTGTGATTTAAAATAGTAAAGTGGGGGTGCCGAAAAATCGTTATGGCGGTGACGGCGGGATGGTCGGGACCAAGACGAATGGCACCCCAGCGTCTTGTTTTACATATTCCTGTAAATAAGCCTTGCGGTAGGAGATTCCACAAAGTTATCCCTTTAAACACCGAATAGATACAGAAAATCTTATATTTTCGGATGTAAACGGGAGAAAGGATGAAAAGACGGGCAATATTGGCATTAATATTCATGTTAATTTCCGTAAATACTGCTAGTGCTTTAGATATTTCTATAGAGAAAGCAGAAGTTGTATATGACCCATGCAATGTAACCGTCATATTCCACTATAATCTTGATCCAGTACAGGCACTCAAGGCATTTCTCTTCGGTGCCAAATATATCGAAGAAGAGATATGCGATCTAATAGATGGGTCAGAATTTGTGGTTAAAAAAGTTGATTTTAATTCTGCAGAGTTCTGTTTTGCTGTTAACACTTCAGACGAATGTGTTTACTTCCCAGGTGTAAAGCTCCGCGAGCCAATCCAGAACATGGTTCTAATCTACCCTGGAAATTCATCCGTTATTCTGCTTAACTCTACAGAAATCCCGCAAACATACTTCTATTTCGATTAATATTTAAAATCTTATAATTGATATTAAAGTCTTATAACTCTCTTTATGTACTCAGGAGGTATTTCCTCTGCAAGAGCGATGTGATCATTTACCTTGATTATTCGTATCCCGTCCTCCCTTGCTTTTCTGGCATCAATCTCAAGAATTATTGGCTCGTCTGTCCTCAATCTCGCAACTTCCTCACTTTTTTCAATCGTGGTTGAAAGATGAACGTAAGTCTGATTTACTGGCTTTATTCCAATCTCCAGCAGTCTGTGTGCCTCCTCCTCACCCGTGCCATAGTAAAGCAGATCCTCTTCAGCAACTGGGTAGTCCTCAAGCTTTACTTTAACACTGTGCCCATATCTGGCTCTTATTTTGTTATCCCTGAGCTCATACCTCTTCTTTTCATCAGAATATATCATCGCCTTTATGAGCCACTGATTCGCCCAGCGATATTTTCTCGATACAACCCTCACAAGAGCATCAAAATCAACCCAGCCGTTTTCATCCATTTCAAGATTGAATCTGTCAGGGAAATGTCTCAAAATTCCGGAAACAAACCTTCCTAATTTTTCAACTCTGTTCTTGTCGAGAATTAACTCGCCTTTATACCCACACTGCTGACAGAGTTCGCCTCGATAGAAACCGTGTTCGGGGCAGATCCTTATATCCTCCATGCCATCACCTTCTAGCAACCCATATCTGTGTAGCAATTACCCCCATGGCTGTGCAAGTTTCCAAGCTTATACCTCTTCCTGTTGCATCAAAGTGATATTTTGCTTTTTTCATGATCTCCTTCGGCAAGCCCTTTCTTCCCAACCCAATTAAAAATGTTGCGGATGATTTCGAAAGAATGTTTTTCAACTCAGAAAATGTTATCTTCTTAGATTCATCCGGTTTTGAAGTAGTTGCAATTATCTCCCCAAAATGAGCCGGAATCTTGTCGAGAAGATGGACTTTCCCCTCTTCAAGAAGCTTGACAATATATTTCCCGTGTTCACCAATTGTGGTATATTCCCTAACCGCCTCAACCATTTCATCTTCCCTTTTCCAGAAATTGAAGTCCAACAGTGCGAGATGCATATCGTATGCGTAGCAAAGAGGTGCAGCCCTGGCAATGCTCCTGAGATGTATCTCATGCAGCTTCAGCTTATCGTATGTGTTGACAAGACAGAAGGCTATCATCAGTCATCCAATTTGTCAAAGATGTTATAAAACCATATTATGCCGGAAAAATGCAGAACCTTTTTATTACCTCCCAACTTTCAGCGAATATGCTCACCGTTGCACACACGCCAGATGCTGACGACGCATTCATGTTCTATGCAATGACCAGTGGAAAAATCGCAACAAGTTTTGAAATAAAACACATCATTGAGGACATAGAATCGCTCAACAAAAAAGCTTTCAATGCTGAAGTTGATGTTACAGCTCTATCAGCCCATGCCTATGCAATTCTCCATGAAAAATACAGAATCTTGTCTGCTGGAGCTAGCGTCGGTGATGGATACGGCCCAATTGTAGTTGCAAAGGACGAAATAGACATAGAAGGAAAGAAAATTGCGATTCCCGGCAAATACACCACTGCAAATCTTCTTCTAAGCCTAGCTATAGACGGCTACCAGCCAGTGGAGATAAGATTTGATAAGATAATAGATGCCGTCAAGAACGGAGAAGTTGACGCTGGACTGCTTATCCACGAGGGGCAAATAACCTATGAAATGCATGGACTCGTCAAGGTGCTTGATCTGTGGGACTGGTGGTATGAGGAAACGAAGCTTCCTCTTCCGCTGGGAATTAACGTGATAAAGAGGAGTATTCCAGAAGAGATCCAGAGAGAGTTTCTAAGAGCCATGCGCGAAAGCATAGAATATGCTCTCAAGAACGTTGATGAGGCCATAAACTACGCGATGAAGTACTCGAGGGGAATGGGGAGAGAGCTCGTGAAAAAATTCGCACTGATGTATGTAAACAACTACACCTATGAAATGCCTCAAAGTGTTGTTGATGCTCTAGATATCCTATATACAATGGCAGAAGAAAAAGGAATGTTCAAGAAGCCACCTCTCGACATACTCTATCCATAGGGGTGAATTTTTTTCTTGTAGTTTATGAGCTTCTTTATAACTTCAACGTTGGCTTCGGAAAATTCCACATAGCCCTTTTCTTTTATGTAATCCACGATCTTCTTTGCAACCTCTGTTCTGACTATCACTGACGAGAATCCATCTGGAGAGCCTACGCTTCCAACACTCACATCGCTTTCTACGGCAACGAAATCCTGACAGACCTTGCAACCCGATGGAACGATATCATCAAGCTCCTTAACTCCAAAACTGATTTCCTCTTCCCCAATTTTGACTATAAACTTACCCTTCTTGATGTCCATTTTTTCTACCTTCGTCAAATCATCGACCCCTTTACTCTTCAAAGCTTCAGCGAGCTGGTCGTAATAGAAGTTCTCCATGCAGAACAACCCAACAACGAGCTTGAGGTTTTTTCTGTACTTCAGAAGATTGCTTTGAAGATTTCTCGCTCCGCTGACCATACAGGGTGTTCCAACAATGGCAACGTTTCCAGATTTTATCGCTTTCCTCAACTCAGGCATGACACTCACAAAACTATACTTGGTTCCAGCAGCTTCCTTAAGCTCTTCAACGCTTGTAGCCTGTAAAATTACTGGTTTCCAGTTTTCATCCCTGCCCACAACCACAGCCCTGTCAATTAAGCCCATTTCCATCGCTGAAGCGAGTATCTCCGTAACCATTCCACCATCCTGTCCTGTAAAGCGATTTGATTTTGCCGCAAGAAGTTCTATGTATGAACCCATTCCACTCAGAGGTTCATAGCTCCACCTTGGACAGACCTTAACGCAGAATCCACAATCCCTGCACTTTTCCTCCCAGCCGGGAAAGTCTATTTGGTTTGCGTCAGTAATACCTTTAACAGGACATACAGCAACACAGGTTGAACAGTGACTGCATATTCCCTTATCAATAACTTCAGCTTTCAGATTACCAAAGTATTTAATATCCTCAATTACCTTCGGTGGTTTCTTCTTTCCTGAGATGATGAATCACCCCCAGTGAATCTTAAATTCCACGTACTACTCATTCTTGGGTATCAACTCGTCGAGTTTATCGCTCTTTACAAGAATTAACTCACCATTCTTTATCTCGTAGCTTACAGTTTTTTCCTCCTCCCTCCCCAGTTTTGGAGGTTTGATCAACTTTTCCGTTGTTAGAAGCATCTCCTCTTCATTTTCAAAAGCAACATCCATAACCTTTGTTGATTTCCATGCCCCCTTCGTGCACGTTTCAGCACAGAAATGACAGAAGATACATTTGGCGTAATTCACACAAGGATATAACTTTCCATCCGGCCCCCTCTTCATCACTATGGCATTGGCCGGACAGATGAATGCACACTGAAAGCAGCTTATACATCCATTCACGTCCAGAATAAGCATTCCTCTAAAATTATCTGGCAATTTCCTCCTTTCTCTTGGATACTGTACTGTTAGTCTGGTTGGCTTTATCGCTTCTCTCAATCCAACGCGAAGAGCGTCGAGATGACCTTTCATTCTTTCAATGAAGTTCAGTTCTGGCGACTTAACCCTGACCATTACAACCACCCCACCAGCCTGATAACTGCAGCCACTGCAAGGGATATTACAGATAGAGAAAGCAGAGTCGTCCATCCAAACTTTATTGCCTGATCAAGCCTGAATCGCGGATAGACAGTACGCAAGAACACGAACATCATCATCAATACCACAGTCTTGAGGAACAGCCAGAGTGCTGGAGAGAGATCTCCCAGAATTGCTATTGTTGGTCCATTCCACCCTCCAAGAAAGAGGATTGAAAACAGAAGGCTCAGCAGGTACAGCTTCTCGTAACCAAGAGTCATGACTATACCAAACATTATTCCAGTGTATTCTATGAAAGGACCGAACACAACTTCCTGATCGGCTTCAGGTATCTCAAAGGGGAAACGTGATGTTGCCATCGCAGTTACCATAAAGAATGCAATGCATGCAATGGGATTAAACAGTATTCCCGGCAGACTCTTCTGCTTTTCAACGATTTCGATTAGATCAGCACTTCCATACATCAGAACCATTGCCATCACAACGACTATCAGTGCAACTTCATAACCAAAGTACATGAATACCTCTCTCATGGAGCCGAGGTATGCGTATTTGCTGTTTGATGCCCAGCCAATCAAAACGATAAGCATGGGCACGAGAGAAATCAGCGCCACAATCAGTGGGAGTGCGTAGGGTGTTCTGATAGCGTAAATTGTGCCAGCAGGGATGAAGAGAAACGGAAGGAGCACAGGAATGAATGAGAGCAATGGCAACTGAATGAAAAGGGGTTTGTGTGCTTCCCTGTGCACTATAACCTCCTGGAACAGATACCTCATACCATCTGCAAGTGGTTGAATCAAACCACCCAGAGAGCGAGATATTTCAAGAGGACCGTATCTCCACTGAACCCTTGCAGTCACCTTTCTCTCAAACCATATTATGAAAAGCATTGCAACCATTAATGCTGCAAGACCCGGAGCAAACAGGATTGCAAAGAGGGGTTTCCATAGCAGGAAAGATACAACAAAGTTCACGAGTGGAATACCCATCAGTGCATCTATTATAGGCTGCAATATTGGTATTTCAACTGCATTCCCCCGAAACATTTCCATCAGTTCAGCAAACATGATCTCTCCTCCCTACCTCACTTACCTATCAGCCTCAGGCGGGAAGTAGCCGAAGCTTCCGTATATAGCCTGCAAATCCGCAAGCCTGCTACCCTTCAATGACTCCATAAACCCTTTCAGGTACAACCAGCCAGGGGTGACTATTCTCAGCCTGTAGGGCGAGGTTGACTCGCCATCGCTCACGAGGGTGTAGAGAAGGGTTCCTCTCGACGCTTCGGTGAGCGTTGTTACTTCTCCAGCCGGAAGGGTCAACCTACCAAAGATCCTGTAGAAATTCCCCTTTATGTCCCTTGACGCTTTCTCCTTATCCTTTATCTTACCGAGGAGGTCCTCACTTATGACCTTGCCCTCAGGCATTGTTCTTAGCCTGTTTATCGCCTGCCTGATTATGCGCAGACTCTGTGAAATTTCCTCAACTCTAACCAGAAATCTTGAGTAGGAGTCACCATCGTCAGCAGTTACAACATCCCAGTCAAGCTGATCATATGCATCATAGGGCTCAATCGCTCGTACGTCGTATTCGACCCCGGTAGCTCTCAAAAATGGACCAACAACACCAAGCCTTATGGCATCCTTCTTTGTCAATACACCAACATCCTTCATTCTTGCAATCGTTACGGGGTTCTTTATGAACACTTTCTCAAAGTCTTTTGCCTTTTTCTCTATAAAGAAAGTAACTTCTCTTATGTACTCAAGCACACTCTTACTCACATCTCTCCTTACACCGCCAGGGATTATGTACGATGCTGTGACACGTGCACCGCTCACTTTCATCAAAGCCTCACATATCAGCTCACGCATGGCAAAAGGCCACATAAAGCCTGTCGAATGACCAAGAAAGATGGCAAGGATACCCGCATCATAAAGATGAGTGCCAACACGGCAGAGTTCCGCCAGAATTGTTCTTATGTACTTGGCCCTCTCCGGTACCTCTATGTCAAGCATCTGCTCTATTGCCCTCACATAACCCAAGTTGTAGTTTGCACAGTCCATGATCGCGGGACGTTCGAGGAGAGGTATGTTCTGAATGTATAGCTTGTTTTCTGCCAGCTTTTCCATTCCCCTGTGAACATAGCCCGGATCGGGCAATGCATCAACTATCACATCACCCTTGAGTCTGACGATTATCCTCATGTGTCCGCTTCCACCGTGCTGAGGACCGACGAGAATCATGAATTCATCTTTTTTGTATGCATCCTCTACATATTCCGGTGGAATTGGAATAAACAGACTCTTAAACTCCGCGGGAGGTTCAACAGGCACATCAATGCTCATTTCCTTCATTCGGATTCACCTCCCAGAACATATGTCTCCTTTGGAATCTCGAAGTCCTTCCTGAGCGGGTACTTAGGTGTATCAGGATCAAGCAGGAAGCTCTTACCCATCCAGGGGTTGCCCTTAAACACGACTCCAAAGAACTCGTGCATCTCTCTCTCCTGGTAATCTGCAGAAGGCCAGAAGTTGATCAAGCTCGGAAACTCAGGGTTGTCTCGTGGGATTTCAGATGCTATCGTTAAAAGGACAGGCATGAGCTCCTTCACACTGTAGCTCGAAACAACATACTCCACAATGAACTTATTCTCATGTGGAAGATCGATTACGTTAACGGATTTTACGTGGTCAAACCTGTCAGCAAGCTTTGCAGCTATTTTCGGAACGTATTCCGTCTTCGTCTTTATATATATCCTGTTCACATCGGTTATGAAGATTGAGTCGTAAAGTCCCTTCAGCTCTTCCTCGAGTTTTCCAACAAATTCTTTACCAAAGTCCCAGTCAACTTCCTTTGCTTCAATTTTAATTTCAGGCTTCTCAGCAAACTTGTGCGGGGACTTGGGTGGCTTTCTTAGCTTTACATTCTCAACGGTTCCAAAAATACTCGTCAAATCGACTTCTTCATACTCTACTGTGGGTTTTGCCTCACCCTTTTCTATCTTCTCCTGCAGGGTTCTTATGGCCCTTATCAGCGCTTCAGGAGTTGGCGGACAGCCGGGGATGTACACATCAACCGGAACTATGTCAGAGGGTTTGACGATGTGGTAGCTGTTCCAGAATAATCCACCCTGAATACCACATGCACCCATTACAATGACAAACTTGGGGTCGGGCATCTGCTCCCATGTAACCCTCAGAACTTTTGCCATCTTTCTGGTTATGGTTCCCTCCACAATTATCAGGTTGGTCTGTCTCATCATACCAAACTTCAGCGATCCCCATCTCTCAGCATCATATCCACTTGCATAGGTGTGAGCAAGTTCAACACCGCAGCATGATGTGACGAGGTGAACAGCCCAGAGGCTCCATTTGGCTCCCCACTTCTTTATGGGTGATAAAGGTCCTGACTGAAGGAATTCAAAGCTCATGCAGTTCCACCTCCATAGGCAATTTCATAGGCAAAGCGATAGGAGACATACAGTGCAGGCAGCAGTAAAATGAATCCGAGAAACATGAAATGAATGAAGTACTGAGTTGGAGCGACAGATAAGACGAGGAGGAGAACGAGTACTGGCTCGCACCCTAAAAACATTATCAGAAAACCTACATACTGCATTGGCAGAACAAACTTTGGAGTTCCCAAGGGTGGGTTTCCTGCCTCAAATCTCTGTATCTTTACTGGTGTTGGGTTCTTTGGTGTGATAAGCTTTGCAATCACTACTATTGCAACATCTATGACAATACATATCGCTATTAAAGCTGCAATCACGATAACATTTTCAATCATCTCATCACACCCCCAATCAGAACGTTCGCCATTTCAACGAACCAGTTTGGTGGAACAATTGTAATCAGCATTAGAATCGCTGCTGCGAGAGCTATCGCATTTGCCTTATTCGGTATGAAGTTTATGCCGAGTTCTCTGGCAATTCTGAGATAATACGGAATCGATATGGCTGAGTTGATTACCAGGGCAAATGCCAGCCAAACGTAGCCCACGCCAACCAGAGACATAAGGATGAAGAATTTTGACCAGAACCCCATTAAGGGTGGTAAACCTATGAAAGACAGGGCGAGCACATACATGAGCGGAGTTGATGCTCCCTTCACTTTTATTGAGGAGAAGAAACCAATCTTACCGAAGGAGTTTACAATGAGCTGAAGCAATGCGCCTGCAAAAGCAAGATAGATGTAGTTGAAGTTTGTGATGGCAACAAGCGTTGCAAGTATGTAACCCATGTTCGCAACCGTCGAATACGCAAGCACTCTGCTCAATTCTTTTGCTGTTAATGCTCCTATGTTTCCCATAAACATCGAGATTATAGCTATAGCTGCTGTAAACACGGAAAGAGGAGCTATTAGTGGATTTGCTGTCATTATCAGGATTTTGTAAGCTGCCACAAATGGAACTATCTTGGCTATGGATGCTATAACCGAGACAGGAATGGGATCTGCTGCAGAGAAAACATCCGGAACCCACTCATGCAGCGGAGCACAACCAACCTCCATAGCTAAGCCGAGGATAAGCATAACGTAGCCGAGAACATACAGGGTTTCGTTGGATACATGGCTGGCATAGATCAGGAGCAAAGCTCCGATTATGAAGAGGACGGTTGCGAGAACCATGAAAGTGATGTACTTTATACCAACGCTGATGTTGGCACTCTTATCTCCAGTCATCACAAGAATATAGGTGGGAACAGATGCCAGAACGAACGTTGCCAGAATTAATGCCGGATCGTTGGTGTAAACGATGTAAACAGTTGCCAGAGCAATCAGGGCTACCAGTGAATAATCAACACCCTTTATCTGTGTATCCTTAGGAATGTTGAGGGATGCAAAGTTGAGCAGAGCTATGATTACTACAAACATTGCATAAATGACATACTCAATGCTAAGCGGTGTTAGTAGAAGCATTATCAGCGCTGCTATGCATATCAGCAATGCTCCTCTCACACTCTTCAGCGATATTACTGCTGCAAGAGTTAGCATAACCAAGGAAGCTAGGACCTCATACATTCTCTTTCACCACCTTATGAGCGATGCTATCAAGAGAACAAACATCACAACCCCTATTACGATCTTCATGTAGATCCTCAGGTGGCCGGTCTGTATCGATCGGATGCTGATCGATATCGAGTTGAACGCTGATGGGATTGCTCTGTGGCACAGCCAGTCCACTGCCTCGTTTCCTTTATCAACCGCCTTTGCAATGGCCCATCCAATTTTAGGAACTATGAAGTCATTGAGGAAGGGCAGGTACATCCTGTCGCTCAGGAATGTACCCACACCAGATAGCGCAGCAATTCTCGGTTTATAGAGGCCAAACAGATAGGTTACCGTTACGGCAATACCCACCATTATTGATGATCCGGCAAGACCCATCTCAACGAATTCAGAAGCAACTTTTTCCTTATGAGCGAGTATCAGGTAGAGCAGCACAGCGAGCATCGAAACTGTAACAGTGTATGCCAGAGGCATGAGTCGCTCGCCATGTAGATGTGCGTGCACCTTGCCACCCTTTATAAAGTTCAAACTCAGGAACTTTGCAAGGAAGGATGAGTAGATCACAGACACAAGCACAAGCATGGATAGTGGCAGTATACCAAAGTCATGCATCAAATGGTGCATGACCTCATCCATAGCCGATTTAACCCAGTAAGCTGTGAATGGTGGAATTCCGGCTAGAGAAATCGTTGCGAATATTGTTGCAGCAAAGGCTATCTTCATCTTCTTCGCAAGCTCGATGTTACCACCACAGAATCTGTCGTGAGTCGCATGGATAAGGTGTCCAGCCACTAGGAAGAGTGTGGCTTTTGCGAAAGCATGAGTAATCAAATACCAGAATGCTACCAGCAGCGCTTCCTCGCCAAACCAGAAGGACGCTGCTGCGGTTGCAAACATCAAGCCAAGGCTCGACATTGTTGAAGCAGCAAGCAGCACCTTTCTCTCAAGGCAACCAGTCGCAACCGTCGCTCCATACAGCGCAGACAGCAGGCCAAGGAATAGCAGGAAAATGTAAATTGCTTCAAGGCCGGGGGCGTGGTGAAGCTCCCACGGTTCGATGTACCAGCTCAGCCTCATGAACAGGTAAGTTCCCGCTGCAACCATCGTTGCACTGTGCAGCAAAGCGCTGACTGTTGTTGGACCAGTCATTGCAGTCATCAGCCATTCGCTGAAAGGCAATTGAGCTGACTTTGTCAGAGGACCCATGAGCAGAGAGATGAACAGAATTATGGTTCCAGCATATCCAATCTTGTGGAACAACTCACCCCAGTGAATCTGGGAGATGTCAAGGGTTCCCGTTAAAGCGTAAATGGCTGCAATTGCAAAGAACATCGGCATGTCTCCGACTCTTATGGTGGAGATCGCTCTCCATCCACCATAACTTGGCGACCAGAACATGTTCAAACCGGCAACCTTTCTCCCAACCTCACCGACGTATGCCAGCTCATCATCGTCCCTGAACCAGTGGCCTATGAGTCCCCAGGATGCAAGGCCAAGACCTTCCCAGCCTATGAGAAGCATCAGCAGGTTATCACTGTAAACTACAAGGAGCATTGAGGCCGTGAAGGTGTTGAAGAAGAACCAGTACCATCCAAGCCTGTAATCACTCTTCATGTATTCAAGACCATAAACACCAATCACGAACGCGATGAATGCAGTTAATGCACCCATATACTTGCTGAGATAGTCGAAAACGAAAACGAAGTTTATGTTGTAATCGGGAAGCCAAGGTATCACGATTCTGCAATCAGGAACGTTAAAGAGTATGTCGAGACTTATGACAAGAGATATGAATAGACCAAACACCGACAGGACTGGCAATTTTCTCGCCCATTCCGCTCCAGGCTTGTAAACCCATGCAATCGCTACCGGCAAACTGCATATTACCGGAGCTATGAACAGGAGAGCAAGTTCAAGAACATTCATGGGAAAAGTCAGTTCAACGACGTTCATGGAAGAACACCTCCCAGACCAATCTTCAGGCTATGCAGCAACACCGTCGCAAGTGGTGGAAAGATGAACAGAATTGACAGCACACCAATCACGTAAAGCGGTACATCGAGGAATCTATTAACTCCGGCTTTTTCATAATCCTTCGGAGTTCCGTAGAATATTTTCTTCAGAGTGTAGAAGCTGTAAAGTCCTGAAATTATAAAGACAAACACGACGGCGACGATTGCTGCAAGATTGAGGCCAAAAACATCCACCAGGCCTTTGAGTATGAAAAACTCACCAAACATACCTATTGTAAGTATTCCACTCAGGTTCATGAAACCGATCAAAGCAGCATTGGATATGGTCGGAATCTGCTCGTGCAGTCCACCCATCTTGCCCACATCTCTCAGACCATGGTAGAGAGCAATTATGCTGCCAGCAGCCATGAACAGTATCGCCTTACCGAATGCATGCGAAATATACTGGATTACGACTCCCATCAGACCATATGCTCCCAAGCTCAGTCCTATGAGAACGTAACCCATCTGAGAAACTGTGGAATATGCAAGAAGTCTCTTGAAATCCTTTTGCTTAAACACAGCAAAACCGGCATAAACACTAGAGATCACACCGTAAATGAATATCGGCACAGCATATTCTTTTATGAACCACGGATCTACCTCATACATTCTGACAAGGACAAATGCTCCCAAGCCAACGGTCAGTGGGCTCAGGAGAGCACTAACAGGTGTTGGTGCATCCGCATGAGCCCATGGAAGCCAGATGTGTGGGCCAAGGCCGGGCAATTTGATTATCATTCCCAGAAATATCAGGAGCCATGCGATGTAGCTTACACTGCTGATCTCGTTAAGAGCAGCGCTTGAGTTCTCAAATGCCACCATCAAAAATCCTATTAGCGCAAGCATTCCGGCTATATGAGTCCAGACAAAGTAAAGTGTCGCAACCCATCTTCTGTTTCCATAACCATACATATATATGAGAAGGAATGACGCAAGGAGTGAAACTTCAAGAAAGATGTACAGAAGAATCAGATTACCGCTAAAAACGAGCCAGAGCATTGAAGCGGCATACAGGTTGTACAGGAATACGTACTTCCTGTACTCTTTCTCCAAATCTAGCCCCATCTCCTCAAACCTGTGCTGCATGTAGGGAAGGGAATACAAAGCTACCATTGCCGAAACAATGCATATTGCGAGTCCAAATGAATAGGCAATTACATCACTCACCAAATATATTGTGCCCACAGGTTTAACAAAGCTCATAAACCTCTCTTCAAAGGTTATGCCGTCAAAGAGACAGTATATTATGAAAATGAAAGGAACAAGATATGCTATGGAGGAAACGATTGTCGCTGTTCTGGGTTTAAGCAGTGGTGTAACAAAAGCAGCAAGCAGAGGGATCAGCAAAAACTCAACGATCATGCAGTGTCACCTCCAGCCGTAACAGAATCCACAGTAACATCTCTGGTTTTCTTATCGAGCATTATGATAGAAGCTATCAGGATCATAAGTTCGCTACCGCTTGTGAAAATCGTAATGACTGCTATGCCAAACGCAACAGCGGCAAGCCCTTCTATTGAAAAGAGCGGCAACAAAGCAAGAAACACCGAACCGAACATCAGTTCAAGAGATATTAACAGTCTTACTAGATCCCTGCTGGATATTGCAGTAAGATAGCCAATGAGCAGTAGCACCACTGACACAAAAAGCAAAATTGCCACCTTCATATTCCCTCCCTCCTGACGAATTTAACCACAGCCATCATCAGAAGAACAGATAGCGAGATGATAAACATTGCCAGCAGCATATAGTCCGATGTAAACGTCATCAGCATCTCTTGAGAGTTAGATGAAACCTCCATGCCATAGTTGACATAGGCATAAATCGCGTAACCGACTGAAGCTGCAGTTATCAAAGCCGGGGCGATCCAGACTTTGTCAACGGACAGTTTTGGCTGTTGTCGATATGTCGCTGCAATAGCCACGGTTACTGCACCAACTGCTCCGACGAATATGAACGTTATCAGAATGAACACCGGCTGTATATCGAAGACTGCATAGGCTGCAGCAATCAAGATGAGTGTAATGGACATACAAACCGACGCATACAAATTATCCCTCGAAAACAGAACACCGCAAGCCGATAGGATAGCAGCAAACCCAATTATCACCAGTAATGATGTTGTCATGTCCATGCGCCACCTTCAAGATTTTAAATTAATAAATCTTACGGATTTCCAGATAAGACATTGGTCGAATAAGTATAACGATTAAACCAACGACTTATACAATATCAGTAAACTCCACGAAAACATTAATCTTTCTATTATATCAAATATAGCTGCTAACTGTGAGTGAGCCAAGTTCATCCAAAACGAAAAATGAAAATCAAACACACCGGAACTCCGAAGAGTGGCCAAATAGAAGCCAAATGCATTTTAAAGACCGTATGAGCCATTTAGCCGAAAAGAATATTAACTCAAATAACACAGCAGCACACAGCCGATGGCCCGGATGGGGTAGTGGTTATCCTCTGGGACTGTGGATCCCAGGAGCCGGGTTCGAATCCCGGTCCGGGCCCTGTTCATTCCGATATCTAAGTTGTGGTGAAGCTTGGCCATTTTATACTTTCTAATGCAGCAACACAGGAAAATCCAGCATAATACAATGCATATCTCGCAAAGTTGAGTGAAATGATAGATTTATATACCTTAAAGCACCAGCCAGATAAAGAAGTGGGAAAAGTGCCGCTGTTCTAAAAAAGAATGGCGACTATACGCTCTTTTCCGATTTCAATAAGAAGAGGTGTTAAACTTGAAATTTAGTGAGATGAATATTAGCGAAGGTACTCTACACCTTCTCGAAAAACACGGTATGGAGAAACCTACAGAAATACAGAGAATGGCATTACCATTGATAGAACAAGGATTTGACGTAGTGGGGCAATCTGAAACGGGATCAGGCAAAACTCTTGCATTTGCGATTCCAATAATAGAGGCAGTTGAAACAGGAAAAGGTATTCAGGCTTTAGTTCTCACACCTACTAGAGAGCTTGCAAACCAGATAGAGAACGAAGTCAAAAGATTTTCCAGGCATAAGAATCTGAAAATAGTAAACATTCACGGTGGAGTGCCGATAAACCCACAGATAAAAGATCTGCAGAAGGCTGATGTGGTTGTTGGAACACCTGGAAGAATTCTCGATCACGTCAGAAGGCGTACAATTGATTTTTCCAAAGTTAAGTATCTTGTTATTGACGAAGCAGACAGAATGCTCGACATGGGCTTTATAGACGACGTCAAGACAATAATAGGCTGTACGCCTAAAACAAGACAGACTTTGTTGTTTTCAGCAACAATACCCCCAGAAGTTAGAGGTCTGGCATCAAGATACATGAAAAACCCAAAGACCATTAGAACGAAAGAACTGGTCGATCCAAAGCTTTTGAACCAGTATTACTATGACGTGAAAGACAAAGAAAAGTTCTCAATGCTCGTACACCTTCTGAGAAAAGAGAACCCCAAAAAAGCCCTGGTATTTACGAACATGAGGAAAACATCAGATGTCGTTGCCAGAAACCTGTCCAAACAGGGATTTAAAGCAAGTGTTCTTCATGGCGGCCTAACGCAGAGTAAGAGAGATAGAATGATGGAACGCTTCAGAAAAGGCGAAGTCAGAATTCTCGTCGCTACAGATGTGGCTTCAAGAGGTCTGGATGTTAAGGGTATCACCCACGTTTTCAACTACGATGTTCCAAATAAGGCAGAAGATTACATACATCGAGTGGGTAGAACAGCAAGAGCGGGCAAGAATGGGAAAGCAATAACAATACTGGGTCGAAGAGACCACTCCGCATTCAGGAGAGTAATGACCAAGTTTGAGCTTTCCATAGAGAGATTGGAAGAGAAATTCCAGAAGATTCCGTTCAAATACGAGGGAGAAAAAACAAGAGACAGATATTATGGAGGACATAACAGGGGAGAAAGGAGGAGATTCTAAACAAATTATCGTCGCTTTTTCCTTCTTTTATATTATTCCAATCTTTTGCTTCGAGTACGAACTAAAAGTCTAATACACAAACGCTTTGCGATACTATTTTAGGATACCGCCCCACCGCTAAGGACTAACTGCAATACCTAGAATAACAATGGGAAAAAATATATTCTAGTCAGGTTTCTTTGCATGTGTGCAGAATTTACATAACGATAACGAAAATTTCGAAGCTTTGGTATCGGTTATACTACCTACTCTCAATGAAGAGAGGGCAATATCTAAATGCATAAAAGAAGTAAAAGAGGGATTCATAAATTTAAAAAATAAAGGCTATGATCTAAAGCTCGAAATAATTGTTGCCGATAGTTCAACAGATAGAACAGCTGAAATCGCTGGTGAATTAGGAGCGAAGGTCATTAAAGTTAAGGAAAAAGGTTATGGTATCGCATACTTAAAAGGTTTTGACGCTGCACATGGTGAAATAATTGTTATGGGTGATGCCGATGGAACCTACGACTTCCGAGAGCTGGATAAGCTTATCTTACCAATTCTCAAAGGAGAAGCCGACTTCGTTATAGGCTCAAGGTTTAAAGGAGAGATTAAGAAGGGTGCAATGTCTCTTTCACATCGAATTGGAAATCGCATGCTTACTTTCGTTCTCAACTGGCTTTTTGATCTGAATATATCCGATGCCCATTCAGGTTTTAGAGCTATTAAAAAAAGTGCACTTGAAAAGCTCAATTTAAAAGCTGATGGAATGGAATTCGCTTCAGAAATGTTTATAGAAGCATCTAAAGCAGGTTTAAGAATTAAAGAAGTTCCAATAGTCTACAGAAAGAGGATTGGCAAATCCAAATTGCATAGCTTCAAGGATGGCTGGAGACACTTGAGGTTCATGCTGCTTTACAAGCCATATCCACTGTTGATATATCCCGGTTTAATTCTTACAGTGTTTGGATTCGTTTTGATGCTCATTCTATACTTCAGAGGAAATATAGAAGCAACCAGTATGCACTCATTCATCCTTGGAGCGATTGCATTCCTCACCGGCTTTAATTCGTTGCTATTTGGTACAATTATTTCTGCCTACTCTACAGTCCATGGATTTACTACATCGAAGCTTGCTCAAAAGATTCTCGATTATCATTCTCTCGAAAAAGAAATCCTCACCGGAATCATACTGGTTTTGGCAGGAGCACTACTTGGAGTTAGAATCGTATACACATGGGTCACATCAGGTTTTGGAGGTTTATCACAATTTGCTACTGCTGTTTCTGCGCTCGTGCTAATTTCTGCAGGTATTCAAATAATATACTCAGCTTTCTTTCTTAGCATGCTTTTAATTAGAGGTAAAAACTCGTGAAAGATTTAATAGAGAGATGATAGAACGTAGAATGTGAAGATTGCCTTTGTGTACGATGTTGCCTATCCATTTGTTAAAGGTGGTGGGGAAAAAAGAATTTACGAAATAGCCAGAAGGCTGGCAAAAAAACACGAAGTAGACTGGATTACTCTCAAATGGTGGGATGGTAGAAAAAATATAGAGATCGACGGAATAAGATACATTGGTGTTGGAGAGTTCAAAAAACTTTATACTAAATCCGGCAGAAGAAGCATAAATGAGGCAATTTATTTCGGGATAAAGGCTCTACCAGCACTTTTGAATGATAAATACGATGTTATCGATTGTACAGCATTTCCTTATTTTCCGTGCTTTTCTGCTCGCTTATACTCTGCCTTAAATAGGTCAAAGTTCTTTATAACATGGCACGAAGTATGGAGCGATTACTGGTATGAATACCTCAGCATTGCTGGATTTTTCGGTAAAATTATTGAAAAACAGGTAGCAAAGCTGGGAGCGACACATATTGCTGTATCTGAACCAACAAGAAAAGAGCTCAAGAAAATCGGAGCTGGAAATATTGTTGTTGTTCCAAACGGTATCGATCTCAAACATATATGCTCAATTGAAAGATCCAATGAAAATTGGGATATAGTTTATGCAGGCAGACTAATAAAGGAGAAAGGTGTTGATATTCTAATTAAAGCCGTTGCTGAGCTGAGGAAAAGAGGAATTAAAGCAAAGACTCTCATAATTGGAGACGGCCCAGAAAAGAAAAATCTTGAAGTGCTTGCTGAGAGGCTGGGAGTGAAAAGCATGATCAAATTTTCCAGTTTTGTTGATTCGAACTACTTCTATTCACTACTAAAATCTGCAAAAGTTTTCGTTTTACCCTCGAGAAGAGAGGGCTTTGGTATTACTGCATTAGAAGCTATGGCTTGTGGAACTCCTGTAGTAACACTTGATTACCCAATGAATGCTACCTCTTGGTTAGTCAACAGTGTCGGTAATGGTTATATTGTAAATGTCAACGAGCTCGCAGAAGCTATTTTCAAAATTCTGCAAGAACCATTTAGGGCTGACGCATCAAAGCTTAAAAACTTTGACTGGAATTACATAAGTACAAAGATTGAAGAAATTTACAGCTCTTCTGAGAATAGTTAAATATTCCTAAATAACAGCCCATTCTCAGATGAAAATTCTCTGTGTTTCACCCTACTTTTATCCGAAACCAGGAGGTTTGGAGAGATATGCCTACGAGATATGCTACAGGCTAGCCAAAAATCACGAAGTCAAAGTCATTTGCAGTGGAGAAAAATTTATGGCTGAAAAAATCAAAAACATGGAAATCCTACGTGTACCAGTTAACCTCAGAATATCTAACACTCCTATATCCTTAAACTTACCCAAAGAGTACAAAAAGCTGGCTGAGTGGTGCGATGTCGTGTATGCGCATACTCCCGTGCCATACTTTTTTGACGTTGCAGCAGTTTTTAAGAAAAAACCCCTTGCAGTAGTTTACCACTCCGGAGAAATTTCAGGAAACGGTGTCGTAGGTTTGCTGGCCAGATTCTATAGATTTATAGAGAAACTGACAATCTCAAAAGCAGATGTCACGATTGGTGTCTCCAGATTCGTTCAAAAGAGAATGAAAACGGACTACGTCGTAGAACCAGGTGTGGATCTTGAATTATTCCAACCGATCAATCAAAAAGAAGACTACATTTTGTTCGTTGGTCAGCTGAACGATGGCCACAGATGGAAGGGATTGGATATTCTACTCAAAGCCACTGCAATTACCAAGCAGAAAATAGTAGTAATAGGTGATGGAAATCTCAGAAGATATTACATTTCAATGAGCCGTAGACTCGGCGTTAAAGCCATTTTTAAAGGTAGAGTAGGCGACCCAGAGCTTAGAGACTACTACTCAAAAGCTAAAGTTCTGGTATTACCATCAAAGTCCGATAAAGAAAGTTTTGGCATGACTCTGCTTGAAGCCAATGCTAGTGGTACTGCTGCAATTGGAACAAAAGTGGGGGGAATACCGTACTATATACGAGATCGTAAAAACGGCTTGCTCTGTGAGCCAGATGTTCATAGCTTAGCAAATGCACTTTCTAACGATGTAAGAGAATTTAAAAAGATGGGCAGAATTGGAAGGAGAGTTGCAGAAAAATACTCATGGGACAACGCAGCAAAAAAAACAGAGATAATTCTCAAAGACCTATGCTGTTAAGCTTTACTACTACTTTTCTTGCTAGCATTTTTAAGCTATCTGGGAGCGGTGAGAGCAAGTTCTCAATATCTTTCTCATCCAAAAGGTTTGTAACTGCAAGAGAGATCACATACACAAAAAGAGACATAAAAAGTTCAACAAGAGAGATCAGCCTTCCGTCAGGTGGTATAAAGACTAGTGGAAGAGCTAGTAAAAGATAAGATACAAAGAGTTTTGCCATGTGGCTAACAGACACATTCAGGTAGTATTTCCTGCTATAATATATTAAGAGGACTAACATGGAAATAAACGAAGAAATCGCAACAGACAATGCGTAGAACTCCATCTGTCTTGGTAAAATAAACGTTAAAATAATCAGGATACATGATGCTGCAACAAGAATAATCGCTGAAATTTTATAGTTGTCCATCGCCACTAAATTGGAGGATATTACCTGAGATACAGCAATGAATGCCATCCCTAAGGCGAGAAACCTGAGACATTCTGCTCCACCCATATACTTTTTAGCAAAGAACAAGTTTAGCCAAGATCCTGGATCTATTGCCATTGATACACATAAAGGAAGTATAAAAAGAACAGTGTACTTTAATGACTGGAAAGCCAGTCCTTCTTTATTAAATTCAGATGAAACATATGAAAAGGCCACAGTCACCAAAGCTCCAGCGAGGAAATAAGGGGCCCTCGCGATTGTTAAAGCTGCATTGTAATCTCCAGCAATTGCATCACTTGCCCCCATATATCTCAGGAAGAGAATGCTTGCATTCATAAGAAAAGCTATGCCCAAAAACGTCATGGAAACTGGAATTGTTTCAATCACCATGCTAAAGCTCCAACCTGCAGATTTCGATAGTCGTACAGTACGGCTAGTTAAATAAAAATAAACAGTAACAAGCAGTGTTGACACAAAGAGTCCAAGTAAGCCACCTAACGCCCCTAAACCAGCCAATATCAGTACTATTGAGATAAAAAGCTTAAGGGCAGAACTGAACACTCCAGCAAATGCAATTGCTCCAAACTTCTTTACCCCCCTTAGTAGTGAAGCATATGAGTTCGCTATTGAGGCCGTTATCAATGACGCTGCAACGATTACCATTGGAAGGAAGTAAGTTTTCGAATTAAGGGAGAGAGTAAGCACAACTGCCGAAACCAATAATGAAAGAATAAAGTTTCCAGCCAAAGTCGTCCTCAGAATTTTCTGTGCATCTTTAAGATCGGCTGCAATTAATTTGGTTGCTGTCCAAGAGAAAGTATTCTGAGTTAGTACAGATGCCACATAAATTGTCGAAAACGCTACGCCTATTATACCGAACTCACTTTTTGGCAGAAGTAATCCAACAGACATCTGATATAAATAACCAAGTACACTCGATAGGATAAAAGACAGAACCATGAGATAACCATGTTTGGTGATTTCAGAGTTCACGAGGACGAGACATATTAGAGGTTTAAAAAGTTTTTTATAAGCAATATAAATTAAATCAAGAAGTCAAGAAGTATCGGGAAGCCTTAAGACAAATTTTATATATTGCCAAAAAAATGTTGAGGGTGGATGAAGAAGATTGCCCTAGTTGCCATAATTTTGGTTTTATTCTCAATTAAACATGCGTGGGCAGATAAAAACTTTGACAACGTAGTGCATATTGAAGACGAGGAAATGAAAATACTCATTGGCTTAAACAAAACATACAAACCCGGAGATTCTATCAGAGTAGATTTTTTCATTACTAATAAAAAAAGAGAAGTAGTAAATGAAGTGGATATAAAGCTTGATGTTTACTACCTAGGTAAAAAAGTTTTCACTTACTCACATCCTTCGTGGAGAGAATTCAGACAGAATAAAGAAGTGCACATTTACTACGAGACCAACCTTCCTGCAATTACACTACCGGGGACATACATCTTTAAGTTTTATTTTAGCCCCGAGGGGCAAAAGCCAAAAAGTGGGGAAGCTGTTATAGAAGTGGTCCCAACAGAAGGTTGGTACACGACTGTTGGCTTAATATCTCTGGCTGTTTTTGTAATATTACTACTAATTACAGTGCATCGAGAAAAAATTAAGAGGTATTATTTTAGCTTGTCTATAGGTCAGAGATTCGTCCTCTTAGCCATAATCTTCCTAATTTGTGCAGCAATAGTTCTTGCCGGTGGTGCTGAAAGCATAGCAAATAAATTAGCAATAATTACTTACTTCTGCTTAGTCGTTGGAGTTGTAAATCTGCTTCTTGAGGAAAAGGATGTGGCAAAAAAGATAGAGGATAGAGCACGAGAAGGGGTAGGTTTTCTTACAATTAGTATTCTTATGTATCTTTCTGAGGAATTGCCAACAATCGCAACACTGCCATTTACAGTTACGGGAGTGGCGCTTATTTTAAGGAAATATATACTGATGCAATTAGAATTGATGAAAAACTATTATTCTGGACTATTTGTTTTCCAAAGGCTTGCCCTGATAGCCTCCTTTTTCTTATCTCTGTCTGCTCTAACTCTCGTAATCGGGTATGGAGGTATAGCTAACAAGTTACTGATCATAGTATACACAGTCTTAATTATAAGCATAGCTAATTTAATTTATGAAAGAAGATCAAATATAAATGAAAAAGATAGAGAAACCGCAAGTATTGTTTTTATTGGAGTCCTGTCATACTGCGTAGGCGGGGAGTTGTCTTTATGGATACCAACGATCTTCGCGATTATTGGAGTGAAACTACTCCTAAGAAAATAGCAAGTTTTCCTAAAATTGAGTTTAAAGTTAAAATGTAACTCAGTTCTGTTTAATTCTCCTTCTCCAGTCGTAGATTAGATAACTCACACAACCAAACAAAGTAGCTCCACTTACAAACAAACCAAGGTAGAACAGCGACTGAGACAAGAAATAGAGAGTTACAACAAACTCCCCATCCCCATCCTTATCAAAATTCGCTGGATCAATATACCAAGCATTTGCATACCCGTTTGCCATGAAATGGTATCTGTCATCCAGCGGCTTCTTTAGCAGGAAAGTAATATCTTCAGGTGTAAATTTATACCAGTCATGTTTTGCTTCTCTAACATTCACATGCGGATATTCTGCAACTATTTCGCTGAAGTTTACCTCTGAATCCTCAACGTAAGCCTTCCACTGCGGATGATATGACTCAGAGAATACTAAGAAGAATGGTTCCCTAGCGTTTTCAACCTTGACGATGTATTTTGTCGGATTAACCTTTTTGAATGTTATTGTTGGAGGTGGGTGCAGTAAGTAGAGCGTTACGTTTCCATTAATTACATGGCCAATCTCAATAATTGCCCTATAATTGCGTGAAATTTCCAGTAGACCGTTTCCCATTACGGTAACCCATACCATGTCGGTTATATCATTAACAACGCTACCGTTCTCGGAGATGTAAGCTATCCACACTGGACTTGGTCCTGTTTTGATGTAAATTACCGTTTTACCAAGATCTGGGTAACTTATGGCCTCAATGCTGCCTGCTGGCAAATCTTCCCAGTTAAAGACTTTTTCAGATGCATTATGGACTGTAATATCGATTGACCGCTTATCGACGTAATCCTTAAGGAGCTGCCACTGCTCCTCTTCTTTAGTTTGATTGGAGAGGAAAATTACATTATTGCCTACCTGGTAACTGCCAGAAGCTACAAATGTGATCATGTCGCTTATGTTGCCTTCTATGGGGATGGGTGTTATAGCTGGATATATGCGGGGGAGGAAAGATGAAGTTGGAATGCTATAAATAGAGTACCCATTAATCTCTGCTTCCAGTTTTAACCCCCGATTCGACCCATTTAACCCATCAACATCATCAACCGCTATATACTTCACATTCACAATTCCAAAAGATCTGTCCGATAAATTACATACAAGTTCTTCATAGGGAGATGTGCCGTTTGTGTTACACAGCTTGAGAATTATCGGTTTGCCAGCCAAGGTTAAAAACTTGCTATACACCCAAAAACTCTCATTGACTGACTCCTTAGGCATAATGACGAGTCTAAATATTCCTTCTTTGGATTCCATCCATTCAGCAACTCCGAAAACATGGTATGGGGCATAGTCCACATGTGATGATAAATTCCCTGATGAGATATACACAGCAAACAAAATTGAAAGAAAAATTAACGCTGTTTTGTAACCCTTTCGAACCGTTATATAATCGTAGATCCATTCAACTGCAATGCCGGCCAAGATGGAGTAACCAAGAATCGTGAGCAAAGCAGAGCTATTTGGAGATATTCCTCCAATCCAGAGATAACCCAAATTGCCAGTACTTAAAGCCAGCCCAATAATGCTGATTATAGATGCAAAGACGACGTACCTTTCATACCACCTAATGAACATTCCAATAAAAGCCAACAATGGAAGCAGGAGAGTAAAAAACGTACCGGCTTGTATAGGTGGATTGAATTCATTCCCCACAACGCATTGATGTTCCGAAATCAATAACAAGGGAAGTGTCCAGTAGGCATTAACCAGAACCGCAATAAAAAGTAAGATTGTAGAATACTTCGCAATGTTAATCAACCCGTCTTTATCTCTCCAAAAATTTCCAGAAAGAGTATAAATAACCACATATATTGCAAATATTAAAGGTACAATCATTATAAGCGAGGGGGCCGAACCAATCCCGCTTGAAACTATAAGAACTACAGAAAGCAAAATAATATGCTTGAATGATTTTTCTTCCAATCCTTTTATAAATAATGCTAGCATAATGGGTAAAGTTGTGTAAAGGCTAATCCTTGCTACTTCCAATGTTTCCCAAGAGGTAAGGTTATAAAAGCTAAATACGTAAAAAACTGCCGACGACATTTTTGCAATTTTTCTGCTTGAGAACAGTGAAGCCAGGTAGTATACCGAAAGTCCAGACAATATAGACCAAAAAACAAAGCTCAGATTTTTTGCAGTAGAATCAAATATGCTATGAAATTTAGCATCAAAAAACGAGAAAACGATGATTGATGGATTATTTGGGGTGCTTAATCCAAAATAAAGTCCATCATTCCAGACGAAGAACTTTTGAGAAAAGTATTGTGAGGGATCACGAGGAAAAATAAAGTGAGAAAGATCACTACGAGGATAAAGAATTAGAATTAGAGCCAGAAAAAGAAAGAACGACGCTGATGGATGATTCTTAATCAGCAAATACAGCTTTTCCTTGTAGGCTTTCATCCAACCCCCCATTGTTTTTATTATCGAACTAGCTTATAACTTTTTGGATGATTTATTTAGAAATAATTACTAATAATAAAGTACTAAAACAGATAAATATATTCAAAAACACCCTAACACGTTTTCTCAATTCTCTGTGACCGAAACTCCATTCTCAACAATTCAGAGAAAAACTAAAAGCTATTTTCTCAATTTCCAAAATCCAAAGTCTGAAGGTCGAAGTGATTGATCAATATAGCCGCGGGGATGAGAGTGTATTAAGATATATGGCCCAACGTAATATATAGTCACATTACTTTGATTCTCAACCTCCACCCAAGCCTTATACGTGACAAGCCAGTCTGGATTGAGAGCAATTGCTTTAGCAACATTCCTTTCAGTCCAAACCCAAGTAGCATTCTTCACAAATGCCCCATGAGGTGTTCCGGCTATAAATTCTCCTTCAGCATTTTCATTCAGAATGTCTATAATTCTTTTGTCATACCAGAACCCAAAGTCATAGGTGCTGTCTGCACCTATTTCGCTCAGCTCGTAAACCCCATAGCTCAACACTACTCCATGCAGGATTAATAATGTAATAATTAATATTATAGTATTTAAATTTAAGTTTAGGCGTTCTTTAATACCTTCAACCAGTCTTAGTAATCCAAACCCGGCTACAATCGAGAGTAGAGCCTGCGGTCCGAGAAAGTATCTTTCAAACGGCCCATTCACTATGAACCCTGGGATTAAGTTTAAGGTTAAAAGCGGTGGGAGTATCAAAAACAGAATGTCTCTATGGTTTCTGTCTTTATATACTCCATACACAAAGCCGACAATTGTAAAAAAGTGAGCTATAAAGCTTTCAGCCCAGTTTCGTATTAAGATTGAGATAAAATCAAATTTCTGACTAAGCAGATAGTTTGCCGCTGATTCAGTTATTGGCTTTGGGCCAGTCTTCAGTAAATGTATCCAAGCAAGATTCAGAAGTACTATTATCGCTGAAGGTAAAAGCACCTTTAAAAATACATCCCTCTTGCTTTTCCAAACGTAAACCATGTAAAATGGACAATATAGTAACCACATCTCCCTTGCAGCAAAAGCTAATGCTGTAGAAGTGCCAGACAACAAAAATCTTCCCCTTATAAAGAGATATATACCAAGCAAAGCAAAAAAGAGTCCAAACGGTTCTAAGTTATACCTAGCACCAAATCTGAGCGTATTAAAGGACAAAAGAAACAAAATAGAAGACAATAATGCTGCTTTTTCTCCATAAAACTTTTCTGAGATTTTATAAATTAAAAGAGCAGAAAGTGTGGTTATCACGGCTGTTAAAAGCCTTGGCAACATTATTTGAACATATGTGTCTGCTGAGAGATGAATCAATGGCGATGCTATTAAAAATGCGAGTGATGAACGTGGATGGAAAACCCCTTCCCAAGCGGATTTAGCCAGATTCCAGTAAAGTATTTCATCTTCAAAAAGTCTTAAAAACCACATTGGAGCGATTAGCAAGACAAACGATATAAGTAGGATTATCCTTTCGTTTTTTGTTACCATTCCACTTACCACCCACCTTTCATCTCTGATCAAAGACCAAATTAGCTACCAAACGATGAATTAATGAGTGATTTAAATATTATTTTTTTGTAACTCTAAAAAAGAATTAGCTATAAAAACTTTCAAACACCCAAATAGCCAAGCTCCCTAGCCTTCTTCAAAACGACCTCAACCTCATCCTCTACACTCATCTTATCAGTTTCCAGAATAACCTCTGGATTCTCTGGCTCCTCGTAAACCCCATCATATCCAGTCAACCCCTTGATTTCACCATTTAGTGCTTTAGAATACAACCCCTTTGGATCTCTCTTAATCCTGACCTCAAGGGGGCACGTTAGATAAACCTCCATGAACCTACCAATCTCTTTCCTAGCGTACTCCCTTAGTGCTCTGTATGGTGATATTACGGAAACAATCGTGACAACACCATTCTTCGCAAGCAGTTTGGCCATTTCTACAACAACCTTGTTGTGCATCTCCCTCTCCTTCTCGCTAAAACCTAAATCAGGATACAGTTTCGATCTTATCCCGTCTCCATCTAGTATTTCAACGTTCAACCCCATCTCCCTGAATTTTCTCTCTAAAGCATGGGCAAGTGTTGTCTTTCCTACACCGCTTGGACCCGTTAGCCAGATAACGAAACTCATACGACGCTTCTCCCCCTTAAGGCTGTAGCTTCCTTCTCCAGCCCTAAAAGTCTAAGGATTGTTGGAGCAAAGTCGTAGATGGATAACCCAACAACTCTTTTCTCCTCTATCTCCAGCAAATGCAATGCAAATACTCCATATTCTGAATGTACGGCATCGTCCGGCCCGGTATCGTTCTCTGGCAGGTAGTTTGATTGGTGGCCCAGCGTTCCGGCAGCACGCCAGTATAAATCGTCGAAATAAACCATCATATCCGGCTTATCTCCACTGGCGATGGGGTAAATTTCCTCAGGATAGAACACTTTGGTGTCCCATTTTTCGCCATTTGGACCTCTTATCGATTTAATTGCATCGACAACCTCATCTCTCACTGTCTCGTACTCAGACGGCTTGATTATTCCATTTGGCTCTCTACCCTCCACATTCAAAAACACTCTGGAATAGTAACCTCCCCAAGCCCACGCAATTGTTTTACTCCAGTCCACATCAAGCTGCTCAAATCTAACGATTCCAGACTCAAGCGTCTCTTTATTCTTCACCTTAAGCAATCCCTCATCAATAAGCCACTGGTTGATCGCGAAAGCACCCTTCATCCTCTTTATACCGTGATCCGAGACAATTGCAACAGCTGTATCCTCATCAATCAACTCTAGGGTTTTACCAATTTCCCTGTCCAGCAGCCTGTAATAATCCCTTATCACATTTTTGTACTTGCTGTGTGGCTCGTGTAAATGATGTTCCTTGTCAAAATACTTCCAGAACGCGTGATGAATTCTGTCCAATCCTATTTCAACGAACTGGAAATAACTCCAGTCTTTCTCCTGCATCAAATATCTTATAACTTCAAACCTCTTTTCAGTCATTTCCCATACTTCCTCGATAACCCGATCTCTATCCTCTTTTCTGAAAACAACATCGAATACATAATCTCCAACTAGATTTTCCACTTCTGCTTTCAACTCGGCAGGATAAGTGTAATTAACAGATGAATCTGGAGTTATAAAACAGCTGATCAACCACCCGTTAATCTTTTTGGGAGGATATGATGGAGGAACTCCTACCAGAACAGACTTACGGCCTTTCTCTCCAAGGTAATCCCATATTGCTTTTTCTTTGACCATAAGGCTGTGAGCTATCCATATATCCTTGTAGCTGTTGTTCTTTCTGTGTCTGAATCCGTACAAACCCAACTCGCCAGGCGTCTTGCCAGTAGCCATACACATCCAGGCAGGAATTGTTATCGCTGGAATGCAGCTTTTCATTGGCCCGTATATCGATTTCTCCAGAATTTTCCTGATGTTTGGTAAATCATCCAGAAACTCGTTGAACAGGAGCTCTGGTGGGGCCGAATCCAGTCCAATCACAAAAACCTTATCGACCACCATATCACCGAATTTCAGATTTTATTATGGATAAAGCTTCGTCAAGTCTGTTTTTGGGACATACAACTCCAAATACTTCTTTCTTTCCTCCAGCGTTAAAACCTGAAGCTTTTAACTTGTTTATAATCTTTGGGATATTGTGGTTGGTCCCTTTAGTGCGTAAATACACCTGTGATTTGCCATTAAAATTTCTGTTGACAACTAAGGCTGCATCAAAACCCATTTCCCAGACAGCCTTTCTCGCTACATACGATATTATGTTGAAGTCACTTTCAAACTCTATTTCAGCGAACTTTTCTTTGTTTACTTTCAATCCAGAAAAAGCCTTTTCAATTTCCTTTCCAATCCTTTCTACATTGTTATTCCATTTTCTATTTTCGAGCAGATCTTTTGGATCGGAGTTGAGAATTACAGAAACAGCCTCTTCCACACCTTGCCTGTCCATTGCAATGTAGTTTGAATCAAGGAGAGAAACGAGTTTAATTGCATCATCTTTTGATATTCCTCCCCCCTCTTCTTCATTCAAAAGATTTTCGACTTTCTTGCCAATTGGCCAGTCAAAAATACTGCCTCCCACGTCACCTACTGCCCCTAATACAGACAGATAGTTCCAGATTGAGAAATGGTGAGATGCAACCCATGTAGCTGAAGGAAAATCCTTCTCACTTTTCCCGGAAATTACCGGATTAATCTGTCTTATATTTGGATTTTTAATTCTCTTCTGAATGTGGTGGTCAATAAAAATGACTTGCTGGGTTAGTTTTTCTACAGCTTCAGGCATGTTCAGATCTACAACATATACTGTGTCAGCCCTATTAATTTCCCTAACAACCCTTTCATCAAATTCAAATTTGCCTATTTGCAGCGTACAGTTTTTCCACGACTCTTCTTTCTTTTCCAGCACTCTTGCAACTATTGCTGCTGAACAGATTCCGTCTGTGTCCCAATGATGGACTATTATGTTCTTTACCATTTTATTAGTCCAGGTATCCAAGAGCTCTGAGTCTTTCTTTAACTTTTTCCTCTTCTTCCTCTGTGAAAACTTCCTCTTCTTCCTCCTCTTCGAGGCTTGCCAGAACCTCAGTAAGCACGTAAGTTACGTAGTCTGAAACTGATGTGAATTCAGTACCTTCTATTCTTTGCTTTATTTTTTCGTAGAGCTGAACTGGTATCGAAACAATTACAAATTTCTCTTCGCTTTCGGACATTTTTATACACCCATCTATGTTTTTAAAAGATATTTAGTTTGAATTTGTTAAGTGATTTAAGCCTTTTGACTGGTTTCACCGCATTTATCTTTATCATACCTCAAAAATAGAGATTTTATGTGGTTTAATTAAAAATCTTTAGAGGTGCAAGATTTGAGGGCTGTTTAGTTGCTAAAGATACGTCGCCCTCTCTGGTTTTGAATATTAATTGCCAAAGATTATCATTTTGATTGATTATATTTACAGATTTCATGCCTTGTCTGTAGTTATTTTAGTAGCAGTTTATTTTATTCAGAAACCCATTAACTTTTTACTAAAGACCATCACGAACAAAACGAATCGTTAGAATCCGCAAACCCCATCAAATTCGTCTTTATTGAAAGTAGGGTCTAGACAGTGAATGTTTCCATAACTTTATTCAATCAAAGTTTAAACCTATTTTTCATTCGTCTTAGTATCTTTCGAACATTTCTTTCAATCTTCAAAGCCCATCCATCTTCCTTCCCTCTTCTCCAGTCGTAGAAAAGGTAGCCGATGCATCCGATGAATGTTGTAGCAGAGATCATTAACCCAATCTCGAACCAGTCCTGAGGTTTGTATCTTATTATGATTTCAAGCTCTCCAGTTTCGTTTATCCAGAAGCCATTTACGACCGAGTATAGCGGGATCGATCCGACTTTCTCAACAAGATTGCCGTCCTTATAGACTCTGGCTTCCCATAAGGGATCATATGCTTCAGCAAATGAAAGCATGAAGGGTCTTGTAGCGTTAACTTTTACTTTCCAGAGGGTTGGATCGACTTTCTCGTATGAGATAACCTCCGCCGGTTTCTCTTTGACTTCAAATATGCTGAAAATGTCTTCATCAGCTTTTTCGATAGAAAATAGCACAATTAATTGGACATCATCTCTTAACGTAGAAACCCCCGAAGTTTTAAATAATTTTATGTTCACTTGACCTTTCTTTAGTTCGATGGGATGTGAAATATACCATGAAGTATTTCCATCCTTTTTTAATTTAACAGGTGTATCTTCGAGTATAACTTCACAGGGGTTAGCTGATTTTATAGCTATCTTGTATAACCCATCCCGTATTATGTTTAATGAAAATAGACCTCCGCTGTTATTAAGAAACATGATGTCGCTTCTACCATCAATAACATATATAATTCGTTTCTCCTTAAGAATTTCATTTACTTTCTTTTCTATTTCTTTTAATTCATATTCTGGAATTAATATTAATATGTTAATAGCATTACTCCCTTTAATGTTTTCTATTTCAAGTGTATATTTGCCTTTACTGAGATTTACTTCTCCCACTTTTACCCAGACGAATTCTGCTTTGGTTTTGTCCGTTGTATCAATTGCCCTTGAGAGGCTGGCCAAGTTTATCTTTATTTCTCCTCCTTTAGTACTTTTCAGAACCCTTGCAAAAATTAGATAATTTGCATCTTTTTCTATTATTACCGGGATCTCAAGGGAATCTCTATTGTCAGATATAGAGACGAATCCTGTTTGAATTCCATAACTAAACTCCCATTTTTGATTAGGAAAAGAGTTTATAAAACCGTGCCAAATTCCGTGATGGGGATCAGATATATACGCTCTTGACCATTTATCTCCTTGGTAAAACTTTGAGTGGTGCGCAACTTCAATAATATTATCCTCAGGTACAAACGGAACACATAAATCAATATTGTTTTTTGAATTTGTTAGAGCTACTATATTTGTATACGATTTATTTAATAAATTTATCCTAAAAGCGTCAGCAAAAAGTTGTGGAGATTCACGTTCTAACATCAGTACAAATCTACCAGTCTCCAATCCTCCAAAAATCAAAATAGGTTCACCACTTACTCCAAAATGACTACTAGGGATGCCAACTTCATAGATATATATTGGATTACAATTTGAAACTAAAATAAAATTAGGATCTTTATTCAGATATTTTAAAACTTTATTGAATGTACTTTTGTGTTCTAGAATATCATCATGGAGAATTACATATTTAATATTCAATGGATTGAGAAAACAAGATAAATCACCAATTTTATTTCTTGTTAGGAGAGAATTATATTTAAAAGATAAAGTATACGCATAATAATGAGTCATTATGTTGTTTCTAGCAAAGTAAGTTGGTTTTGATGAGCCATAGTACGTTAATGCGTCAACTGGTTTTCCCCCAGACCATTCAGGCTGGTAAGGTCCCCAGAACTCCGGAACCCACATGACCTTAAAATCTCCTTTTTGAGTTTGTAGCCAATTATTTGCTTCTCTGTATCCTTCTGGTATTTTAACTGGGTGCAGTCTTCCGGCATCATCACCAGTAAGTAAGGGCGCTGAAGACACTAAAACTAGAGATGAAATTAACATTACCACACTAAATCTCAGGAAATTTCCACATTTCACTTTATCTAGTCTGTCTAAGATCCAATGAATCGAGAAAGCTAATAAAATAGCTAAAGAAACTGCCATTATTTGGTCAGGAATTCTAGTGGTCCTGAACAATCTCCCAACAAAATGATTAAATGGTGAATCGAGAACTAGCCAATAGATGAAGTTTCTTGATAGTTCTCCAAAACCAGCAAATGACCCTGTAATAACCAGTAAAAGTGAGAAAAATAGAATTTGTTTATTTCTTCTGTAAAGTAGTATGGATGATAAGGCCAGTGTAACTAACATTAATCCCACAGACTTGACCAAGGACGCTAAAAAATCAAAGGGGATATTTCCAATATATTTTGTAAGTTGAAAATGTGATGAGGCTCTTAGGAGGTTAATTATATCCCCATTACTCCATGTTACATCGACTGCTGGTTTTGTAAGGGCTGTAACGGCTCCAATTGTGGCACTAGATTTTATATTTAGGAAGTAATACCCTCCAAGTAAAAGAAATATTAGACTTGACATAAAAAAGACAGTGAATCCCTGTTTGAGATTACTAAGAAATTTTTTGGGAGTATTATTATAAGAAAAAACAAATAATAGATATGGCAATATCACAATTAAAGGAGCGATTAGGTTTCTTTGATCAAATGCCGCTGCTTCTGCCCAAAAGAATCCAGATACCATCGCAAAGCTATTTTTCTTTTCATGAAATGCTCTTAAAAAGAAGAGAATAATAAGTGGAAAAACTGAAAAAGAAAACTGGATTCCAATGTAATCAGCGTCGCCTACTTTAAAAGAAAGATTCGACATATATGAAAGACCAGATATAAACGCAGCAATTAAAATACTGTATTCTGAATTTTTTGATTTTGAGTTGGAATGAAGGATATATCTCACTAGAAGAAACATTGCAAATCCAGATAATGCCAAGAACATAATATATTCTAATTTTATTAGCGTAGGAACATCATATCCAATAATCTTTCCTGCGAAATAAAATGGAAAATGCGGAGAGTAAATCCAAGTACCATGACATCTTTTACTAAACATTTCGGACCATATTGGAGAGTGTACGAGCTCTTTTAGGAATATGTCTAGAGTAGGCGCAAAATTCTCTGCACCACCACTAACTATACCAGGGTTGATAAAATCTCGATAAATAAAAAAAGACACAAACAAATATAACAAAAATGCAATGAATAACTTTATAGAATTCCCCTTATGTATTGTGTTTTTCATTATTATCACCTTTTTTGTATGCAATAGCTAGTAAATCTGCTGAAACGATTTCTGGTGGTTTAACGCCATTAAGCCAATAAAACAACTTAATGATATTCCATGTTAAATTAACGATTCCAGCCATAAACGTTTTTAATACTCTTTTCGTAAATTTGTCATCAAATTTTCCGAAAGATTTGACATTTTTAAATTTGATTTTTTCAAATCCAGCAGCAATAAGTAGTTGAGTTAAGCTTGTATCATTAAAAGCCACTTCATGCGTTATGTCACCATAAATCCATTTTAAGGCTAATGGATTGTTGAGGTTGGGTGTCTTCAATATAAGAATTCCATCGTTATATAAATTATTATAACATAATTTTAATAATTCAAATGCTTTATTTATTTTAAAATGTTCAATTAGACTAAAAGCGACAATTACATCAAATTTTTCGTTGTTATTTTTAAGATACTCAAAAACATCAGCTTTTATGCAATTTAACCCATTATTTCTGGCTACTTCTAGTTGCTCTTCTGAAATATCTATTCCTAGGACATTTTTATACCCCATCCTACTTAAAGCATAAACTTCATGACCAATACCACATGCAATAACTAAAATTCTAGAGTCCATTTTTTTTGGAAGATCCTTTTTTAAATGGTCTTTCATCCAAAAATATATTGCATCATAAGATTTCCTTAATTTTGATAGATTCACTCTATTTGTAGATTTTAAATATTCTAAGTACATTGAATACACAATATCTTTCAACTTTTCACTGTCTGTTTCATTGCCCATTGTTAACGACCCCTTTATAAACGTAATAAGTTTCTTTTGCAGTTCTTTCCCAAGAAAATTTCTTCGCTTGCCTTAAACCTTTTTTTATTAAATTTTTCCTCATATTTTCATTAGTTAATAACCTAATAATTGAATTCGCAAAAGATTTATAGTCATTAGGATCATGAAGTATCGCAGCCTTACCAACTATTTCAGGAATTGCATATCTGTTAGAAGATACAACTGGAGTACCGCATGCCATTGCCTCTAAGGAAGGAAATCCGAAATTTTCATGATAGCTTGGGAAAAAGAATACTGTAGCTCCGGTATATAAGACCGGCAAATCTTTTTCATCCACCCATCCCAAGAACTTTATGTCTTCTTTATTGAGTCTGTAGTAGTTAAGCTTGTCTTCATATTCTTCTGGCCAGCCTTTTCCAACGATTACCAGTTTTATTTCGCTAATTTCATTCTTGATTAATTTAAATGACCTAAACAACACATTTGGATTTTTTCTCTTCGAATATGCACTAACGTGGAGAATATATGGATCATCAATTTCGTATTTTGCTTTGATCACTTCTATTTCTTCATGCGTCCGAGGATAAAAGATTGAATGGTCAATGCCCCCATATATAACTTTGATTCTTTGTTCTGGATATTTAAGATATTTTACTAAGCTACTCTTTAAGCTATTAGAAACTGCGATCAAGTTATCAAGAAGTTTTGCCATTTTAGGTTCCTCAAACCTTCTAAAAAATTCTGTGATCTTATTGTATCCAAGTTCGGGTTCTACCCAGTGTATATCTCCATGTACGGTGGCAATTTTTTTGCAAGTAATATTATTCAAAAGTGGCATTTTCAAGTACCAAGGAATACTGTTAAAATGAATGATGTCTAAGTGCAAAGAGTTTATATCTTTTTCTCTAAAATATGGAAATTTCGATATTATGGCCTCTTCGAATTCCTTATAAATCTCTAAATTACTATTTTTATAATGATGTATTAAAATAATTTCTATATTTTTAAAGTTGCCTAGATTTTCAATTAATTTCATTTGGTAAAGTGATGGAGCTGAGGTCGGATAAATGTCTAAATAATGTGTATAGATTCCCACCTTCATAATCCAGACACCTTTTTTTACTTTTTTAGGTATATAGTTTTTGAAGTCTACATTTATATATGGCAATATTAACAGCGTAGTGCTTTGATTGTTTATTAGTGCTAATGCCTCTAAACGACTCTATACTTGATATTTATGAAGTTGGTTGAATCTTTACCAAATATGAGTTCTTGGTTCCACGGGGCAGAGTTTGCTCCAAGGAGACCCATACACTGCAATAAAATTATATAATAAATGTTTGATAGATAAATACTATGTGGCATATTAGCTACAGCCTTCAATCTCATTTTGAATTTATATTCATATTTTCTCGATTTGATTTACCATCATTTTTAATCCTTTTTACTAAGAATCCTTCAATAAATAAAGCATCTATATTACAATCAATAAAATCTACCAAGGCATCTTCTGGCGTTCTAACAATCGTTCTCCCATGTAAATTAAATGAAGTATTAACAACGATTCCATACCCAGTCAATTCCTTAAATTTCTTGATTAACTTGTAGTAATCAGGATTATCTTTTTCTTCAACAAATTGTGGTCTTGCTGTCCCGTCTATGTGAATACTAGAAGGTAACTTATCCCAATATTCTTTTTTCAACCTAAATGCTATTGCCATATGTTTATGTTTGTATGATTTCTCGAATAATCTTTCCCTTTCCTCTTCTAAAACTGATGGACAGAATGGTTGGAACCATGGCCTCCTTTTGACTGTTGAGTTTATTTTTTCTCTTGTTTTTGGATCCCTTGGATCCGCTAGAATACTTCTATTCCCCAAAGCTCTCGGACCAAATTCCATCCTCCCCTGATAGATAGAAACAATTTTTCCATCTGCAATCATCTCGGCAGCCATTTCTGGCCATCTGCTTCCAATATACTTATAAGTTATCTTGTTTTTCCATTTTTCTTTTTTAAGTTCCTCTTCTACCTCTTCCTTCGAATACCTTGGCCCCCAATAGGGCATTTCTAAGTTTTTAATCCATGAAATATCATAACCCAATTCTATTGCTCTTAAAATTGCCGCCCCCGCCGCTGTTCCATCATCCCCCATTGCTGGAAAGATATACATTTGCTCCACACCAGTGTCTTCCCAAATCCTAAGATTCATTATCACATTAGCAAAAACCCCTCCAGCAAAGCAGAAGCTTTTAATATCGGTTTTTTCAATTATTTTTCTTATATAGTTGACCATAAAATCCTCCAAGAATTTTTGTATTGCTCCAGCAAAATTTTCTTCACCCACTTTGCTTTTAAGTTCTTCGAGGTAACTTATATTGAAATACTTTTTAAGTTTTCTGTAATTAGGTGTGATCCGTAAATTGTTGTCAATAATGTAACATTTCATTAAATCATCATATATTTCATTTTTTGGATTATCTGCGTATGCAGCGAGGGCTTCGGTTTTGCCTTCATCGGAATTAATTTCAAAACCAAGTACATGAGTAAACATGGCATACAGATTGCCAATACTATACCACAACGTACCATCCGTTACTTTTCTTGAGAGGCTTTTATTCACTTTTTCTGCATAACTCTCTGTTATTTTTTTTAGTTTGTTTTCATGACCTATATAAACAGCCGAAAAGCAGTTTCTATCGCCTATTCCATCCATTGTTACTACAATTACTTTTTCATTCTTATCAAACGGTGAAAAATAATACGCAGATGCTGCATGGCATAATTGATGGTCATATATTACATAATAGATATTTTTATTTTTTAATTTACTTTGTAGATATGCTTTTAAAAATATTTTTTTAGTGTTTTTTGGAAGTTTTGAAATAAAAATTTGATTAAGAGCTATTTTAGAAAATAATACTGGATTTTCTTTTAATAAAAGAAAATATTTTTCTTTTACATCTTTTTTGAAGTATTTGTCAAATTCTTTAACATACTTAATAT
>Ga0182240_100031_pt1 | contig 75172 bp, 63 predicted proteins | sample hydfrates4_PW_90_FD_145594 | JGI IMG/M metagenome (GOLD analysis project Ga0182240, IMG submission 145594) | Subsurface microbial communities from deep shales in Texas, USA - hydraulic fracturing test 4_PW_90 | ecosystem: Environmental > Aquatic > Deep subsurface > Shale gas/oil reservoir >...
AATAGCTGAAAGGTGCCAAATTTCCCATACGACATTTTATAAGTTTCGCAGACGGTATGAAGAAGAAGGCGAAGCTGGTCTGTATGACAAAGAACGCACCCCAACGGTTTGGCCTAATCAAACCCCTGCCGATATTGAAGAATCTATTCTGGAATATGTTCAGAAACACCCCAATTATGGTCCGAGAAGGATCAGTAACGAGCTAAAAAAGGAGAAGAATGGTAGCATAAAAGTGGGTGAAACTGCTGTTTATGGGGTACTAAAACGTAAAGATCTAAACACCCGCCAGAAACGTCTTAAGTGGGTCGATTCACTGCAACCTCCGAAGGAAAAAACGGCCTGGGAATTGGACAAAGAAGCTAGTAAGCACCGGCATGTACATGCCCCGCTACCAGGCTATCTTATGAGCCAAGACAGCAAATTAATCGGCACCTTAGCGGGTATCGGAAGGGTGTACGTGCAGGTTGGTATCGATTGTGCCAGTAGTTTCGGCTGGGCCCGGCTATATGGGAACAAGAAAGCTGAATCAACTGCTGACTTTCTTAAACGTACTACCCAAGGTTACGAGTCTATGGGTGTCCAATTACAGCGTGTCCTTACAGACAACGGCAAGGAATATGGTTCATCCGAACCAACTATTGGACACCACTATGGTGCTGCATGTTATTTCCTGGGGATCAAGCATAAAACTACTAAAGTCAAACACCCCTGGACTAATGGCTATGCGGAAAGGTTTGTCCAAACCTTGTACCAGGAGTTTTTCCAGGTGGCCCTGAGGCGTAAAAAGTATACCTCGATAGAGGAGCTTCAGGCTGACCTTGATGCTTATCTATATTTCTATAATTGGGAGCGATCTCATCAAGGACGTCGGACAAAGGGAAGAACGCCAGCGCAAGCATTTTTCTTTCCTTACCCGGACCAACTGCTTTTACCAGCACCAAAAGCAGCAGCATAAATGAATCAAAAAGGTGCAAAGTAGCGGTCTTGACATCCACCCCGCATATGGTAGGTGATAACTGCCGACGGGCGGCTCCGGGAACATGTGAGAGAATTATCATCCCCGTCGGAAACGCTATTGTACCATATGCGGGGACCCCGTCTGTCAAGACTTCCCAAAGGCGCTACTTTGATTGAAATTGCCTCGGGGACCCACCAAGAACATGTTTTTAATAGAATAAGGTTGGAGAGGGTTATCATTTTTTTCCAAGTGTAAACCCCTTGCCAACGTAACTCAGGCTTTTTCCAGTCCGGAACCGCAAACATAGAAACTCGCTTTTTTGGGTTTAATTACCTGCATTAAATATGATTGACCTTATTCTTAACTGGTAGTTACAACATATATTAGTTCTCCCTGTAGTTTTGAGCGCTCTGAAATTATTTTAATCTGAAGTTATTTTGCTTAATACACCAGGACCATGCAGCGGATACCACCGACTTAATCTGCTGTCTTATTTAAGCCCGGTGTGGTTACCGGGATCCTTTTTATCAGCAATTTCCTCTTTAAAACCTTCTGACGCTTTTTTGAATTCCTTTAAACCTTTACCCAAGGACTTGCCGACTTCTGGCAATTTCCCCGGTCCAAAAATGACAAGGGCAATTCCAAGGATTAAAATAAGTTCCCACGGTCCAATACCAAACATACTATACACATCCTCTCTTTTTTTAGTTTGAACAACTTATTTCGGATACTTCCGGCTTGGCTTTTCGTTCCTTCCTATAAGCTAAGAAACGAGAGAGCTTCAAAACCCCCACACTGATTTCATAAAGCAGATATACGGGTCCGGCCATCATCAGTTGAGATACAATATCGGGCCCGGTTAGGACCGCTGCAAGTATAACAATAAGAAGAATTGCATACTTTCGTATTTGAACTAAAAACTCCACTTCAATGATACGCATTTTCCCGAGAACCAAAACTACCAGGGGTAGTTGAAAGGCCAACCCCATTGGGATAAAGAAGGACAATGTGAAAGACAGATACTCCTTTACAGTTAACATGGGCATATAATGACCGCCCACAGCAAACAAGAGAAACTTAATTGTTAAAGGAAAGACAGTTAGATAAGTAAATGTTATGCCCAGGCAAAAAAGGATTATTGACACCGGGATCAAGATATATGTCCACCGCCGCTCCCTTTTACTCAGGGCCGGCGCAAAGAAGCTCCAAAACTGCCACAATATTACCGGGAAGGCCATAACAAACCCTCCCAGTAAACTTATTTTTATTTTGGCCATAAACAGTTCCGTAACCCTGGTGGCAATAACGGGAACTTCCAGATTCTGCACCACCCGGGTAAGGAAGAGAAAAAGCATATCAGCCCATAATACATAGACCGCCATGGATGCTGCCAGAGTTACCAGCCCGGATACCAACATCACTTTTCTTAGCTCATGGAAATGCCCGGCCAGGGGCATTATTCTTTCACTCACCGGCATGCACCTTCCTTAAACTGGTCCTCTGATTCACACCCCTTGGAGGAGGCCCCCTGTAGCCGCTCGTACCATAAACTGTGCCTGTGTTTTACATAACGAAGATCAATTTTTCCGGTGAACATACTCATAATCAGAGGCCGGTTGGATTTAAAAATGAAGGCACCCAGATGGGCTATAATACCAAATACGATCATAAATGAGGCAAATGTGTGCAAATCATTGGTCCAAACCATGAAAGTGCCATCGAAGGTTATTGATGATAAATTTTTTAAGACTTTGATAACTCCGGTAATTATCACGACCAGGAACCAAAAGGCGATAAAAACGTAAGCCAATCTCTGTTCAGCCAAAAATTTATCACTGGGAGGCTCTTCTCCGTTGGTGAGCATAGCCTTGATGATCTGGCAAGACTCTTTAATATCTCCCCGCCGGGGTAAAATACCAAATTCTTTGCGCATCAGGTGAAAAACAATATGATAACCCACGGCAAACATTAACACTGCCGCTGCAATATAGTGCATGGGTAATGTTACAGAATAATCGGAAGACCACCAAAGCCCGGGTAAGGTATCCAAATAATACCGTGCGTACATTGGCATTTGACCAAACCCGCTAAATATAAGGACAAAGGTTGAGACTGCCACACTCCAGTGAACAAAACGGACTGAAGGGCTGTGCCGCTGCACCTTCTTTTCCATCTTAAAAATCTTATTTGCCACCTTCGTCGCCCCCCTTCATTGTGCGGTAAGCAGCATAACCTGCCGCCACCGCACCGGCCACCGGTGCAATCAAAACGCCGGTAACCATACCGTTAGCAGTATCCAAGATATTACCCGCATTAACAGGCATGCCAGGGAAACCCGGTGTGCTTGGATTGGTTTGCTTCGATTTCTGTTCCACAAGTACTTGGTGAATTTTTTCAAAGGGTACAGGTGAAACATAAAAGGTGGAAGTTCCACCGTTTTCATTTATACCATATGTAAAACCGCCTATCTCCCGGGCCCTCTTTAATGCCATTTTCCTCATTGTCTCTTTACTTCCCACCGCCATTGCCTTTTGAGGGCAAGCTTCCATACACGCCGGACTCCTACCATCCTTCAGCCGGTGATAACATAAGTCACATTTATACATTACCCCTGCACCAAGATACTTAGGAGCAATTTTCATATACAGACCAACTCCTGCCTGCCGGGCTGGTATACCCCAGGGACATACCTGCCTACACTTGCGCCCGCCAAGACAAAGGTCCTTATTGATTAGAACAGGGCCTTCAGGTGTTTTATACTGGGCACCGAAGGGACAAAGGTTTGCACAGGGTGGATTATCACAATGCATACACCTGCGCGGCACAAAAACCTGTACCTTCTTTCCGTTATGGTTCACAGTGACTTTTTGTACAAACAGCCAGTTATATGGTGTCAACCGGGTTGTCAAATCTTTTTTGTCCGACCAGTCTTCCTTCGTGTTTCGCGGCCAATAGTTTTCAATTTCCTCAGCAGGCTGTGGGAATTTAGAACTGTTCTCCTTCCTGCATGCACTGACACAAGCCGGAACAGAAAGACCGGGACAACCGTCACACTTGGTAAGGTCAATAAAGCTCCCCCATGGCTCCTTTATATGAGCATGAGCCAATTTTCCAGCTCCGGTTACCACCATCCCTCCGGTTACACTCGAAGCTACTGCCCGCTTAATAAAATCCCTTCTAGATATACCGGACACTGCCACCTAACCTCCCCTACAATTCTTTAAATTTTTATCTTTGCCGATCATTTACTTCATCCATGTTTCATTATATCTAGATTATACGATTAACCAACTAATTTGTAAACCCTAATATTACAATTTAACTATTTATATTCGCAAAAAACATTCATTTCCCAAAGTCTTTGTTGGATATTATATTTATCGGCAAAAGACGTTGACGTGGAGGGGAATATTTACGGAGAGGGTCGAAGACATTACCTTATGGGACAAGGGACCTGTCCCCTTGTCCCATAAGCTTGCTACCAATACTCTTATTCTGATATTGTGGTAAAAAAAGCCTTTCAAAGAAAGTAAAGCAAAAGGGGTATGCTCCCCTCAGGTGGTGATGAAATTATAAAATATAAATGCTGGTATCTTTATATCTTGAGATGCTGCGACAACAGCCTGTACACTGGTATTACCCTGGACATACATAAGAGAATGCAGGCCCACAAAATAGGTCATGGCAGTAAGTACGTGCGCTCACGACTTCCATTCACACTGGTGGCCTGGTGGCTCTTTAAGGCCTCCAAAAGTGATATAAGCAGGATTGAACGTAAAGTGAAATCGCTGCCGGGGCCCCAAAAGCGATTACTCGTAAAGGACCCTTCCCTTTTATTCTATTACTGCGGCAGCCCGGGTGAAAGTACCATCCTATTGGGAAGAAAAATTTAGATTGATCATATTCATATATTATTTTTACTTATAGATCGCATTGGCGATTCTTTCTTGATAAAACCTCCAGGTCGTGTTATTATTAGACCCAACACTAGATGGCAGAATATTTAAAGTGTTTATCTCAAGAATAAACATTAGAAATTATTATACTTGGAGGTGATTACTTATGACTAAAACCAAACAATTTTGTCCAATTTGCGGTTCGGAGTTGACTGAACATAACGTTGCCCGGAAATACTGGTTGCACAACAAGCCTTTAAGATTAGATTATGCAGGCAGAGTAACATGCCAGAAATGCATGGACTGGATTGAAAATACTGAATGGGATTAAATCTACCTTGCTTAAAAGTATCTACCGGGCCCGCCTTTCTATTAAGGCGGGCTCGGTATATTTAATTGCTGGAACAACATATTAATTTCCACCGAAACCGCCCCTCTATCTTCCCCTTTTGTCTACCACTATGTCTTCCTGATCCGGAAAGAACAAAAACAATACTCTTTTGCCGCCGGAAAATTTATCTCCCTGACATTCTACACAATTTACTAAACACGTTTTACACATTCACTTCGGAAATTTTTACTCTAGATCTCATTTCGGTACTTGTATGTGCCTTTTATTCATTAAGAGCCTGTATAATCTCTTCAGGCAACCGCTTGGGTTTCATTTCCGGTCCCACACACGCTAATTTCACTTTACCGTCCGCAAGTAGTTTTTCATCACTAACTCGCAGTACCCGCTGAGCTAAGGTAAAAGAAGATTTTCTGATTTCCAGCACCTCTGTATCTACTGTAAGTAAATCATCATGCAAAGCCGGAGCACGATAATTAATCTCTATGCGCACAACCGAAAAAACGAAACCTTGCCGGGCCATTTCACCCACCGAAAAACCCCGGTCCCTTAAGTATTCAGTCCTTCCCCTTTCAAAATATTTCAGGTAATTTGAGTGATAGACAACCCCGCCTGCGTCAGTGTCTTCATAATAAACCCGAATTTCCAATGTAACCGTCTTTACCTCCTCCTGCCAACGCAATGATATAGCGGAAGGACGCTATATTTAAAGTCAATAATAAAGTATTCTTGATCACTTGAACGCGTCCCTACTTATTACGGTATCAAATAGAATAAAAAATATTACAGTCAGGTCGTTAAATTACTGAATCATCATCCTCTACTTCCTGAACATATGGCAGTTTATCTTCCCGAAGGTCAACATAAAGGTTGCCATCCGTTGACAGGGTAGCCAAAAAAACATCACGAATATTGTTTATTTTTCTGGATGAAAGTTCGTTATACAACCATTCGTGGGTTAAATTGTTTTGCTTGAGGTTCTGTTCCACAATTTTTCCGTCTCTTATTATTTCGGAAGAAATTCCTTTATAACTTGTACTTTTATTTAAGTCTTCAGGTGTTAAAGGCAAGTGCTGGCTCTTTTTCAGGACACTTAATTGCCCGTGCGTTTCCAGTACAGCAAACTCTACTTCACCCAAATCAAATATGTCTTTTTCCCGCAACTGCATCATCAAATCATCCAGGTTATATCTCATTTTGCGCATGTTATTTTCCAGGATCTTTCCATTTTGGATCATAACAAGGGGTTCACCCTCGATTAGTTTTCTGGCGGGTACACTCTTTAATGTTAAGTAACCGGTTATAACAACTAGTAAGGTTAGTATCACCGGTCCCACCAGCACATAGCTTCCCTTTACTTCTGTAGTTACATAGGCTCCGCCTATTGTACCGATGGTAATACCGGTGACAAAGTCAAAAAAAGTCATCTGGGCCAAAAACTTTTTACCGATGAATCTGAAAAGAATAACGAGCATTATGAAAACTACTAAGGAATGTGATACGGCCTGAAGCAGTTCATTAAAATCAATCAAATTTATATTCACTTCCCGCAAGTTTTTACTTCTATTATTTTGCAACAAAGCTAATTTTATACAGTACCAAACAACTAACTCAAACCCAAGCACTGGTAATTCTAATAGAAATTCTACATATATGACACAAAGGAACCACCAATTTATAAATACAAGTGGTATATTTTATGCACCTAAAAGAAATTACCCCTTTATTAAAAGGGGTAATTATCTACTTACGGTAGCTTCTTGCTATTGCCTAACATACTCCGCCAAAGAACGGCATCATCCCAAATACCAAAAGTATTAAGATCAGAAACAGGATGAAACTACCATCAAATCCAGTTGCACCAGCAGCCGTACCACCGCCATATGCCATGAAATTTCCTCCTTTAAAATGAATGTTTTGACTTACACACATATACTATGTAGTCATGGAAGAAAGTGTTACTCTTTCTGCAAACAAGTTTCTATACATGTACGGCTTTTTTAGCTTTATTACAGTACATGGTTTTATCGGCCCTACACAATAACTGATCCGCTGTCCGGCCATCTTGCGGGTATACTGAAATACCTGCCGACACGCTTAAAGGGTACCTCCCGGCGTGCTGCTCCACAGCTTTTTTAATCCTTTGTAGCAAACCAGCGCTTTGAACATTTGATAAACCCGGGCACAGTATCACAAACTCATCACCACCAATACGGCCGACTACATCGGTGGAACGTACATTGGATTGAATTGTTTTAGCAATAACCTGTAGGGTTGAATCCCCTTGCTCATGGCCGTACTGGTCATTGATTTGCTTGAACTTATCCACGTCAACAAAAATTATTGAAAGCATTGTACCGTTCTTATCTGCGTGTTTTAGATGTCTGTGCAGCATCTGGAGCAGCATTCTGCGGTTGGCTGTACCGGTTAAAGTATCATAACTGGCTAAGTAGTTGATTCGGTCGTAAGCATGCCCAATCCATAGCCCAATTGGAATATAAAGTAAAGACAATATATAAATGTGCCACATGTGCGGCAATAGATAACAGTAGGTGATGCATAAAGTAGCCGTAACTAATCCAATAATTGTGCCGCATAACTTACCCTTATTTCTTTGTTTAGTCCTCATGCTTATCCCCCATTAGCTTTGTCTTTGTCATTAAGCATTTTCTGCATAATTTGACCAATTCCTGCACCAGCTGGCATAAGGGGGATAATTGCTCAAACCTTTTAATAACGGTTTTGGCAGTATAATGGGCGGGTTTCATCAAAACTTATTGACTGACGGTCAGTCAAAGCTTATAATGTAGTTACTGACCGACCGTCAGTCAAAGGAGGTTACTAATGAAGCGAATTGTTAAAGATCCGAAAGAACGGCGTACGGAGATACTTTCGGCTGCCGAAGAACTATTTAGAAACCAAGGATACGTCAATACGACAGTAGATGCTATTATCCAGCAGGTGGGCGTAGCAAAAGGGACCTTTTATTACTATTTTAAATCCAAGGAAGATATTCTGGATGCAATTGTGCACAAAATGGTAGATCAAATCTGCGATGAATATAAAAAAATAGCAAATGAACCAAAAATGAGCGCAATGGATAAAATGCGACAGATGTTGAGGGGAAAAAACCAGCTTCTGGAAAGTAAAGCCGAGTTGATGGAAAACCTGCATCGACCGGAGAACAGAGAACTACACGAACGTATTAACATTGAAATTGTTTTAAGGATATCGCCAATATTTGCTCAAGTTATTGAACAAGGCAAGAATGAATCAGTGTTTGATGTGGAAAATCCCCTGGAAACCGTGCAGTTCCTCCTGGCAGGGTCCCAATTCCTTTTGGAATCCGGCCTCTTCAATTGGAATCATGATGAGCAGTTGAAAAGGATACAATCGATGCAGGCCATTATTGAAAGGTCATTAGGCGCTAAGCCAGGGTCCTTTTCATTTATTTAAACAATGCAAACAGGTAAGTCTCAACATGTTTGCAAATCTCGGGAGGTTTTAAAATGAAGCATCATATTATTAGACCCGAATACAAGTATAATCCTAAATTTTATTTTGTTACTACCTTTATAGTGACCTATGCCTTTTGGTTTGCGGGAGCGTATATGAGCCATCAGAATGACAAAAACGGTTTGTACATGTTATTTATACTTCCCGGTTTGATGGCCCCTTTTTTGATCTCTGTTGCTATGATTGCGACATCTAAGAATTCCAGTTTAAAAAAGGATTATCTCAACAGGCTTTTCAACCCAGGGTTAATACAACTGAAGATGCTGCCGCATTTCTTTTATTAATGCCTTTATCTGTGCTGGCATCTATCGTACTTTCTCTACCCTTTGGAGGTTCGCTTTCCCAGTTTCAATTTGCGGAAGGGTTCTCCTTTTCGTCTGGTTTTGTCCCGGTATTGCTCCTGCTTTTACTTGCCGCAAGCTTTGAAGAGCTAGGCTGGCGGGGATATGCATTTGACAGTCTGCAGAGCCGGTATAACTTATTCTGGGCATCGCTTATGTTCAGCATACTCTGGTCACTATGGCATCTACCCCTGATTTTTGTCAATAATTCCTATCAGTACGAGATTTTTCACCAAAACATTTGGTATGGGGTTAACTTTTTTGTGAGTATCATTCCCATGGGAATAATTATTAGTTGGGTTTGCATCAAGAACAGCAAAAGTATTATTGCAGCGATTCTCTTCCACTTTATTATCAATATGTCACAGGAGATACTGGCTATGTCCCAGGCAACAAAGTGTATTGAAACCTTGGTTCTCACCGTTGTTGCCGCTGTTATTGTGTTATTAAACAAGGAAATATTTTTTTCCAGAAGGCGTTCCGTATATAGGAATCCGTCATATGCAAGCGGTTTGTAGTTTTGATAACCGGTGCTGACGGCAACATGCATATGGATATTGCAATTTTATTACCCGGTAATCAATAAAATTAAAACCGTTTTGGTTTAGTAAGAGAGGCGTTAAAAATTGAATACCCCGGATAAAACTTTTAAAAAGTTTCTTATTATCTGGTCGGGGCAACTTCTTTCGGCTGTCGGAAGTGGACTTACAGCTTTCGCATTGGGTGTCTATGTTTTTCAAAAGACTCATTCTGCCATGAGTTTTTCATTAATTATTCTTTTCTCTTTTCTGCCGTCATTCATCTTACTTCCGTTTGGCGGGGTACTTGCCGACAGATTCGACCGCAAAAAGATGATGATATGCGGGGATGCGGGGGCAATAACAGGTCTATTATTTATTCTGCTTGCTATGTTATCAAGAAATATAGAATCTTGGCACATTTATATTGGGGTGGCAATTAGTTCGGTATTCGCAGCTATACGAAATCCTGCCTACAAGGCTACAGTTTCCGATTTGGTTTCAAAAAAGTTTTATTCCCAGGCCAGCGGGCTTATTCAATTGGCGGGATCGGCTCAATATCTTGTATCTCCTATTATTGCCGGGTTCTTGATAAGCGTTTTTGATGTAAAACCTGTTTTAATAATTGATATCATAACTTTCCTGATTGCTGCTGCCGCAGTGTTTATGATCAAGAAACAGGATGCCGCTCCTAAACAGCACGAAGAACATGGATTTTTTTTACCTGATATTGTTGATCCCTTTCGATATCTTCTCTCCCATAAAGGAGTTTTATATTTGGTTCTATTAACATCAATGGTTTGCTTTTATATAGGGTTGCTTCAATCACTGTTTGGGCCCATGATGCTGACGTTAACTAGTTCCAAGACTCTGGGCATTGCCCTTTCCGTAATGGCATCAGGAATGCTTGCAAGCAGCCTGTTTATCGGAATATTCGGCATAGGACAAAATATAGTATTCACACTTCTTGGCTTTGTACCTTTCTATTTCATTCTGCAGGTCAATTGGCCTAACAGCAAATAGTTGAAACATATGCACAATATCGAGGAGTTAGGGGCTAAGGAACATATGGTTAAGTTTTCACTGTTTGTTTTAAAAAGAATTGACCGGCAAATTTTTTTAATACCATTTGGAAGGATTCCTGGAAGAATTGTCAAATTAAAATAAAAAGATTACCATATTCGGATATTACCGTCGGTGCCCGTTTGCATACGGGAGAATAGGGAATCAGGTGCAAGTCCTGAGCGGTCCCACCACTGTATCCGGGGAGGAACCCGTGAACACCACCCTGCGGGGGAAGGTTCGGGTAGCCTGTTGATCCGGGAGCCAGGAGACCTGCCACGGTAATGCCCAGTGGAGGATGATGGTAAAGTCCCCACCCATTAAAAATGGGTGGGGACTTTTTGTTTCGGGGGGTGTTTCTATTGTGATTAAAGCAATAATCAAGTCCTTTTCTTATCCCACGGGAAAAGTGGTTCTGAGGGATATGGACATTCATATCCCGGCCGGGGAATTCGTGGTGGTAACCGGGACATCCGGCTCGGGTAAATCAACTTTGGTCCAGTACTTAACCGGGGTAATTCCCCACTTTATCAGGGGAGATTTGGACGGCAAGGTGGAGATAAAGGGCAAGGACCTGAGTAGCCTAAGCCTGCCGGCTGGAGAAAGAAGGCATAGAGGCAGTAGCGGTCTGCTTTCTCTTCGCATATAAAAACTCTACCCACGAAAAAGAGGTGGGAGAATATCTGCGGGAGCGCCTGCCCGGGTTATTTATTTCCCTTTCATCTGAGGTTTCTCCCCGTATTCGAGAATATGAAAGAACTTCCACCACGGTTTTAAACTCCTGTTTGAGTACCCTTCTGGCGCACAGTCTGGGAGCTATGGAAATTTTTTTTAAAAAACGGGACATTCCAGGCCGGATATGGCTGATGCAAAATAATGGCGGTCTGACAGATATGAAGTCGGCGGGTAATTTCGGAGTTGCAGGGCTTTTTTCCGGGCCGGCCGGCGGGGTCCGGGGAGCGCAAGCCCTGGCTGAGTTAACCGGGCACCCCGACCTGGTAATTGTTGACATGGGTGGAACCAGTTTTGACGTTAGCCTGATCAAGGACTACCAAACCCAAATTTGCCCGGAGTCCGAGGTGGAAGGCTATTACATAAATTTACCCATGCTGGATATCCGATCCATTGGCGCCGGCGGCGGGAGCATCGCCTGGGTGGACCCGGGTGGAAGCATTTGAAGACAAAGAAACGGTTCCCCTATTGTTAAATGAAAGTCTAAATTCACTTTTACCGAAACCCAAATGTGAACGCCCTGTATGTCTCAACTGGACAGGTAATTTTGAAAAACTACCTATATATGACGGAGAAAACCTGTTACCGGGCCACGTTGTTCAAGGTCCGGCCATTATTGAGAAAGCCTTTACCACCATACCGGTGAGAGGCAACGAAGAAGCAGTTGTTGACTGTTTCAAGAACCTGGTATTAACCCGGAGGAGGGAAGCTAATGGATAATAAGGATCTGGTTATTCTTCGTTCCGTGATTGCAAACCGCCTGGATACAATAGCGGGGGAAATGGGTGCGGTGCTGGAACGATCATCCCGCTCGCCCATTTTTGCTGAGGCCTGCGATTTCTCCTGCGGCATCTGTGACCGGGAAGGCAACCTGGTATCCCAGCTCAACGGTATCCCCATCCTGGCCGCCGCCGGGACTTTCAGCGTGAAAGAAGTACTAAAAAAGTACAGGGATGATATTAGCGAAGGTGACGTTTTCATAGTTAATGACCCCTATGCGGGGGGAAATCACCTGCCGGATATCGGCATTATCACACCGGTATTCCACCGGCAAAGGCTTATGTTTTTCTGTGTCAGCCGGGCGCACCACGGTGATATCGGCGGGTCGGCCGCCGGGAGTTACAACCCCGGGGCCACAGAGATTTTCCAGGAAGGGCTGCGACTCCCGCCGCTGCGCATAATGACTGCAGGTGGTCCTCTAAGGGAAGTGATGGACCTCATTACTTATAACACCCGCAACCCGGAAATGCTGAAAAGTGACTTGTTGGCCCAGATTGGGGCGTGCCGGGTGGGAACGCGGCGACTCCAAGCTTTGGTGAATGCCTATGGCCCGGGCAATGTGGAACAGGTAGTGAAGGATATTTTGAACCACGGGGAGAAACTGGCCCGAAAGTACATTTCCCAACTCCCGGAAGGAACTTACACCGGGGAAGAGTGGGTGGATGACGACGGCTTTCAGGATCACCCCATACGCATCCAGGCCAATGTCACCATCGAGGATGATGAGATATTAATGGATTTTGCAGGTACCGATGCTCAGGTAAGGGGTTTCGTTAACAGTTCCCTGGTAACCACCACCTCCGCCGCGTATATAGCGTGCCTGTGGGCTCTATCACCGGAAATCCCCCGCAACAGCGGGGCGTTCAGGGCCATAAAACTGGATATTCCCCGCGGATCCCTGCTCAATCCCAACCCGCCTGCACCGGTCACTCTGTGCACCCTCACCTGTGCCTGCGAATTAATTTCGGCTATCTTCAAGGCCTTTGCCCGGCTGGTGCCCGAACTTATTCCCGCCGGATTCGGTCGCTATTGCGGTCCTTCATTTTTCGGTATCGACCCGCGGAACGGGAATTTTTACGTGGGTTTTGCCTTTTGTGCCCTGGGTTCGGGCGGGGGCATGAAAGGACTGGACGGAAGCCCCTATATGGCTCCTATTTCCAATTACGGCGGGGTAAGGGCACCCAATATAGAATCCAATGAAGTCCAGTACCCCCACATTACCTTGCGCCACGAATTTGAGCCGGATACCGCCGGGGCAGGGCAATACCGGGGAGGACCGGGTGTTCGCTACGAAATACAGTTCTATGACAATGAACCAAATATTGCCATGTTCGGTGACGGAATGAAAATACCCCCTTACGGTTTGGCCGGAGGCAGCCCCGGATCTCTTAACCGGGCAGCACTAATCAATCCCGGTGAAAAGCAAACCGCTCTGGGTAGCAAGGAGAAACCCCGGCAGCTGCAACCAGGTAGCGTGGTAAAGTTGGTCTCATCAGGCGGCGGAGGGTGGGGTAACCCGCTGGACCGCAAACCCGAGGAAGTACTGGAAGATTATCTAAACGGTATCACTTCCGCAAAAAAGGCGCGGGACGATTATGGAGTAGTGCTAACGGATAATGCCGTTAACGAAGAAATGACTGCTCAACTGCGGGCAGAAAAACTGAACGGGAAGAATTAGAATTTTGTATTCTCGTACAGCGCATAAGCTCCCTCTTGGAACCCGCTTGCCACAGACTGCTTGCCTACTTCTTCACGCCCTACGGGGTTAGGCTTTCGGGATTTGATCCAGCACTCAGCGGAGCAATTGAACCTAATTAGAAGTTAGATGAACAAAGCTCTGGCGGCTAAACTTAAAGAATGACCGATCTGACTGAGTGCTGGACTACTACGTGCTTCGCTCTCTCCGGAAATCACCGGGTCACTAATACGGTACTTTTTCATCCCTCTGCTGGTGCCGCCTTACGGCGGCATGGACGTCTACCTATTTTTTTTCCTACCTTTTTCCCTCAAAAATTTCCGCATATTTTTCATGCCACCCATACCATTAAACATTTCACTAATTTTCTCTCTTTCGATCATTTTTGAATTCAGTCCGTCATACTTTGCTTCCTTTTTAAGCTTATTATAACTTTTAAGCCTTTCTATTGATAAAATACCATCACTTATTGCTTTTTGCACTGCACAGTTCGGCTCACTCGAGTGAGTGCAATCACGAAATTTGCATTTGGATGCAAGTTGATCAATATCCGAAAAGGATTTTGCCAAGTCGGCGTTTATTAATCCAATCTCCCGCATCCCGGGAGTATCAATAACAACACCGCCTTCCGGCAGTATAATCAATTCACGTCTTGTGGTTGTATGCCTACCCTTATCGTCATTTCTTATTTCATTGGTGGCAAGTGCTTTTTTACCGAGAAGCCTGTTAATCAAAGTGGATTTTCCAACTCCAGATGAGCCTATAAAAGCTATCGTACAGCCTCTGGAAACATACTTTTTCAATGATAAATATCCTTCTTCGGACTTACTTGTGGTAACCAGTACATCTACACCGAACGTTAATGGAGCTATATCGCTAAGCCTGGCTTCAATATCGTCACACAAATCTGATTTTGTTAGCACAACAACAGGAGTTGCCCCGCTATCCCAGGCAATAGAAAGATAACGCTCCAACCAGCGAAGATTAAAATCCTTATTAAGGGACATACATATAAAGACCATATCTATATTAGCGGCCACAATTTGTGTATCATTTTTGGTGCCGGCCACTTTCCTTGTAAAAGCACTCTTCCGGGTCAGCACATGATGAATAACCCCGTTACCGGTGGAGTTATCTGTGCGATCTATCATAACAAAATCACCCACAGCCGGGCAACCGGACATTGCTGTAATATGATAGCGGAATTTTCCGGAAACCTCTGCCATGAGCTCACCGGCTGCGGTGATAACTTTATACAGATCTTTATGTTGAGATGCAATTCGCCCTAGGGACAAGGGGACAGGTCCCTTGTCCCATCTGTGATGTTTAATCCAAGCAGGTGAAAGCACTCAGCTATGCACCACTCCATATACACCTGAACCGTCCGGCATGTCTGTTTATTTCCAGTTTAATATCTCAACAATATTACCTTCGGGGTCCCTCATATAGGCAACCGTCAAGGTACCAACGCCTTCTATTTTTTTCTCGGCCATTTCACCCAACGCGCTACCGCCATGTTCTAAGACCTTGGTATAGTATACTTTGACATCGTCCACCAGAAAGGCAATATGAGCAAATCCGGGTTTGTTTATGGCAGGGAATTCTTTGTTTTCATTTTGCTCTTTGCAAGTAAAGAGCTCTAAAGTAGGCCCATCCGTGGGCCTATCTATTCCACAATGTACTCGAATATTTTCTAATTTGCCCGTAACCCATAGACACCGGAACCTCCCCGCATCTCTGTTCTATTTTAATTGCACGCTCTTTTCTTTAACCTTCCGGTGCAATCCTGCCAGAACCCGGTCGGCGGCCAACGTACTCTTTTTTTCCTTCATACTCCCCGCTACGCGCATGGCGGCATGAATGGCGGAGCGGCCCAGTACGGGCGGTACTTTTATGTGGGCTTTGTCACCCACTGTCGGTACATGGCACGGGAAAAGCAATTCTGCTTCCACAGGTCGCAAAATACCTGCCGGAAGCTCGTTAGCAGTAACATATTCCCGGTCTTCAAAGAGGGATTCCACCTCGCGCAATGCAGGCCAGAAAAGAGCACCTGCCCCAAGAGATCTTGCCCTGACCCGTAGAAGGTCCTGGATAACCAGGAAATTTAACATTTCCTGGGCCCTGGCAGCGCGAATGTTTTCCCTTTCAATACGCTCTGCCGCGCGACAGGGCTCAAACTCCCCGGCAGCCATTCGTTCCAGTTTTCGCCGCATAGGTTCCACTTCGGCTTCTGTCAAGGGTTCTTCTTCCGACAAAGATAACCCTTTGAGGTCTCTCCATGAGCGTATTAGTCGCACCTCGCGGGCGCCACCATCACCACGGCATGCCACCGCGTACCCCACAACTTCTACGCCATCCAGACCCGGAACCGGAACGGAGATTCTACATACACAACCAGGCGGTTCAAAACTATTCAAGTGTTCTAACAATACGTCAAAATAAGGATCACCATAAGATGCGAAATGTACTTTGTTTCCGTTTTCAGATATGCCCTCATCGAAAAGTTTGCGGGAGACGGTTAATACTGCCCCATCCGGCACCCCGTCGATACCGGAAAGCTTTAGCAATTGTTTTCCGCCCCGGTGCACAACGGTACATCCCAGGTCTTTTAAATATTGCGATGAGCTTAATGTCTCCCATATTGCCGGTAAATTTACAGGTGCTGGTTGTCGCTCGACATTCCTGGAGATACGCATATATATTTCGTACAGGTCTTCCGGAGGAATCTCCATACGCTCTCTATATTTTTGCTGTTCAGTGATGCGCTCCAAGGCCCGGGCTTCCAGCTCCTCAGGGGTAATCTCTCCCCCCGCCAGCTTCTCGAAGTCTTCCGATTCCACAGGCAGCAGCGAAATTTGCTGGGTACCTACAATCATATTGGCCTGGGAAAGCCTTTCCAGTAACCGGCCATAAACAACCTCTTCAGCACTGCCCAAATAACAAAGGTTCAGGATATCAACATGCTTATGTTTTTGACCTATGCGATCAATACGCCCTATACGCTGTTCCACTTTCATGGGGTTCCAGCCCAGATCAAAATTTACCAGCAAATCGGCAGTCTGCAGGTTCAAACCTTCCGCCGCAGCATCGGTACAAACAAGGATATCAATCTCTTCCCGCATAAACCGTTCCTTAACATCTTCCCGGTTTACGCTCACCATTTCTCCCCGGAGAGGGTCAAAGTACTCCCCACCCTTTCCGGAATACGTACCTATGAGCATACCCGGACTGCTCCGGCGCAGCCGGGCCACAATATCCCGCAAAGTATCGTAAAAACGTGTAAAAATTACTGTCTGGCGAATACGCCCGGTTTGCCGGTTCCGCCGCATATCCAATCTATGCAAGAGTTCCTGCATTTTAGAAGATGGTCCTGTTAAGTCGGTCATATCCTTGAGCATGGCCTGGAGGCAGGCTTGTTCCCATTCCAGGTCCTGTGTGGACCGGTTCTTTAACAGGGACTGTACCGCCGCCGCATCGTCTTCATCCTCACCGCCATACCGGAAGTCTTCCAGGGAAAATTCCTCTCCATCAGATTCATCCTCCACCTGAATCAGCTGGTGCCGGAGCGTAGCTTCCACCTTCTTCAGGCGGCGCCGCAAAGTCTCCCGCAATGCAAATAAACTGGAGGCGAACCGCAGGCGCAAGAAGCTCAGCAGAAAACTAACCATTTGCCGAGAATGCTGATCCCCGTGTTTATTAATCTGGCGAGACAAACCATGGCAGTAATCCTCCAGCTGGTCATAAATCCCCTGCTCCAGTGGGGTAAACTGTATGCGGGGCAAAGGTAATATATTGCGCCGGGCCAGGTTTTCCTGAAGCCGGCCTTGTTCCCGATAGATTTCCAAGAGCTGCCGGGTATGCCGCAGCATTACCCGAGCCAGGGGCGAGGCAGTGAAAATCACCCGGCAGATTAAGTTTCGATTGCGCCCCCTGGGTACACGCCCGTTATCCAGCCACTGCTGCACGGGTCTCCGTATACGACCGTCAATAACATTTTCCTCAATAAAATCCCACAGCAATGGATCTTGCATCTTGACCGCCCTTACAGCCCGCTGTAAAAATTGCCATTCTTGTTGGCTTACATCTTCATCCCGGGCCAACCGTCCCAGGATTTCATAATATTGCAGCGTCAAGGTGGGGTCGAACTGAAAGGCCCCCGCCCGGTTGCAGAGAGCCAGGAGGTCACAAACTTCCACCGGATTAATTTGCATCGGCGTGGCTGTAGCCAGCCATAAGCTACGCGCCTTTTTGCGCAAATATTCATTGATAGCCGTATATAAATACCCAAAATCCGGCGGGGATTCGGGACCACCATTAGGGTTACGCCGCCGCGCGGCATGGGCCTCATCCACCAGGGCAATGTCAAAGGTCGCAGCGTGTAAAATATCCTTTACCCGGTCTCGCCGGGCCAAGAGCCCTGTAGATACAATGGTCAAATCGGGTGCAAAAATGGAGGTGGATTGCCGGTTTTCTTCCGAGGGAAATATGTATTCATGGGAGATCCCCGGGCCGGTTCGCACCCGGCCAAAGGGAAGCAATACCGTGGAAGCCATTTGCCGGTGCCACTGCCGGGTAAGGCTTTTTGGTGCAGCAATCAGTATGCGCTTGACTAGCCCCGATAGATACAGGGAACGAAAAGCAAGCCCGGCTTCAATGGTTTTCCCCAGTCCAACCTCATCGCATAAAAGATGAGAATGGGGCCAGGTTTCCACCAGCCGGCGCACCACCACCGCTTGGTGAGGCCAGGGCTTTACCGGTGCTGTTTCCAGACCCACCAGTCGCCCGCCGGGCATCCGGGGACCGTCACGCAGCAAGGCGAAGCGGAGGCGTTCCAGACCAGAGGGGGGCTGAACCTCCATGGGTACAAAACTGGTACCGTCAATTTCAACCGGGCGCTCAACACCTTCCGCCATTTTCACCAGTTGACGTTTCACCGCTTCAGGAAGCGTCATCACCAGCAGGTTACTGGACCGGCCTTCCCATAAATCTACAAAGCTTTTTTCCGCTTCATCAACCCGCATCCGGTCGGCCCCACCCCACCAATCACAGTGAACATCTATATTTTCCGCATTTAAAACCAAAGCCGTTTTGGATTCGTTAAGGGTTCCCGACCCGTAGAGGCGGTTACCCCATTCATCCCGCAGCACAAACCACTTTTCATGTACATATCCGTCATCCACGGATTCAAAGGAAAGAGGTTCCCCGGTATTACCGTGCACCCGGAAGGCCACCCGCACCTCCAAGTAACCGTGGGCCACCATCCAGGCCAGAAGCGTGACACCGTTCTTCACACTGCCCGGCCAAGACTCTGCATCCTCCAGCTCGGCGTTTAATTGCGCCTCCAGCCGCTGAGAATCTCCGGCCAGTATAGCCCGTACATCCCCGGGCTCTAAATCGGCACCCACGATAAGACGCATTTTACCCTTTTTCCCCACAAAAGAGGAAAACCCCTGGGAAGCGGCAGCCAAAGAGGAGGAACGAAAATAACCGGCTATACGATCATAACCCACGGAAAGACTCAGGGCCGGAATATAAAAATCCTGCAGTATATCCACCGGGCGCCCGTCAATAACCGTGGAAGAAGTCTTATAAGTAAGGCGCCATTCACGAGACCGTAAACCTTTATTCTCTAAAGTTCTCATATTCTGCTCCATCATAATTTCGCCTCACAAACATAACCTTATTACTTCAAACCAAACAATATAGCTTCTGCTTCCTTGCGCAGTTCTTCATCAGGCATCTCCGCCGCCCACACTGACAATAAATCCAGAATGAGCTGCTCCCGCCCTTCGGCCTGCTCACCCAGGTATGCCCGGGCTACAGGGGCGTCCCCCTCCCGGTAAGCCAGTATGAGGCCATGGAGGATATCCCACTCGGTTTGGGGTTCCTCCATACGCTTTTGACTCCTCTCTTCCGGCAGCGCCAGGCGCATTTTGGAACCACGGCGTAAAAGCGGTGCGGGATAGCCGGCTTCTTCACTATTTCCCCGGGCGGAGCGCCTGCCCCGGCTTTCATCATTAATGCCTATCATTTGCTGGTTTACCGTGTACCCGGCAGCCCTTACTTCCAGGCTGATCCCCAGGGAACGGGAAAGGTTCAATGCCTGGTCATAGGAAAACTGCGCCAGGCCGAAAATTCCGTAAAGGGTCAGGGCCATGGCCGCTTCGGAGTTCAGATCCTCCACTCTGAGCCGCCCCCCGGTTATGCGGGCCACCTGGTGCTGGGCTACCACCGCGCTGGCTTCGTTCATGGCCCGAATAGGACTTACCGGTTCGTCGCCGTCCAGAACCGGCCAGTTCTCGGACAGCACCTGCAGCGCCCTCCCGTAACCGGCCACCATTTCGTCCACGGCATTGAGACCCAAAGGCTCAAATTCCTCCAGCGCCCGGCCCACTGCTTCCCTTACCCGCCGGGCCACTCCGGTACCGCCGAAACCGGTCCAGGTGGCGGGGATGCCGCCTTCGGTATCCTCCCGCTTGCGGCAGGTGAGGAAAATGGAACTGGCAGCTGCAGCCATGTCCTTTTGATGCATTGACGCTGTTGATTCCGATTCAACCGGCATGGAAGATGTGATTGTCCAACCTTTTTCAATTAACGAGCGGGTAAGGGCTTCCCAGGCATTCTGTGTTTTATGAGTAAACATAATGGTCATTATGCCGTTATTTTTTATCACTCGACGGCACTCGGCGAATATCTCACCCATAAGCCGTTGATATTCCTGTGCCGCCCCGGCAGCAGAGCCGTCCCGTGCCGGGTTAGCAACGGCCTCATCTCTCTTATTGGTAACCCGGCGCCGGAAAAGTTCGGGATACAGGTCTTTCAGGGTACGCCGCTGCCAAACATAAAAGTAATCAGATAGTTCGGCGTACTGCACATTGTTATAGTATGGTGGATCAACACAAACCAGATCCACTGAATTTTCCGGCAAACCGGTATTAGCACCGGTACTATTAAGAATGGTAACTGGAGGCGCTTTTCCCCCCAGCCTTTTATGCAAAGGCGCCATCAATTCAGCCATACCCTCGTAGGCATCCAAAATCTGTGCAAGTCCCCAGGCAGCACCGGAATGGGGGCCGGTAAAAATCATTTCCCCGAATGTCCACTTAATTGAATAATCGTGCCTCCCAAAGGTTCCTTTAACAATACCCCGAGTATACTCCCATCGTGTCTGCTTACTGTTATAATCAAGGCCTTTATCAATCATAAACTGCAAGTATGTAATAACAGCCCTTCCCCGTTCCTCACCCAATTTCGAAAGGATTTCCGGCTTGAGTCGATTGAGCTCCTCCACCAGGGTGAGGTGTCCCAGGAGTTGGCGTGGAGTAAACATATCACACCAGCGATTCATGCCATATATTGCCGGGCGCATATCGTTTCCATCAGGGAATTGCTCTGTTGGAATCAACCCCTGCCTCTCCCACTCCGGCCAGCGTTCCTGCAGCCGTTTTTCAGCCTCTTCCAAAGCCGCCAGGTCCTGCTCATTGGGAGGGCGGAAGAAGCGTATTTTCTCGGTTTTGATTTCTCCGGCCCGGGCACCGGTGCTGTACCGCTGGGGCTCCCCGTTTTTATCCAGCTTGGGCTGGTAACGCACAGCCACCACACAGTACAGCCGGTCCTGCCAGCGCCCGTGGGGAGACTCACCCCGGGCCTGTGCCTTTATCTCATCTCCTGAAATAGCCTGGCGGCAATGGATACACGTACCCACGGCGTTACTTACCGTGGCAAAGTTAGGATCCTCGCCCCCCGGTCCCTTGCTTCCACTCACCCGGTAGGTTTCAAATTTTACTGTTCCACCTTTTTTCTTCCCGTCAGGAACAATGCGCACACCCCACTTCTGGCCGCTTTTAGACAACCAGCAGGTATTCAAAAGCGGCGCCTCGCCACCGCAGTGGGGGCAGGTGACCTGGCGGGCATAAAGATAGGTAGTTGTATACTCATGGTCATAGTTCGGAATTAGTTTAGGATATTTATATAATTGGTTGTATAGTAAACGCTTCTCCTCTTTAGGAAGTGAAAATTTATAGGGGAATACTTTATTTAGCTTATTATTTAAAGATTCTATTAGCTTCAAACCCCACTTTTCTATATGTGCAACTAAATCTGATCCGAACCGGGCAGGGAAATCGAGGGTGGCATATAAAATAACTGCCGCCACCGGATTTAAGTCATTTGCAATCACTTTGTGTCCCAATCTAAGTGCTTCAAAGGGGATCGAACCACCACCTGCCGTAGGATCAAGAACAGCAATATCAGAGGACTGCCATTCCGGTTGACGCTTGTAGGCACGGGAATATCCATAAAGATTTGGAACCCGTATTCCAACCTCAGCTGCAATTTCCATAAGACTTTTAAACCAAGCAGGGTCAGCAACCACCCTTTCCACAGTTAGCTTTTCGCACTGAGCAGGCAACGGTTCCGGAATTGGCCTGCTCAATTCCCTCCATTTCAAAATACAAGGATGTTGATCTAATATGGGGTTTTCTTCAATAATCTTTTTAATCGTCATTCTTTGGTCGGTTCGTGCCACTTGTTCCCTTCGGAGCGCCCTCTCAACCACCGAGTCCACTTCCAAAATCTCACACGCGGAATCAATAAGTTTAACCCGCTCCACCAATTTTTCCTCAAGCACCCACGGTTCCCCGTTAACCAGCGCCTGCACCTTCTCGATACCAAGCTGGCGGAGGAACCAATCCGGGTCGGTGCCTGCAGGTAGAAGTGAACCCAGGATGGCGGCGCGGCTGGGTGTCAGCGGGCGCCTGGCCCACCACACGTGAAGATAATACAGCGGTGGAAGAGCCGAACTTGCACCTCGCTCCCGTTGCGTCTCGGCACCCACCTGGTGGCAGGGAAACCCTGCCTCTATCAGACGAACGTCAGTTTTGTTATTATTGTTTTCCATAATGTCTCTACCCACTTTATCGTCGTAATCTTTCCAGCATGTTTATAACTGCTTTGTCTCCAGGTTGCCCCCCCAGCATGGTGCGCATACCAGAACGCGCCCAGCGACTGGCCGCATTACCATACTGTGTAACCCTGGTTAACCAGTACGCGGCCTCCTCGCGGCTGAAACGTTCCACCCGCCAGGCAATAAGCTCTACACGGTTCATATCCTTAAGGCGTTCCTGCAATTTGAAAATAAGGGATAATTTTGCCCCCGCCTCCTCATCCAGCGGCAGGTTGCCCCGGAAAGTAATACGCCCGTTGCCCAAAAATCGGTGCAGTTCCAGGGGAATCTCGGCATCATCGCATACACCACCAATGATATTTCTAATTACCGGCAGGCAGCGGCGCAGGGGCTGTCCATATAAAAGCCCTCTATCCCTCAACACCAGTTTTTTGGCAGCACCGTTATCCGGCGCTTCCTCTTCGGGGGAAAAACGTTCCTTAACCACCAAGACTGGTACCGGCTTATCTTTATATTCGGTTACGCGCAGCACCCATGGCGCGTTTTTAACCAGGGGCTGAACCCGGTGCTGCAGGTGGTATTCCATATCTTGAATGTTGTTTGACTTTTTTCTGCTCATATTTAGTCTGCCTCACCTTTAAGTTTTTTTAGCTCTTTAACAAAATCACATTCGTCATCCGGTTCGGCAATTTCCAAATAGGCTTCGGTATAATCACCTTGTTCCACAACACCGTTTAAAACTTCGAACAGTTCGCCCAAAACCTGCATTGACTCCGGTGTAACATCGGCAAGCTGGATGCTAAGGGTGCCGCCTTCCGGCAATTCCATTTCCAACAGGTCCAGGCTCTGAATGGTGGATTTTGCTCCCCGGTTATAGATACTACCAAGGCGATGCAGCATGGGGAGAAGAATCTCCGCCCCCTCCCTGCTGGAAAGGGAAAAGCCGCTGGGCCTCTTTGTAAGCCAACCTCTCCTTGCAGCTTCAGCAGGGGTAATAAACACATCACCTGGCTGTGGTGTATAGATGGCCGCATCAACGCCATGGATAAGTTCCGGTTTTTCGGTCTGATCCGGTGTGCCACGGTATGCTATCAGACTGCCCTTTTTAACCTGCGTTACCAAAGCCTCCTCCAAATCCTTATCGGGAACATCACCGTACTTTTCCTTAACATTTTCTGTGATATCGTTAAGGGTTGAAACGCCATCCCGCGTTGCGGCGTAATTTATTCCTTCGCGCACCTTTTCCGGGTCAATTACATCAGCAGTCCAACCCCGCTGTTTGGCACCCTGAGGAGTAATCAGGCTGTAGCCTTCATCGCCCAGATTAATTCCCATGGGGACTTCATTTTCCCTGTGGTAAAACTCAGATGGCCTTACATCTTCTGCGTCGCCCATGCGGAACAAACACCATGCACCCTTTTGGACTCCCGCCCTTATAATATGCTCCAAAACACCGGAACTCTCCGGTACCGGCCAGCTGCGTACACAGTAAAAGTTATTACGCAACTGGTCCAGGGTGAGGGTGTCGCTCCTTTGGAAAAATAACTGGCTTAAATTTTGGAGATCTGCGTGGGTAATGTGACTTTCTGTGAGTAGTTCGTTGTCCTCAATCAAAAGCTCCTTTATTTGCTCAATAAAGGGTGCCCCGCTCTCGCCTCCGGCCGATTTGATTTCCCTGCGTACCAGCTGGCCCGCCGTAGATGAGTAGTAAAGACCGGTATAGATGCCAGCCACAGCAGTGCTTAAGGCCTGCTCCCGCTCAGAATAACGGTTTTCGAAATCTTCGTCTTTCAGCCGGCGGGGATTGACACCATAGCTTTGTGGTTTTTCTTTTAACATACGCATGGCTTTAACCTGGCGGGCAACGCCTTCGATATATTGCCGTTCGTCTTCCGTACGGGTATCATACCCGGGAAAAAGTCCCTCCTGCCCACCTGCACCCTGAATGACCACGGTTTTAGGGACCAGAATAAAAATCAGATTTTGCTGCTCCCGGGGCTTATTCTCGCCTTTAGTGGTGATCATTGCTTGTATATTAATACTTTCAGCGGTGGGAGAAACCACCCCCAGCACGGGCTTACTCTTACCGTCCGGCAGATGCTCCGGTAGCGTTACATCATGTTCCACATGGAATAGACCCGCATTGCCGCTAATTATTTTACGTGCTTTTTCCTGAATAAGGGCCCTTATTTGATTACCTTTAAGTGTTTTGCGTATTCTAGCCAGCACGGCATTGATTGTGGGCTCTTCGCTGGCAAAGTATTTACCCTGGTCATACCGCAGGTAAAAGGCTGTGTCTTCGATTCTTTCCAGCGCTTTACTTACTTGGGGTGGGGTTAGACCTGGAAAGGATACCGACAAAAGAGCCTCGGATTCGGTGACACCAAATATATTGGAATTCAGCCCTTCCTCCCGACCAACCAAGCTGTGCAAAAAAACAGTCTTCCAGGTATATTCATGAAAGGGATATCCTTCAGGATGGGGGTTTTTATCGTCAACAAGCTGGGCGTTGCTGCGACCCCCTTCAAGTTTACCGGTGTCCACACCTCCAACGTCGGCGTTAAGTACGTATAATAAATCTGAACTGCCAGTTCGGTTAAGTATTTCGTTTATGACCCGGCCTTCTCGCAAATCCAGGTGGCAAGTGTGGATCATGGGTACCGGCTTCCCTTTCTGCCACAAACTGCGTACAGCGAGAGCAAGTACCCGAAGAACACCTCGCGTGCCCTGGAAGTTTTCAGCGCTGGCAAGTTTCCTGTTTAAAAAGTTGACTAAAGTAGGGTGAAAAGGGTAATTGGCAATCATTCGCTCTTTATAATCTGCACTGGATGCATCTTCCGGTAAAACCGATGCGTTACGGCGGTATAGTTCCATATATTCCTCAGCTGTTTCTTGAGCTGCTTCGCGATCAACAGAAAGGAATAGTCGCTTCGCCAGCACCGATGAAATCTCAGCCGCCTGTACAGGTGTGATTTGTACTGCATCCCGGGCAGCTACGCTGGCCACACCTTGTACCGCCTTTTCGCCAATGCCCAGAGCATCATCTTCGCTAACATCTTCACCGCGCACATTGCTAACCAACTCAGCCAGTCTTTCGGTCTGTTTACCAAACGCATCGGCAGCACTGGCCAGGGTGAGCACCACCGCAATACCAGGATGATTGCGGGCATAACCATGTAATGCCATCATAAATGCCGCCAACTGGCTGGCTCCATCCGGCCGGGCGGCTTCCAGCCGCGCGGCATATTGAGCTAATTCATCCAGCATAATAAGAACTTTCCGCCCGCCGAAAACAGTATCGAAATAAGTCTTACCCGGAGCAGCATATGAGCTTGCTTCATCCTCTACCTCCAGGTAAAGGTTTTCCCCGCCGATTTGATAAGCAATTTCACCCCAAAGTGTATAGGGTACAAGGGATTCCCCCTTGGGCTTATGTACGGGAATTTCATCCCCGGCTACGCCCACCACAGCTACGGAACCCGGTTCGGGGAGAATATGCGGGTCCAGAATGTCTCCAATTACATCACTCAATTCCGTACCCTTGTGAGCGATGTGTGTACAAGAAATCAATGTATGGGTCTTACCCCCTCCGAAGGCGGTTTCCAACCGGTGAATGGCAGGAACAGTCATATCACCGGCAATGCGACTGAAAACTTCAGCCAGGGTAGATCGAAGACCCTGGGTGGGATAAGTGGCTTCCCGGAAAAATAATTCCGCATTGGTGTAAATGCTGTCAATGCCGCTCTGCCCGTTGCGGTAGTACTCTACAATGGGACTGAGTGCAGCAGTAAAGGCATCCAAATTAATGGTGCCGGCCAACAGCTCCGGCCGGGGTCTACATGCTTCTATTACAGAGCTCAAAACTCTCTCCTCCTGTCCACAGCTTTGTACGTATTGTAAATTTCTATTGAGTGTCCTTATTTTCTTCCTTCTTGAATAATCTCTTAACTAACTAATCTCTTTAAGTTATCAGCCTTTAGCAACAATTTACAGCGAATTCTTTTTGCCGGCAGATACAATAATGGCTTTCTCCAAGACAACCGTACCTTCGGGACCAACTTTGAGCAAAACACGGTCACCCTTTTGTATACCGAGGATATTCCGTATTTCCTTTGGTAAAGTCATCTGGCCTTTAGGCCCTATCTTGGGCGTGTATATTTTGCACAAAAATAACCACCTACCCGGATCTTGGATTTTTGGTAAAACTAATTACTTCGCTATAGTTTAACCAGATTCCTTCCGGAAAAGACAAATATCAACAAATCTTCCTGCAATTAAGCATAGGCTTAATTTATAAACCTGATTTTTTTCCTATATGCCAAAAAAGAGCAGCCAGGCGTTCTGTCCGCCTTCACTGCTCTATCCCGCATACATGGATAAATTTTACCAGTCCATTTTCATATTCCCTTATTCCCTCTCATTCTCTTCTTCTGTCTCTTGCTGTTCAAGCATTTTATGGATATTAACAATTGGTAACACTAAAGTTTGAAAACCGGAGTTGGCAGTTATGCTACTTACAATCGACCGTAAATAAGGAAACAAAATAGCTGTAGCATTTATTCTTAATAACTTTTCTATTCGCTCAGGTTCAAGCGTTGTCTCAAATTTAAAAAAACCAACCAACTCTACTTCCAGAAGGCGTTCCGTATACAGGAATCCGTCATATGCAAGCGGTTTGTAGTTTTGATAACCGGTGCTGACGGCAACATGCATATGGATATTGCAATTTAGCAAATAGTTGAAACATATGCACAATATCGAGGAGTTAGGGGTTAAGGAACATATGGTTAAGTTTTCACTGTTTGTTTTAAAAAGAATTGACCGGCAAAATTTTTTAATACCATTTGGAAGGATTCCTGGAAGAATTGTCAAATTAAAAGTAAAAAGATTACCATATTCGGATATTACCGTCGGTGCCCGTTTGTAAACGGGAGAATAGGGAATCAGGTGTAAGTCCTGAGCGGTCCCACCACTGTATCCGGGGAGGAGCCCGTGAACACCACCCTGCGGGGGAAGGTTCGGGTAGCCTGTTGATCCGGGAGCCAGGAGACCTGCCACGGTAATGCCCAGTGGAGGATGATGGTAAAGTCCCCACCCATTAAACATGGGTGGGGACTTTTTGTTTCGGGGGGGTGCTTATTGTGATTAAAGCCATAATCAAGTCCTTTTCTTATCCCACAGGAAATGTGGTTCTGAGGGATATGGACATTCATATCCCGGCCGGGGAATTCGTGGTGATAACCGGGACATCCGGCTCGGGTAAATCAACTTTGGTCCAGTGCTTAACCGGCGTAATTCCCCACTTTATCAGGGGAGATTTGGACGGCAAGGTGGAGATAAAGGGCAGGGACCTGAGTAGCCTAAGCCTGCCGGCAATATCCAGGTTTATGGCCTATGCGGGACAGGAGCCGCAAAACCAGCTTTTCAACCTGACCGTTTATGAAGATATGGCCTTTGGGCCGGGGAACTTATGCCTCTCCCGGGATGAAATTCATACCCGGGTGGAATGGGCACTAAATTTTGTCGGGGGACGCCATCTGGCCGGAAGACAGCCCGATACCCTTTCCGGAGGCGAGACCCAAAGATGCGCGCTGGCCTCTTATATCGTTATGGGACAGGAGGTACTGGTGCTGGACCAGCCCTGTCGCGAACTAGATCCTGAGGGTAGAAAGATGGTTTATGATAATATCTACCAACTGCACCGGGAAAAGTGCCTCACCGTTGTGGTGGTGGAAGACCGCCCGGCTGAACTGGCCGGTCTGGCAGGACGTTTTTTGGTTCTGGATGATGGAAAAATTGTTATCGACGACGAGGCTGCAGCGTTTATGAGCCATTACAACCTGGCTGAACTGGGGCTATCTCCCTTGTACAAATCCTGTCCTGAACACTTTAGCCCTTCAGCCCCGCCCAAAGGGCAACAGAAAAAATGCGGCGCGGATCATGGTGAGCCATTGGTACAGGTTGAGGAGCTGTGGTTTGGCTACAAAGGGGACAGTTTCCTTTTCCGGGGGCTGAATTTGCAAGTGTTTTCTGGCGAGGTGGTATCCCTGCTGGGACCTAACGGGGCCGGGAAAACCACCCTGGCCAAACTGATAGGCGGCATTTTAAAGCCCGTTAAAGGTGTCGTGAAAGTGAACGGGACTACGGGATACCTTTTTCAAAATCCTGATCAACAGCTTTTCGGCAGCAGCCTCTGGGACGAAGTGGCCTTCGCCCTGAAGCGCAGGCGAATTTCTCCTGATGAAATTGAAAAGAGAGTTAACAGGGTGTTGGAGATTGTGAGGCTGAATGATTTGGCCGGGGCGCACCCGTACACCTTGAGCAGGGGGCAGAGGAAATTACTGGCCCTGGCCACGGCCCTGGTTATGGAGCCGGCAATACTGATTGTTGATGAGCCCACGGGAGGATTGGACTGCCGGCAAGCGGACCTGGTGGCGGAAATATTTACGCAGTTTAGTCACCGGGGAGGGTCCATACTGATGATTTCCCATGACCCGGACCTGGTAAAGGCCTTGAGCCGCAAAGCCTTTCTCCTGCATGGCGGCAGTCTCCGGGAGGTGAAACCGGATGGAACTTTTCCCGCAGTATCATAACGGTGACTCGTGGATCCACCGGCGCGATCCCCGTTCGAAAACGGTATTTTTTATGGCCGGGGTAGCTGTGGCCCTGGCGGGGGAACCAAAATCTGTTACCTTTATGTTTTTAGTCTTGATGGTCCATGGAATCATGGCTAGGCTACCACCGGCCCGCTATAAAACAGCGGCCCTGGTTCTAAGCGTGACAGCAGTTACCCTGGTTGTAGTGCAGTTGATTTTCAATGGTGTGGTCACGGGCCTGATCATGGCCGGGGAGGCTGTTTTGCGACTGGCCTGTTTCATGTATGCTTTTATGCAATTGGTTCAGTGGACCCACCCCATGGACCTGGCATTGATGGGGGTAAAAATGGGCGTGCCCTACCGCTTTGCCATGCTGCCAGTGTTGATGGTGAGATTCATACCGGTAATGGAAAGGGAATTGAAAGGTATCTTTGAAAGCCAGTACGCCCGCGGGGAGCGTTTTGATTCTACCAGGCAAAAGCTCAGGGGCTTTTTGCCTGTGCTGCTGCCCCTGGTACTCCGATCGCTGAAATGCGGCCAGGAAATAGCTCTGGCTATGGAAACAAAGGGGTTCGGCTACGCCAGCCGGCGCACTTTCTTAAGGGACATTAGTTTTACGGCTGCGGACGGGCTGTGGACGGCCGGCATGGTGTGCCTGTCAGGGCTGCTGATTACTTACTAATTATTTAACGGGAGGGATTGATTATGAAAAAATTTTGGCGCGTGGATACCAAAGCCCTGGTGGGAGGCGTATTATTGGGAATTGTCTTTATGCTGGTACAGCAGATTTCCCACCGCATTGACAGCCTGTTTTCCCCGGCTGTGATGATTATGGGAGGCATTACCTGGGCAACTTTCACCGCCCTGGGTGCCCTTCTCTTCGGGCAGCCTTCCGGTATTATTGTGGGTGAAACACAGGCCCTGGTGGCCAATGCCTCGGGCCTGTCCCCGGTGGCTTTATTTTTCTTCCTGGCCAACGGCCTGGGTTCCTTTTCCTATTCCCTGGTTTCCCACCGGCTGTCCATGGAAAAATGGAGCCATCACCTGCTGGCCCAGATAGTAGCTAACCTGGTGGGTAACGCCTGTGTCCTCCTCGGCCTGATAACTGTTTTAAAATTACCACCCACAGCTGCTATTATATCTTCGGTTATCACATGTACGGCCGGGATAATAGGGGCCACTGTACTAACCAAACTGGTCTATGACAACCTCAAGCGCTCCAGGCTCCTGGATATATCGTATTAGAATTAATTTATTCAAAGAAAGGGGGAAATACAATGCCTGTACAGGATTGGAGAGAATTCTTGGCACAGCTGGATTCTGACTACCCGGGCGAGATAATCAGGATAAAGGAAGAAATTAGCCCGGAATATGAAGTTACCGCCTTTGTAATGGAACACGAAAAGAAAAAAAGCTACCCGGTGATGGTATTTGACCATGTTCAGGGTAAATCCTTTCCCGTGCTGGCCAACCTGTTGGCCACCCGGGAGCGCTTGGCCCTGGCCCTGGGAGTGAAAACCGAAAACCTCTCCCGGGAATTTGCCTCCCGCATCGCTAACCGCATTCCGGCCAGGGTGCTGCCGGAAGCTCCATTTTATGCCAACAGCCGGTCCGGCGATCACCTGGATTTATCCCAACTTCCGGTGCTGACCCACTTTCCCATTGACGCCGGGCCATATATCACCGCCGGGCTGGTGGTGGCCAAAGACCCGTATACCGGCGTAGAAACCCTGGGCTACCACCGCATGCAGTATAAGGGCCCGGACAAGCTGGGGATCAGCTTGCACTCCCGCCAGCGGTTATGGGAGTACCAGCGCCGGGCGGAGGAGAAGGGAGTAAATCTGGAGGCGGCAGTGGTTCTGGGGGTGCACCCCAATATTTCCCTGGGCTCCATGGCCCTGGTTCCTTATGAAGAAAGTAAATACCCGGCAATTGGCGGGCTCTTCAACCAGCCCCTGGAGGTGGCCCGGTGCCGGGATATAGACCTGGCGGTACCGGCCTGGGCTGAAATAGTCATTGAAGGGGAAATACTCTCGGGAGTACGGGAACCTGAGGGGCCCTTTGCCGAATTTACCGGTTATGCCTGTCACCGCAGCACGGAAAACGTATTTCGGGCCAGATCCGTCAGCTTCCGGGACAATGCAATATACCAGTGTATTACTCCCGGCCTGTGTGCCGAGCACATAACCATTGTGGCGGTACAGCGGGAGGGAGACGTTCTAGCGGCCCTAAGAAGGGCACTACCCAACATCAAAAATGTGCACGCTCCCCTTTCCTCCTGCGGCCTCTTTCACTGCTACATTTCCATGCGGAAGATTGCCGAGGGGCAGCCCACCCAGGCTATTTACACCGCCTTTTCAGTGGATCACAACATAAAAACAGTAGTGGTGGTGGACGAAGACATTGATGTCTTTGACGAAGCTGATGTGCTATGGGCTATGGCCACCCGATTGCAGGCAGACAAAGGTGTGCTGGTCATTCCGCAGCACTTGGGCATGGGATGCACCCTTGACCCCTCTACCGACGAAAAGAGCCGTACGGCCAGGATGGGTATAGATGCCACCCGACCCATGGAGGGTTTCGCCGGTAGAATATCCCTGGACCCGGCGGTAAGAAACAGGGTGCAAGAAAAATTTTTCGGAGGGAAGATTTGATGTACCGGATTGCCGTTGACGTGGGGGGAACATTTGCGGACTTTATGGCAACGGGTCCCGGCGGTAAAGTACTTAATTTAAAGCTACCGGCGGACAATGAAAATCCTTTAGAATTAATTAATAGAGCAATGATAGAGCTGGCCGGGGGATTTAACATACCTGTAAAAGAGCTCATTGCCAACCTGAACTCCTTTATATACGGGGGCACCACAGCTGTTAACGCCCTGATTGAGAAAAAGGGTGTCCGAACCGCCCTGATTACTACCGAGGGGTTCCGGGACGCTCTGGAAATGAGGAGATCAAAAAGAAAGGAACAATGGGACTTTTTTGCCCCGGCACCTCCACCTCTGGTGCCCAGGCGGCTTCGTTTCGGCCTGCGAGAAAGAATGGATTACCGTGGCGCCCCCCTGATTCCGGTAAACCGCCGGCAGCTGGAGAATATTGCCTGCCGGCTGGATGAAGAGGGCGTGGAGGCAGTGGCAGTATGCCTGCTATTTTCATTTAAAAACCCAGCCCACGAAAAAGAAGTGGAAGAATACCTGCGAGATCGCCTACCCGGAGTATTTATCTCCCTTTCGGCTGACGTTTCTCCCCGTATTCGGGAATATGAAAGAACCTCCACCACGGTTTTAAATGCCTGTTTGAGTCCTTTGTTGGCGAATAGTTTAAGAGCTATGGAAAATTTTTTCCTGGAACGGGACATTACAGGCCGGGTATGGTTGATGCAAAATAACGGTGGTCTCACCGGTATGGGATCTGCGGATAATTTCGGGGTTACGGGGCTTCTATCCGGCCCGGCCGGCGGGGTGCGGGGAGCGCAAGCCCTGGCTGAGTTGACCGGGCACCCCGACCTGGTAATTGTGGACATGGGTGGGACCAGTTTTGACGTGAGTCTTGTCAAGGAATATCAAACCCAAATTTGCCCGGAGTCCGAGGTGGAAGGCTACCACCTAAATTTACCCATGCTGGATATCCGTTCCATAGGAGCCGGAGGCGGCAGCATCGCCCGGGTGGACCCGGGTGGGATGCTGAAGGTAGGCCCCCGTTCCGCCGGGGCAAACCCCGGACCGGCTTGTTACAACCGGGGCGGAGAGGAGCCCACAGTAACTGATGCCGCCCTGCTGCTGGGCCTGTTAAATCCCGCAAACTTTCTGGGCGGGAGAATGCCATTAAACTGTCACCTGGCTTACCGGGCGGTGGAAGAAAAAGTGGCCGGGCCGCTGGGTATAAGCGTTGAGGAGGCGGCACTGGCCATATTCCGGGTTGCGGCAGCCATGATGATGGACGCGGTACACCTGAACACAGTTCGCCGGGGTTATAATCCCGAAGACTTTACACTGCTTGCCTGTGGAGGGGCGTCTCCCCTTTTTGCCGGGGAAATAACCGCCGGCCTGGGGATATCCAAGATCATCATACCGGCACATTCCAGCGTGTTTTGCGCCGAAGGAATGCTTTACGCCGGAGCACGATACGATCTATCCTTAAGTTACCCGGTTGACCTGGACAATTTGGACCCCGGGGAATTCGAGGCAGTAATAGATGATTTACTGGCCCGGGGACGGGCAAAGCTGGTAAAACTGAAGGTGCCCGCACACAGCCAGGCCTTCCGGGTTTTCCTGGAAATGAAGTACACCGACCAGCATCACGAGATACCGGTGGAATACAAGAACCGGGGACATAATGTGAGAAGCTTGCATGAAATAAGAAAGTCCTTTGACTCTTTACATCAAAAACTATACGGTTATTCCCAGCCCGAAAACCCGTGCCGAATAGTAAATATTCGAGTGGAAGCATATGAAGATAAGGAAACGATTCCCTTATTGGTAGAGGAAAAGTTAAATTCCCTTTCGCCGAAACCAAAGGGTGAACGCGCAGTATGTCTAAACTGGACAGGTGAATTTGAAAGATTACCTATTTACGATGGTGAACAAATTGTACCGGGCCATCTAATTCGGGGACCGGCCATTATCGAAAAAGCCTTTACCACTATACCGGTGAGAGGCAACGAAGAAGCAGTTGTCGATTATTATTATAACCTCGTAATAACCCGGAGGGAGGACAATAATGGGGAATAAGGATCTGGTTATTCTTCGTTCCGTGATTGCTAACCGCTTGGACACAATAGCGGAGGAAATGGGTGCGGTGCTGGAACGCTCCTCCCGATCGCCCATTTTTGCCGAAGCCTGCGATTTTTCCTGCGGCATCTGTGACCGGGAGGGCAACCTGGTATCCCAGCTCAATGGCATTCCCATCCTGGCCGCCGCCGGAACCTTTAGCGTAAAAGAGGTGCTGAAAAAGTACCGGGATGATGTAAATGAAGATGACGTTTTCATCGTTAATGACCCCTATGCGGGGGGAAATCACCTGCCGGATATCGGCATTATCACACCGGTATTCCACCGGCAAAGGCTTATGTTTTTCTGTGTCAGCCGGGCGCACCACGGTGATATCGGCGGGTCGGCCGCCGGGAGTTACAACCCCGGGGCCACAGAGATTTTCCAGGAAGGGCTGCGACTCCCGCCGCTGCGCATAATGACTGCAGGTGGTCCTCTAAGGGAAGTGATGGACCTCATTACTTATAACACCCGCAACCCGGAAATGCTGAAAAGTGACTTGTTGGCCCAGATTGGGGCGTGCCGGGTGGGAACGCGGCGACTCCAAGCTTTGGTGAATGCCTATGGCCCGGGCAATGTGGAACAGGTAGTGAAGGATATTTTGAACCACGGGGAGAAACTGGCCCGAAAGTACATTTCCCAACTCCCGGAAGGAACTTACACCGGGGAAGAGTGGGTGGATGACGACGGCTTTCAGGATCACCCCATACGCATCCAGGCCAATGTCACCATCGAGGATGATGAGATATTAATGGATTTTGCAGGTACCGATGCTCAGGTAAGGGGTTTCGTTAACAGTTCCCTGGTAACCACCACCTCCGCCGCGTATATAGCGTGCCTGTGGGCTCTATCACCGGAAATCCCCCGCAACAGCGGGGCGTTCAGGGCCATAAAACTGGATATTCCCCGCGGATCCCTGCTCAATCCCAACCCGCCTGCACCGGTTACCCTGTGCACCCTCACCTGTGCCTGCGAATTAATTTCAGCTATATTCAAGGCCTTTGCCCGGCTGGTGCCCGAACGTATTCCCGCCGGATATGGGCGCTATTGCGGTCCTTCATTTTTCGGTATCGACCCGCGCAACGGGAATTTTTATGTGGGTTTTGCCTTTTGCGCCCTGGGTTCGGGCGGGGGTATGAAAGGGTTGGACGGAAGCCCCTATATGGCTCCCATTTCCAATTACGGCGGGGTAAGGGCACCCAATATAGAGTCCAATGAAGTCCAGTACCCCCACATTACCTTGCACCACGAATTTGAGCCGGATACCGCCGGGGCGGGACAGTACCGGGGAGGTCCTGGTATTCGCTACCAAATACAGTTCTATGATGAGGAACCCAATATCGCCATGTTCGGCGACGGAATGAAAATACCTCCTTACGGTTTGGCCGGAGGCAGCCCCGGATCTCTTAACCGGGCAGCACTAATAAATCCCGGTGAAAAGAAAACCGCTCTGGGGAGCAAGGAGAAACCCCGTCCGCTGCAACCGGGGAGCGTGGTAACCATGGTATCTTCAGGCGGCGGCGGGTGGGGTAACCCGCTGGACCGCAAACCCGAAAAGGTACTGGAAGATTATCTAAACGGTATCACTTCCGCAAAAAAGGCGCGGGATGATTATGGAGTAGTGATAACGGACAATGCCGTTGATGAAGAAATGACCGCTCAACTGCGGGCAGAAAAACTTAACCGGTCCTAAATACCAGTGGGACAAGGGACCTGTCCCCTTGTCCCACCTGAACCAACTACAAGAAGAAATGACTTTTTTTCCATTTTCATCAAGATCAATTGGCTCTAAATCAATAAAGGCGGTTCCTTCAACCTGATCAGGATGCAAGGCATTAGTTGCACCTACAACCAATCATTGGTACAATGAAGACTACTTAAAGGAGTCTTCTGCTATGTCAAAAAAACTATCAATATTATCTATCTCTTTAATCACAGTGATGGCCGGTGCCACTATCGCACCGGCCCTAGGAGGAATATCCTCTGCATTTCCCGATGCAAACCAGACGCTCGTCAAACTGATCAATACGCTGCACGCCCTCTGGGTTATTCCGTTTACATTTGTCTCCAGCTGGTTGACAACCCGGTATTCAAAAAAATCCGTTCTGACAGCCGGTTTGCTGCTTTACATTATCGGTGGTGCTGGCGGTGCACTGGCAACTGATATCTGGTTCCTTCTTGCCACTCGCACATTACTTGGAATGGCTGTCGGATTAATTATGCCTATTTCCACGAGTCTCGTGCCTGATTTTTACCATGGGGATGAGCGAACGGATATGATGGGAAAAGTGTCCGCTTCCAACCAACTCGGTGGGATGATTTCGATAATAGCTGCCGGTATTCTGGCAGCCATAAGCTGGCGTTACGCATTTGGTGTATACGGGCTGGCTCTGTTGGTTCTCATCCTTGTTTGGTTATACTTACCGAAACAACCTGCACCAGGTAAAAAGCAGCGGGCTGAACGCACCAAATTACCTAAACAGATTTACGGGTTAGCCCTCGGGATGTTTACAGTTTTTGTCTTTTTCTACACAATACCGACCAATATGTCAATCTATCTTCAGGAAAACGATATCGCAAATACCACCATTTCCGGATTTATTATTGCCTTGTCCAGTTTAGGGGGAATGTCTGGGGGGATGATGCTTGCAAAATTCAAACACCTGTTAGGCTATTATCTCGTCCCGGTACAAATTTTTCTAATAGGAGCCGGATTTTCGTTCATTGCCTTCACTTCCCATGCCGTTACTGTATCTATGGGTGTGTTTACCCTGGGACTCGGTGCCGGCACGCTCATTCCGACAATATATAATAAAATTTCTAATGTCGCTACAAAAAGACAGATGATGACAGCGATGGCGATTGCGCAAACCTTTATGTATCTCGGCCAGTTTATGTCACCGATCATCCTGGATTCTGCCGCCGGATTATTCGGTCAACCTACAACTAGGTTAATTTACTCGCTCTCTGCCTATCTGACATTGACTGTTTCCATCTTGCTATTCATCTTCATAACTATTAAATTCCGACCTTTCCTGGCCCGCAACCGGGGGGACGGTTCCTCCGGTTCAGCTTAAGCTAAGTTTCATTCAGGATTATTCATATTCTTCTTAAACCAGTCCCCCTGGTTCTTAGCAGAGCTAGATGGATGGCTTGCGCTTACCCCGGTCAACGCTTCAAGTGTTGCCTCGCAACCCATCCGGGAAAAACCAAAACAATACCCTTTTGCCGCCGGAAAATTTATCGCCCTGACATTCTACACAATTTACTAAACCCGTTTTACCAATTAGGTCGGGTACGCTCCTGATCATTCCAGTTACCACCATGTTCTAAAACCTTTGCATGGTACAATTTGACATCTTCCACCAGAAAGGCGATATGAGCAAATCCGGGCTTGTTTATGGCAGGCAATTCTTTGTTTTCATTTTGCTCTTTGTAAGTAAAGAGCTCTAAAGCACCTGAGACTCTTCCACTAAGGCCCGCCTTTGGGATTGCACACTATCCAAAGCTTTTTCCGCTTCATTTAGGCGGTTCTTTAGATGCCAAACCGTTCTCTTAACTTCGGCCAGCCTTTCTGCCACCGAATCGAAGGAACTTTTGATCTTTGATTGAATAGCCATATCAACAATAAAACCATCAAAAAAATAATCGGCAAAACGGGCAAAGGATCCAGGCTCAATCTCAATATCCCGGTATTCTTTTACATCAGCCAATTCCCTCTGAAAGATGCCCAGTGCCGCTTGTGCCTGCTGCACTGAATATTGAGCATTATCCAATTTGGAATGCTTAATAGCTGTGGTGATGAGACCGCCACCCAGCATATCCGCGGCTCCCCATCCCCTGGCGCTCTGAAGTTCATCACCGGCTTTTTGTAGATGTCGCGCCGCAGACTCACCTGCCGTTATAGCTTCCCGCAGCTCCTTGCATAACTGAAAAAGCTTGGCCTCTTCATTAGATAGTTCAAATAGTCTTGCGGATGTTTGATCTTTTGCATTGAGAAGTAATTCTTCTTTTTCTTTTATCAGCCTTTCATATTCCGATGAAGGGTCCCCCATCAATTCAAGCTCACTTTTGTACCTGGCAATTTCTTTTTCCAGGGAGCGTACTGATTCCTTGACTTCATCGTACTTCAACTTCGCAGCTAAATATTCTTGTTTTTCCTTATCTACCTGTTCATCCCTTTTACCCATTAAGGTATAAAAAACTGTTGATAGACTGAGCCTCTCCAGTTTTTCAAAATCTTCCTTTTCTTTAACCAGAATTTCATATAAATCTTTTTCCCTGCTTTTCTCCGCGGATAGAGTTTGTCTTGTCTTTTCCAGACTACGCTGTATTTTACGATACGTGCCCAGTTTTTCCGAAACGTCAGCCAGCTGCTCGCTAATTATGTCATACATATTTTTCCCTCCGCAATAATGCCCGGAAGGGGCGCTTTATTTAAAGCAACAATAAAATATTCTTGACCATTTCAACACGTCCCTACCTATTTCGGTATTAAAAAGAAAAAAATGTTACAGTCAGGTCGGGAAAAAAACTGGAGATATTATATTACTGAATCATCATCCTCTACTTCCTGAACATATGGCAGCTTATCTTCCCGAAGGTCAACATAAAGGTTGCCATCCGTTGACAGGGTAGCTAAAAAAACATCAGGGCCTGCAATGGCAGAATTAAAAATAATAGGCTGGAGACAATAATGACTGGGGTGAAAATCAGTGTTCAAAATCAAAGACCGTATTCTTTTAGGTGCTTTAAGTGGCTGGTCTCACCCGATGGCATAGGTGGCTACGGCCAAAACAATTCAAACTTCAGGACCATTACAGGACATAGCTTGTTTCAAAACACCCCGGAGTTCTCCGGGAGCATCAACCTTGAAGCCCTTAAACCCACATGCCCCGGCATACACTGAAAAATCCACAAAGAGCAAATCAGGCGATTTAAAGAGCAGCTAAAAGCACAAAAAACAAATTGATTTACCGCTAAAAGGCTTTGGACTCCGGGCAGTCCGAAGACTAATCATATACAAAAGAATATACTAGGGACTTATTGTGCCGGTAAAATCTAAAGTCACTCAAGGCAAAATCATAGGTTTTGTCAGGCAATCTTTCGCAGTTTAACTCTAAAAGGTCTTGACGTAGGACACTAACTGGCCCATTTTAAAGTGAGAATTATTTACGGGTTAATTTGAGAATCTACAACAGACCCTTCATCCTTCGCTTAGTTAATCCAGGATAATTTCCAGGAAAAAGAGCCCAAATTCCTCCTTTTTAAGGTGTTCCACTTGCAACATCTCCTTTGACTCCCCTGTACACTTGTTGTCAGCATACAGGAAGTGTAATTTGGTTAAGGGAATGTTGGCAAGTGGTCATTTGTTTTCTGACCTACATTAATTCATGGCCAAAACTTACATTTTAATTTTGCCACACAAAACCAGGCAAAAACAGAAGTCCGAAAGCGCCTGTACCTGCTTGAATATTTAACCCCTCAGCACTTAGTACCGGAATGTTTCCCAGGCACTATGGATTTATCGTCAGCATTCGGTTTCGATAGTAGAACCATGGAATTGAGAACCGTACACCTCTGCGGACCCTTCTAGTGCACGTTCCTCAAATATGAAAAGCAGGGGCAAAAATTCTTAATGGTTGAGAGCACCTTAAGTTCAAAGAAAAGAAGGTGGCCGCTCTCTAATATTACCTCATGAGGTATATATAGTTGCATTCAAGGGCAATATAATAACCTCAGGAGGTGGAAGTTTGCAGGATAGAGCGCTGATTCAAAAGCTGCTTAACAGAATAGCCGCCGTCAAATTTTTAGATAATTTTAAAAAGAAAGCTATTGAGCTGAATATAAAATCCTATGAACTCAGCAGAGCTGCGGGTAAGATTGAAAACGCATTCAGCAAAACATATTCAGAAATGGAAGATCCAAGGCTGTCCAGCTTCCTTAGATTTTGGCACGCCGCCTTAAATATTGTTGAAGCTCGGGGTGAAAAAGCAGATGAATTGAATTTTAATAGTCTAATCGATAGTGAACTAAAGGAAATCCTAACTATCTTAAATGACATAAATGAGGCTGACTTGAAAGAATTCCTTCGGCGCCACAGAGAGTTTTTTCTCGGATTATATGTATATGTACAGCTTTTGAAAAACAAAAAAGCTGCCGCTGAAGAAGAAATTGATGCGTATGAGCGGAACTTAAAAATAATCGCTGGGGATGGTAATAGTGGGAATTAGGAAAGTATGGTTTATTACAAGGCCGGAGCGGGACCCTAAATTTCATAAAGAAGCTCTTTTAGCATTACACAATGCTTCTAATGGTTTTTCTTTAAAGTGGACCGGAAATCGGGACCTTCACAAGGCTTTTGAAGAAGAATTGAATAAAATGGGACTCAAAAGAAAACATATCAGCCACGATGGGTCCGGTGGACGAACATGGGCAGCTATGCTGAGAACATTTTCCTACTGCTATATTGACGAGGACGGATACCTGGTTCCAACCAAAGTTGGACTCAGCATTTTAAAAGGACATAAGGTCTACGAAAATATAAAAAAGCAGATTTTAACCCTGCAGATTCCAAATGCGTACTTTTTGGAATCTGGCTTTAGACCAAAATTTGACAGCAGTTTTGCGATACGCCCCGCCCTATTTTTGATCAATCTTTGCAATCAGCCTGATTTAAATTTCTATCTGACAAAAGAGGAAATAACATATTTTGCACTTACGGCTAAAAAGGACAGTGAAATTAACGACGCAGTGGAAAAAATTAAAACTTTTAGGTCAGCCGATGCAGAGCTTAAGAAAAAGATCAAGCTGGAGACAGCGCAGATTTTTGATCACAGGGAACGATCTGATAAAGGTGCGCGGAACTATGAAAACGCCCATTCCGATGTTGCCCACACCTTCATGCTGATCTGCGACTACACTGGACTAGTTGAATATATTCGCGGTGAGGCACTAAGGATAGATCCCGCTGATACAAAGAAAGTTGAAAAAGAGTTGGAGTTTTACAAAGAAAGGTATCCTTTTAATAAGAGATATTTAATTTCTCTGCAGCACATGGCTGAAAACAGCGGCCTTGATGTTGACAGCTACAAAGCAAGCAGATACGGCGATGTTAAACCGGCTGCCAACAGGAGAAAAACAGATTTGAAAGTTCAAAGGCTCCTGCAGCATTTCCCAGAGCCATCAGCTTTATCTGCACAAGAACTGCAAAAAATTTTGGAGAAAGAGCTCCCGTCAAAGGAAGCAGAAAAAATTGCTTCACACCTGACAGAAAAGGCAGTAAGCGGACTAAGTAGCGATTTCGTAGAAGCATATTTAAATGAGCAGAATAATTTTGCCTTTGAAGATAAAACCGGAGAAATATTTAAAGCTATTGGTTTTGATGTAGTGATGAGACCTAAACCTGAGAATTCTGTACAGACTGAAATAGAAATCTTATTGAAATACAATGGCAGCAGATGCGGCATCATCGATGCCAAAAACTATAGGGAGAAATTTTCACTATCTGCGGGTTTAGCTTCCCATATGGCCTCAGAATATATACCAAACTATGACGGCTTTGAAGGCAGTGAATTGAATTTTTTCGGTTATGTGACGGCATCAAGCTTTGCAGGACACAGAAACTTGGAAAAGATAAGTAATTTAGCGAAAAGAATGATCCCTGACCGGGAAATAAAAGGCGTCATGCTCAACGCCCGGGTACTTTTAGGGTTCCTGGATTACTGCATTGAAAACGACATTCCCAAAGACTTACGGATTAAGATGTTCCTAAGTACTATTGACAATAAGGCTTACTCAACACCGGGAAAATTTTTAAGAGCTGCTCAAAAAGGTGTCTAACACTGAGAGCTGCTCCAATAGGAATTCTATTTTCTACTTAGAACCTTGCAGCGCTTATGCCGCTGGCAGCTCCTCTATCCTTGGAACTATTGGGGGGCTTCACTGTAATTTTTTTAAATTAGCCTTTTCCCTGTCAATCCAGGTGCCGAACATAATTATTATCTAATTCAGAAGCCTGATAGAAGAGCACACATGTCCATCCTGCTGGTTTATAAAAGCCTCTAATCAAATCATAAAGCAGATGTGTTTCTAGGACTAATTCGTCCGGCGGCAGTCCATTTCCATCATGACCTTTGATAGGTGCCCTTCCTTCTAAAATCTGTCCTTTCAGCTTTAAATGCACAGGCTCCTTCGGCAGCTCAAAGTCTAACAAAGCTGTACCCCTTCATATCGCAACTCATAGACAAACCCAAAAGATCGACAAACATGTTCTCACAATTCAGCTGAACAGCCGGCCGCAACAGGGCATTCTTCACATTTCGGCCTATTAGCTGTACATACCAAACCAGCAAAATCTAAAACAGCTAGGTTAGCATTCCTCGTGCTGTCAAGCCCCTTATACATTTTTCTAATCTTTTCTGCTAAAATTTTATCCGTACGGGGCCTCGGCTTGTCTGATTTAAATCCCAAATACCTGCAGAATACCCTAATAACATTGGTATCTACAGGAATTGTATTTTGTCCAAAGCCATAGCAAAGCACTGCATCGCATATATAAGAGCCCACTCCCGGAAGTTTTTGCAGCTGGTCCGAACTGTCCGGTACTTTGCCACTAAATTCTGAACATATTATTTCTGAACATCTTTTTAGACGCTTAGCTCTATACCTGAGCCCAATTGGTTGAATGATTCTCTCTACATCACATAGATCCGCCTCTGCTAATTGCCTCGGTGATGGATAAGCTTTGATAAGTTCATCATATACCTTTTGGACTTTTCGAACATGTGTCTGCTGGAGTAAAAATTCTGCACAAAGAATATGAAATGGATATGATGTTCTGCGCCAAGGATAATCTCTGCCGTACCTAGAATACCATCTTAGAATGCCACTCCAGAAAACATCTGCTTCTCCCAAGATGATTCTCCCCTATTCCTATTTTAAACAGCCATCCTATCTAAACCAATACAAATTCACATTCTAAAGAAGGACTGTATACATATTTGACTTCGTTATTAAAATGATATTCATTATATTCTACATAATCTTTAAGACCAGCAGAAACTCCAAATTTAATTAAATTTTGCTCCAATTGCACCCATTGAATGGTTTCCCTACCGCCAGACATTTTACGGACTAATGCTACAGCAGCCATTGCGGCGGGGATCAGCTTTGAAGTTAGACCCTGTCTTATGAGATTTTCTATGTCCTGAAGACAATCTGGGTGATATAGAAAGTATAAAGCCGGTCCGGCCCCCAATAACCATTCTTCCCGTGACAGACCAGCCCTGCCGCAGCTGCTCAACAGCGTATTAATATGTTCCCGAACAGATTGAACCCGCTGATTATGACTATTTACAATCTTAAGAAACTCATTAAAATTCTTCGAAAGATCTTCCGCTTGTACGACGTGATTTGTGGTTTGAAGCCTACCTACTCCCTCTAAATCCTCCCCTTTTCTTATTACACGACTGTCAGCCACCATTCTATCGGATGCATAGCCCAGGATTTTTGCTTCCACTCTGCAGCTGTCTATTTCGTCTATATTGATTATAACTAGAAAATAAAAATCAGCTCTTTCCCGATACTCACCATTCGTTTTCCTATCAAATGGATCCTTTTCTATGATTAACCACTTACCTCTATCGATTCCTTTTATTTCTATCTTCCATCCGTTATACAAAAGGTCACCATAATCCCAAACCTTCCGGGGATAACGATTAAAATCAGGATAGACTCTGCATCCATTATTAAACATAAATTTGGCTACTGCAACTTCAGCAAGCTTTCCTATGAAAGTATCAATTTGATGTTCACTTAAGTTCCGCTTTAATTCAGCTATTCCCCACTCTTGGTTGCGCATTTTTGGTACTACATGAAGTAAAAATTCCCTACAAATATTTATACCACGGTCATCAATATCAACCAGGAGCAAATTATCCCGCCTTTCGCATTTCGCATATGGTTTTGATTTCTTTTGCCAAGATTTTATCATATCAAAGCAGGAAAATACTGTCGTTATATGTGGAAAATTGCGATCAGCGTAAAAATTAACTTTATGTTATATTGAGATAAAAAAATGGCCGGTTGTTTAAAACCGACAATTTTCTCAAAACATACATATGAAACCACAAAAAAGCCTTTACCCCAGCGCTCGGTTTGGGAGTTTGTTATTAAATAACTCTTGAGTTTCTGCTATCTGAGGTAAAATATTCAGCTCCAGGAGAGCCTCAGCAATTTTTAAACCTAGAAGAGGAGGAACCGCTTCTCCAATTTGAGCCCTTACTTTTCCTACCTTTCCTTCAAACAAATAATCATCGGTAAAGGTCTGAAGGCGGGCTCTCTCTCTATTGGTAAGTTTACCCCTGCTGCGTTCATAATGATATCCCCACGTACCGCCACCCCCATAGGCCACTACTGTAGGGGCCGGTTTTAGCGGACAGGCCCTTCTATATATTAAGCTGAGTCCTCTACCCTCCACATGCCAGTCAGTATTTCGAACAGCTTCATGATTCTCTCCAGGGGGAATCCTCCACATGCGTTCAGTAACCGTATGGGGTTCCTTAGGCATTATATTAGAGCCATCGTCTGGATGAAGTCCTCTGAGCGGCCGACCTAAATAACTAATCCGTTTCAGTATTAGTTCATGCTCTTTCATTGCTTTTTCAAACTCATTTTTCTTTTCATCGATTTTGTTTATAAAGAGGTAGTCGCGCTTAACATCAAACGCAAGCTGATCCCAAATTTTTTCCTTCCACTTCTGTACTCGTGGGGAAGTATTATCATTCCATATTCCCTCGTAATCCTGCATCACCTTCCTATATTTCTCTCCCAACTTTGAAAGTGGAAGCCCCTCAAAAATTTCAATAGGTGTCATCGGGTATTTCTCCAGCAGTGTTCCCCTGCCGTTCAATTTATCGTCCAACTTCATCTTAATCTTTTCTACTGTTAATTCTCCTAAATTGTCGGCAAGATCTCCCCTGAGACCAATAATAATCAGCCTGCGCCTGGTTTGAGGTACGCCCAGTTTTGATGCATTAACAATACCGCTGAACAGTATTTTATAATTAGAATTTACCTCACATTCCCGCCGGCCGCGTACCAACACATTCTGCGTAATTTCAGGCCATCTTATACTTAAATTAGTAAAGTCTTCCAATACAGACCTATATGCTTTCCCATCGTTAGCGCTCATAAAACCAGGGACATTCTCAAATATAAATAAGTAGGGCGTCATACTTATTAAAGCGCGAATAAACTGTGCATACAGCTTACCCCTATTCACCTCAATTCCTTTTCTTAAATCTCCTTTTACTACTGAAAAATCCTGACAGGGCGGTCCTCCTATTAAAACATGAGGTTTCAGCCGCTGGGCAAGCTGATCAAAATTAACGTCGGCTACGTCCCCTTGGACCATCATCGGCAATTTATCTATGTTCAATTCTTCAGACGTAAAAACCATATTCATATTTAAATTTTTAGCAAGAGTTTCTGCTGGTTCCTCTTTTAATTCGTTTGTCACCCAAGTAGTAAACTTTTTTGTTAAGTGAAAACCTAAATCAAAACCACCTGCGCCAGAAAATAAAGAAACCGTACTAAACAGCTTGTCCATTGTATCCCTCCGTTTAGCCCAGCAGAAAAGATGCCTTTTGCAAAGCCGGGCATAACCCCATTTATTCTACAGCCAGCCAATAATTTCCCCCTAAAAACTGCTGTTCGTTGGATAAGATCTTCTGATTTTGTTTTCCCGGGTGATATAAGGCTGATGCATAACTTATTTTAGCATACTGCCTGCCGAACGATGCGGCGAAGTATGTCCGGATTAAACATTTTTGTGTCACATTAAAACAGAAAAATGCCGTGCCCCTATTGGGAATCACGACAATACAAGAGCATCAACGCATATCATTATACTCACCAACGAAAGGAATCCTTTTTTGGGCAAGGCCACTTTCCCCCAAAGGCCCTCCTAAGACAGGCAGTCTTTAGATCAAAGCATCAATCAAACTGAATATTAATCACAAACAGCAGATGCCGTGCCCGGGTATAAGAAACATATTCAAGGTAGCTGTTTCTCTCTTCCATCTGACGCTCTGATTCTGTATGCCTCAAGAGTATTACAGCATCCGCTTCCAGCCCCTTAAAGCTCTGCACAGTCTTAAATGATACTGCATTGGGGTTTAGACTGTCGGCTGCATTTTGATATAACCTAAATCTCCCTACCCTAGTGCCCCCGTCTAGGAAAGAGTTCTCTAGGGTTCTATCAGACAGAACAATTATTTTACCCTTATTTATGCATTGATCGTCAATCAAAAAATTAAGTAAATGCTCAAGCTTTTTAACACCATCTTTAGATGAAGAGCATACGAATTCCTCAGGTGGAATGCCGTCCAGCGGACTGCTTTTAATATCGCTGCCTACTCCAGTTTTGTCTGTAGACCATTTATGAATTGCAGCAGTATTTCGCAGGTTTTCCGTCAGGCGGAATGATGGGTAACTTATAGAAAATGTCTTTTCAAAATCTACACCTGTGCTTCGTCCAAAGATATCTTGATTGGGGTCATAAAATACAAAAAGTCTGCCCTTCTTCTCATCTTCAAGAAAAAGTCTTAAACTTAAAGCCCATTCTTCGCTGAAATCCTGCCCTTCGTCAATAATAATTGAACTATACTTAGGAAGCTGTCCATGTGCATCCATTTCAGTTAAAATATCGAAAAGTCCTGAAAGTTCCCAATTAATATTTTTTAGTCGGGTAAATTCTTTAACCCCTAGTACTTCGTGCAAAAAGCTGTGGAAACTGCATACTTTAACGGAATGCTCGTTAAGCTGATCTGCTATAAAATCAGCTAAATGCCTATTAAAGCATAAAAACAGTACCTTTTCCCCAGCTCTTGAAAACCGAACAGCTTTCTTCATTGCACACCATGTTTTTCCGGTCCCAGCTCCGCCTGTAAACATTGCTTCTCTGAAATTTTCGGTAAGATCTAAAATATTATCCTGGACTCTATTTATAGTTTCAAAAATCTCATCCTGCTCCTTCAGCTTCCTTCCGTATACAGCATCATACCATCTAGCAACATTTATTTCTTCCCGAAAGAGATCAAAATCTCTGCGGGGAAAAAATTTTGCACTTCTGGTTCCCCGCCAAAAGTTAAAGATGCTTGTGATTTTCTTTTGAAGGCTGTCCAGGTCTGCAGCGTCAATTATGATTTCTTTTGGGGCTTCTGGACCCAAATGTTTTTCTTTTATATGAAAGTTTGGAAAGCAGACTGCATGACCAAAAATACCTCCAAACCTTCTTTTTAATCTGCTTTCTATCAGATTTTTAAAATAATATGTACTGAGTTCTGCTTGTTTAAATGGGCTGCGCTTAAGCACCCGCGCGGCTTCCCCACTATGCTCACTTTCATTTAGATCTAAGTACCAAACTCCATTTTCAACCCGCAGTCCCCTTCCGCCCTTAACCTCCAGTGCAAGGAATCCAAAATGAGGCGAGCAGATTAAAAAATCACACTCGCCTTTTCGAGGATTCATATCGAATCTATTAGGTTTCTCTGTCCATGAAACTGAAAAAAACACACAAAAGTGCTCGGGAAGCTGATCTCGTAGAAGTTCGTAAATTTCCTTTTCCGTTTTTGTGGCGTTGTAATATGAAATATCAGAAGGAATCATTTCAGCCATTATACCCACCGCCGTTTTTAATTTATTCCCAAAAGCCCCAAAAGCGGCCTTCTTCTTCTACTCTACCGATAAGATATTTTCTGTCCAAATCTCTATTAAAATGTTCACACGAAATTTCATTCAGATGGAGACAGCCTAAACAGGCACCATGTTCATCTAAGCAGATCGGATCATAAATACAGTTTTCGGCTGCATCAAGTGCATTCTGCAGCCATTTGTCAAAAAAGGCTTCAAACAAATTGAACATAGCTCCTAGATTGAAACCCTGTACATTATGGCAGTAAATTAAGAACCCGGGAATGCTTGGGAAAATATATTCGGACAGCGAATCTTTTTCAAGGCCGCATAGTTCTGCGGCTTTCTTGATTAAAATGTGCGACATTGAATGAAGCAGTGTATAAACGTGTTTTGTAACGGCCTCCGTAGGATCAATTTCATTGTACCTGTGTACTATCCCCGGCTTAACGTTTCTCAAAAACCATGCCTTAAGCAGCTGATCGTTATCCAGGTTATCGGGCAGATCGTTCAGTGTAGGATCCACTAAGCTGTTTTTTACCAACCATTCCGCTATTCTTTTGCGGTCTACCTCAAATACGACCCCTTCTGTTTCCAGACGTGCAGCATATATGGGTCTTTTACCCGATGTCTTCTGCTCTCTATCCGGTGGAAACCCCCGCAGAACAGAAGAGCTGGGTTGAGCTGTTCGTCTTGTATATCCATAAGAGCAGAATATTATAGGGACCCCTGAGCACGCATATATTTCAGAGAAACCAAAGGATTCAGCAGCCGTTTTAAATGAATGAGGTTCTGCAGAAGATGAAAGTATTTCCGCTTTTTCTTGTGCCTCTTCAAGGGATGAAATCTGCGGACTGCTGAGAACTGTCTGATATTCTAAAATACTGACTGCATTTGCGTAATTGGCATCATCTGTATCATGCAGTATCTTATCAAAGGAACCAATAATGCTGTTTATCTGAACCTGGGGGTTATCCCTCTCAACCATATTGGCAGCAGCAGCCTCTGCCTGAGGCCTGGGAATACCAGCTTCTAATAACATTTGAATCTTACTTTCTAATTCCGCTGCATAATCCTCATCCTCTTGAGGATTTTCAATTCCCTGTTCAATAATCTTTTTCAGCTGTTTTCGTTCCACTAATCCCAGCCATCCGGCATTGACTAATTTAGGAGTTCTATGATCCTCTAGAGATCTTTCTTCAGCTGATTCAATTAAATCTATCATTGTTAGGGTTTTTGGAATAAGTATATCAGACTGCCTAAACGGCCTGGGCATGACTACTTCTTTGCAATCAGGACACCATTTAATTATTTTCATCCGACTGCCGTCTTTTTCGCAGAGCCACGCTCTATTCTCATAGTTCCCTTGGATATACTTAATGTGATCAAAGCCGTGCTTTTTGCACGGTACTGGTGCAACTGCACCAGTCCAGCCGCATTTGCAGGCATAAATTATGTCCATCTGCTGAAGACGGCCGCCACAGGCGCGGCATCTATATCTACCCTGCAGTGCTGATCTCATCTTTTCTACGGAGTTAAAACTGTATGCCCTGCGGCATGCCCTGCAGAAAAAACTCAAGGGTGCTGCTTTAACCTTAATATATTTTGGATACAAAACATCGTAATCATCCGGACTCAGCCTTTCAGTAATGCCTTTCAAGTCTCGAAAAGCAGAAACCGCTTTTTCAATCCTTTTAAGAAGCCGCTTTTTGTTTATTCGTTCAAGATGCCTGCTGTCCCATTCGACAACCTGTGCCACAGCACGTCCTGAATAATAATCAATCCATGCATATGGAAGGTATCTGAAGAGGACCTGAAGCATGCCTCTGTCCATTTTTATGCTGGGCATATTGTCACCTCCATTTATTAAAAGGAAACCTTTCTGATCATTTCTGCGTCGGGTTCTCCCATTTCTAAAATAACTGGAATATCTGTATCTCTAAGGCTCCTCATAACCGGAAAGCCCGCCTTTTCTAGTGCCTTTGTTAGATAATAATCATTTCTAGGTGAACACTCTGTGCTCATCAGTCTGTCATATATTTGCTTGACCAACTTATAAATCTCCTGCCTATAAATTTCCCCCAAGTTGTCCGAATCAGCCCCGTAGGCACCGCACAGCTTTTCAGCAATTTCTTCAGCACTTGGAAGTAGTTTTTCTTTAACTGCCTGCTGAAAGCCAGTAAGCATATATGTTTTAATACCGTGCTCTTCATGAATTTTGAAGTCGTAGTAGTTTAATAAAAGTGCACTGAACAGGCCTGGCAGGGTTTTGTTTACAGCCTTATTTGCCCAGCGGTTTATAGGGACAGGTTCAACTAGAATATCCTTATACGCATTAAATTTCACGAAATTTCTGCTGTAGCTGGAATCTTTTTCCCGATTTGAGTTTAGTATCATAAAAATTACTGCAGGATGCTTACGACCTGCACGGCTGTATGCCTGAATATATTCAGCTGTATTTTTGGGTACTCCAAAAAAGATCATGAAATTAAAACGATCAGCATCTACACCATGTGAAATCATGCTGGTTGCTGCAATTAGATCTATTTCAGGCAGTTCATCTGCCGGATTTTCTAATTCAGCAAGGATTTCCCTAATATCTTTAAAAGTATCGTCACCCGTCATGCTTTTAGGTTTAATTGCGGGTGTTCCTGCTGCCCTTAAATTATCATTGATCATTGTCTGGACTGATTGAATAACCTGCATACTTTCATTTTTTATCTGGTTGTATTCTAATATCACCCAATAGTCTTTTAGAATTTCTTTACCATCATTCACATCAATGTTTTCTAAACCTGGGATCTTCCTAAGTTCCGCAGGATTAGTCCACAGCCTATAAACTTCTTTTCTATAATATTCAATTAAATCTTGAATGCTGTATATGGAAGTTTTGCCCTGCGGGGCAATACCTATAATAATTCGGTTTAAATCATCCTTATCAATATAAGAATAAAAGGACTTATCCAAATACGGAGAAGGCGTAGGGAACCTTCTTGGAGCCTTATTGTGATACAGATGGTAAATCTGCTGTTCATAGTCTGTTATAGTAGCAGTAGCAGCAATTACTTTAATAGGCTTTCCGCTGCTGGAAAAATGCTTTAAAAAATAATTCATGAAGCTTTCATAATGTGCGTTAAAGGCGCCTAAAGACTCCCGAACTAAGTGTAGCTCGTCCTGAACAATCAGAGTCGGTGCAGGATCATAAATAGAAACGCTGGCAAAACGGCTGGGATCAGTACTGCATACATCTTTTTCTGTCTCTGTACATCCAGGAAGGCTGCTGAAGCCGTGAACAGGACATTTTTTTGAAACAAATCCCAGCAGGTTTCGAAAGTTCCTCTGCAGTCCCATCAATGCAGATTTATCTAACGTGCTGACAAGAAGGGTAGGAAGATACCTATATATTTCTCTATCAACAATATATACTGGCAGCACATTTTCTGAACAATCCTCGTTACGGCATCGGTGTACCAGCCTGCGCTCTTCCAGGAGAACATCAATGACCACACTCTGCTGACCGCAGAAAGGGCAGCGGTCAATTATAAGATATTTTTCTGTACGCTCTTTTTCATCCATCTCAGACAGCTTTTTCGCTAAATCCCAGTTTTCGCGGTCATCCTCATCTATAAGCTTGTTTGGCGTGTTGCCGCTTCCTACAAAGTATCCTACTGAAAAGCCGTCTGAACCCGCAAGATCTTCGTTCTCCCGCCTGATAGTTTCTGCCGCAGCCGTGATATCAGCAGCCCTTTGAAGCTGTTGAAGAGAAAGAAGCCTTAAAGGAAACTTAATTATTGAAGTTATACCTGCTTTTTTGCCTCTGATACGATCAAAAAACATTGCAAATACAATCGTTCCTAAATAGGTTTCTGTTTTACCGCCGCCGGTTGGAAAATAAATTAAATCAACTGAATCTGCTTCTTCAATTGTCTGAATCTCCTCATGTTCACGGCAGGCTATATCAGGAATAACAGATACTATAAATACTATTTGAAACAAATGCCATGACTCATAGCCCTTAGCAGATCTCATAAAAGCTTTATTCATCAGTTTAAAAGCTCTAAGGACATCTGGATAATCCTTTAAAACATCTATACCTATGCTGAAGCGGTCTATCTCACGTTCAAAGTCAGAAATTTCATCATTAAATTTTCTCCGAGCTTTAGCAGTTAATCCCTGTCGATTGTTGAAATCCTCCTGCCATTCAGATAATTCTTCTTCCATTTTTGCTTTTATCTGTTCTAATAATGGGAATGGATCTTCACTCAAAACTTTAAATTTTGGATCCGCTTTATCCGCAAAAGTCTTCAACCGGTACTGCTTATATACAGGCGCTGATACTGTTTCAATTTCATTTCGGCCTCTATCACGAATACTGCAGTTCTTCCCTACCGCTGGTTCGGTTCTATCATATTTATAATCGTCGTAAAAATAATTCAGCTCAATAGGCTGAACATCAGCATTATTGACTTTAACATGCAGCTTAGTATTAAAAATTGTATTTATCCTATCTTTCTTGTCTTTTCCTTCTACTGCAGTATTAATTAGATATATCCCGACCCGCAGGTTGTCCTGTTTATATTCCTTTATCTCACACATTATAGTGAAGTCCCAGTTTAATCTTTTGACCGCACCGGAACAGCGGGATAAGAAGTTTTCCCATGCCTGACGGTTCTTAAGATCGGAAGGTGATACAGGATCATTTACCGTTCCATATAGAGAATCCAAATTTTCTGCATCCGCAAGCACCTTGTCTAACGCTTTATGTACTTGATCATCCAAGGTTTTTCTGCCGTTCATTTTACCCTTTTTTAGAACATCAGAAATTTTTAAAGCAAATGGGTATTCCACTAGACTTACCTTTTCATAAACGGGAACGACAGGACAGTTAAAAGTTTTATCAGGATTTGACTTTAGATAATGCTCCACGTCGTTAATATCTACAACCCCTGCATCTGAAAATGACTTATTGAATTCAGCAAGATAGTACTGTTTCTGCTCCTCATATTTAGGGTTTACTCTCCGGTAAAAATCGCCTGAGACTAAAACATCGAGCTCTGCATGAACTCCTTCATCTTTGGTGAGCACAAATTCCATCCCTATCTGCGTAGGAGTACTACTTGTAAATAAAGCACCCCTATCATCCTGAACAGGTCCAATCCTTCCGGCAAAGAATCTACCCTCCGGTGAAACATCACCGACTACTCTATCAGCACTTTTACCTGTCACCTTATCTATTAGATAACTGCTGAAGTGTTCTGCTAAAGCTTTCCTTGCCTCATGCAATGAAATTTCCCTCCCTTAGCGTTTATATTTATTGATAATTTTAACGATCCTTCGTACGTCAGGGGCATCATCTTGGTCGGCCTTGGTTTGACTTTTGCTCACTGCATCAATGCAGTTCTGAATAATCTTTGAATAAACAGATTGAGCTGGATTCTGAGACAGTACCCAATGCAGGTGCTCCTCTGCTCGAGTTGCTGCTGTATAAAGCAGCAGCAGGTTGCTGTAAAGCCGCTGATGTTCTTCTTTATCGGCGGTGATAGAAAAAATGGTTGGCCTCAGCGGCCTTAGGCCGCATACTATAACCGCCTTGAAATCTACTCCTTTAGACGCATAGATTGTGGATAGAGTAACACCAGAACGATCGGCAAAATTAGATGGAAAGTCGTTTAAATCTCCACCTCCTAGAACCGTGTAAGGAATCCTATCCATATCCAGTTGTTTGGTCAGAAAATGCTGAGTAAAAATATTAAATGCCTCCGCTTTTCTATAAGGAAACAGCACTGCCATATCAGAATAAGCAATTTTATATTCATCATGCAGTTTTCGTAAGATTTCCAAAGTCTTTTTATTTTCTCCATCTAGTGATTTAACGTAATGCACCTTTGGTGAAGGCCCCTGCCTTCCTGATGGTTTTGCTGGTAAAAATAAGTCCGATTTATCAGGAATACTGTTTTTAAAACCTTTCACCCATGTTTTCATTGTCCTTCCGAATGTATTTGTAAAGTAATTTATTTGATCAGTTGAACGATAATTTTGCTCTAGTCTAAACTTATTTGCTTCACAGTCAGGCCCTTCCTCCCATGGAACTTTATTCTTACTTAGTTTTTGGTACACATCTTGAGATTTATCACCGCAGACATTTAAAATGTAATCACTTTTACTTTCGATAAGGTTAAGACAAAGCTGATACCACTCTGTTTTAAAATCCTGAATTTCATCAATAAAAACAGCATAGAAGCTCTGCCCTATTTTACCATTTTTTAGTGCGGACTCTAAATAGGTGCAGAGATCATCAAAGTAGCTGTCTGTCCCTGCAGGGGGCACTGGAAGGTCATTTGATTCAAGCAGGTAGCGGCAGAGACCATGAAAAGTCCTGCAAATCAAATTTTTCGATTTCAGACCGGCCGCATCTATGCAGAATTCAATATATTCCTGGAGTGTGCGGTTGTAGCATGTCAGCAGGACAAGTTTATCGGGATATGCTTTTGCTGTCTTTAACGCTCTAGCTGCCAGCATTATGCTCTTCCCGCTTCCGGCACATGAAAGAATAAGCTGCGGCCCTTTATGCAGATTATTAACCATTTCAACCTGGCTTTCAGTCAATGCCAGAGCTTTAAAGGAAATATTTTTACCATCAACTGATGCCGCTATTTCCTCATTTAAATCAAGCTTCCAATCGTTAAAAAAATCATCCACGTTATTTTGAAATTTTGGAATCCTATACTCAGGCGCAGTACAGTAAAAAAAGGCGTTAATTTGACCTTCACTAAAACCATCCCAGACAAACATTCTTGGCATTCTTGTCCCCTCTAAAAACCTAAACAGCCTCTTCTTATCTGTAAATCTATGTAAGTCATCAGCAAACATACAATTATATTCTGCAAAACGGTTCTTATGTGCGTCCTTTCTTTTGAAATTAGGTATAAACCAGACAAAACCCAGCGGAATTGTGGGATGCTTCTCACCGTCCTGTTCCTGAGACAGCTGCCTGTGTGAGCAGATCCTATCAACTATTTTTTTCTGAAATTGAGGATTCAGCAAATGTTCATAAACATTCAGTGCTTTGGATAAATTTTCGGTAGGGGTAACGGTAAAAATAAAATATGCTCCCATTTGGGGCTCAATTAAACACATGTCCGCTTTGACCCCTGCCGCTGGGTAAATCTTAAGGAGTATTAATGCATCATTATCTAATACTGTTTTAAGAATGGAAAGAAAAGCTGCCTCATCATCACTAACTTTTAGGTCTTCACCAAATTGATCAAAGTTTTCTGGTACTATAATCATACGTATCTCTCCTTAATTACAACGCTTTAAACTTTTTATACTCTTTTTTGCCCTAAGCTTTTTTAATGCTTTTACTTCTATTTGACGTATTCGCTCTCTAGTCAGCTGCATCTTGCTGCCTATTTCTTCAAGGGTCATTGGTGGATCACCACAAAGCCCATAGCGCATATATATTACTTTAATTTCATTTTCATGCATGGTTTTAAGCTCACGGATTAATGTTTCAAAACAGATTCTTTCTTCTACTATTTCAAATACGTCTAGGTCTGCTGGAATAAAATTTAGATTATCTGAACCAGTGTTTTCATCAAGCATGTAATTTAAAAGTTTTTGAGTATCTTTGGCTGTCATTCTGAACTCTGAGGCATACTTTTTATGAAGCCGCTTCAAATTCAGACGGCCCCTCTTCTTTTTCAACCAATACTCACGGTTCATTTTATTAGCGGCGTCGTAAGTGTTTACCGCCAATTTTAAACCTTCAAACCAATTTTTTAGTAAAAACCTTTCCATATTTGTATGCACATGGAAATGACAGTAATTATAGAGCCGATTCGCCCTTGTACCATCAAATTTTTCTACCGCTTTTGCAAGGCCCAAAATGCCTTCTTGAAAAGCATCTTCAAATAGGTGCCAGCAGTCAAAGTTATCTGCCAAATTAATCCTGCGTATCCGAGAGACAGCTGCATTCCAGACATACGACAAATAAGCTTTTATCACTAGGTTTCGAGCCGTCATGTCTCCCTCTTGAGCCCTAGAGATAAGACTGCCTTCACTATCTTCATTTAAGGAAGGATAAAGGCATGATATCAATGCTGTGGGAAAGAGGCTTTTGTCTGAAGCCAGCTGTTCTGGCAGGTCTTTTAAACGTGAAAGTGCACTTATTTCTGCACTGCGGCGGTTTGCATCTGCGGCTGCCTCAAAGTCATCGTCATTAAAGAAATTCCCCTTTCGCCATCTTCTTCTTTTTCTTACTTCATCAGTTTTTTTAAAAAACCACTTTCCTGTTTTTTGAGAATAAACAAAATAGTTAAATTGATTTAAATAAGACTGCAGAGTTTCCTCTGTCAGCTCTGGAAAATCAACCCGCATTCTTTTAAAGAGTCGATTTTCTTCTAATCCCTCAGGAAGATTCTTTAAAGTTTCGATTAACTCTCGCAAAAAATGACGCTGCACCCGCGGGCGTTTTTTCTGCAGAGCTGGTTGATTTTTCGGTGCTTCTTTATAGGCAAAGATCCTATAAAGGTTTTTCCTGCTGTCTGCTGCTGATATTGCTATGCCGTCCCCGAAAGCAAGACCTCTCTCCGCAAACCAATCCTCAAGTCCCGATACTGTACCTGTACTTCTATTGAACCAACCTGTAAAACTTCTACCTTCCTCATCGGTAAAGCTTAGTTTGACAATCATAGGGAAACTAGGGAACAAGCTGATATTTCCGGTATAAACAGTTCCTTGGCTTAAACTAGAGCCATCTAAATAAAATATCCTGCTTCGTTCTGGGGCTTGTGACTCATAGGATAAATTTTTATTTGCTGAAGGTGTCTTGGGTGGAATGGGTTTTAAACCGGGGCTCTCTTCACCATTGCCATCGTCCTGTTCGCTGCCCGCTTTTACAGAATTTTTGGGTACCGGTTCAAAAACTGAAGCCGGCAGAAGATCAATAAGAAACCATTCCCGGTCCGATACCAAAATGAACCTATCGTCTGAATCTAGTACATGATTCAATGACCTAAGTACAGTCTGATAATTGGAATCATCCGGTGGCAAACCAAATACTCCAGTAACCAGCTTCTCTATTGAAATGGGTTGTTTGATTTCGTAGAATACTTTTTGGAGCATTTGCAGATGCTCCTCTTCAACAAGCTCCCAATCATAAGAATCTGCTTCATTATTATCCTGATCCTCTTCATCCTCCCCGCCGCCAATCCAGTATTTATCAAGGTGTTCATCCAGCATCCACCTGCCGCTGCCTAAATAATCAAAACGGTTATCTGAATAAAGCAGGCGGAAAAAGTTTTCTGGATTTAAGGCAGCGCCTTTGGCAATTAGGATTTTAATTAAATCAGAAGTGTGAATCGGTTTTTGTGATTTCTGCAGTATCCTATATGCACCATCGATAGGGCTATCTTTAAAGTCGTCCAATGTTACTGCAGGTCCCCTTGGAACTTTTTCATTCGTACCCTCATGAGCATTAGAAAAGGAGGGCTGGAGCCAAAGTCTTGAACCGTATAATTTTCCCTGAATAACAAATAATTCACCACTGTTCAGCATCGACCTTATCATGCGGTTTATTTGTTTTATGCCTATTCTAGGATTGAAATCTTCTACCAAGTGCAGAATCTGGTTGATATGCAGAGGACAGCCTGCAGCAAAAAAATCTCTCAATGCGGAAATAAGTCCTTTCTTCTCTGGCAGCCGCCTGACTGCTAAATCAGCATACTTTTCAAATATAATAAAGTTTTTGTGAAAGAGTGCCTGATTAAAATGTTTTTCTGTCAGCTTTATAATTTCCGCAGCTTCCGAATAAAGGTCTTCTATCTGAACAGGCTTCTGGTGGTAGATTAGGATTTGGAATATAATAACAGCCGTCAATTCAGTAAGTGGATTTTTACTTTTCATATTATTCAACTTCCATTTCTTTATAAGAAAAATGTTAACCTATAAAATGTAATTATTAGTCATATTTGGCCGAGCAAACCCATATTCCTCCTAGTAAATATATAAGAAATATCGACAAAATCCACTCCTTAATGACTTGTCCCCCGAGCTGTAGTTCTTTTATGAGAAAAATCAGCGTCTTTGGAAGTTTTTAGGTAAGCGTCAAAAAGATCCCACCTAGTCCAATCACTCTGTTTATGCGATAATTTCCTCGTAAACACTTGATGAGGAGGTTTTGCATGACAAGAGCAGAGCTAAGACAAGAGTGGGAGGCCCGGGTAGCTGCATATAAGACCAGCGGGCAGAGTGTACCGGCATGGTGTGCTGCCAATAACATAAAGCCTAACCAACTATGGTACTGGCTCCGGAAACTTGAACCTGCCAAAAATGCTGCCGAAACATCACCCAAATGGCTGACGATGGAAGTAGATCAGCGGCCTACCGAGTCAGAAAGCGGTCTTTTCATAAGAGTTGGACAAGCAACCCTAGAGGTAAAACCTGGCTTTGACCAGGCACTGCTTGCCGACGTAGTGCGAACACTAGCAGGGTTATGTTAAATGAAGCCGCTGTACAAAGGGTTTACTTGGCTTGTGGCAGTACAGACCTACGCAAGTCGATTGACGGATTAGCTGCACTAGTTAAAGAAGGTTTCGAACTGGACCCTTTCTCACCATGTCTCTTTGTTTTCTGTAATCGTAAGCGTGATAAACTGAAAATCCTCCAGTGGGAGCACAACGGTTTTTGGCTTCATTACCGGCGCCTGGAGAAGGGAAAATTTCAATGGCTAGCGATAACCAATACGGCAACTGTGAAGATAAGTCGCCGTGAGTTGCGTTGGCTGCTTGATGGCTTGCCGCTAGAACAGCGCCAGGCCCATCCTGTGGTAACAGAACGCAGTAAAAAAACCTGAGCACGAGTTAAAACCCCATGGCAGCACATAAATGTACGGGGATAATCGCTAAGGGCTTTTTTTCTAAAAAACATCATACTAAACTCACTTCGACAGCATCTCATCGAGTAGATCTAAGGATTCGTTAGCTACCCTTTGGCCAACCCCCCCAATTTCATCTTCTTGGGAAAGGCTATCCTTGCTGTTAGGTATGTTTAAATAATTTTCAATTAACTCAATTAAATCTTCTACATTCGATTTCTCGACTATGTTTGACATTATATAACCTCCTCAGTTTTTGCAAATTCTCTATTCTTCACTATAATAATTTTCAAAAAATTGATGATTTAATTCAGGTTTGAAATAATGCTTACGTCTTATCCAAATAAAACCGTCACCTTTTGAAATCACTGCAACATCAACTGGGCCACCAACTGTTTCCAGTTCTCGCAAAGATATTCTACGCTTAAAAGAAGTCAAATTCACGAGCGACTCTGCCATCAATGCAAGTTCGTCTTTAGGTAGAAACGCTACTGAATCCAGAACAGGTCTTATATGTTCATTGTCTTGATAATTATTTAGGTTCTTAAAAAAGTAATCCAATATTTTAACATTTATTTCACTCAGTTTATACTTAATATTATCCTTTTGTTTATCGGTTATTTGACAGTTCAAGCCAGCGTCTCTAGTTATTTTATCTATGTTCTTAACCAATATGTCAGGGTATCCAGCAAAAAGTTCAACTAGAAAATTAACCAAATTAGTCATATAGTTAGGGTCAATACCATTAATGAAACTTTGAACCATTTCTTTTTGGGCAAAGGGGAAAATGACGGATGAGATTTGATTATTCACTTCTTTATGACTATGCAATCGATACTTTAGCTTATTATCCAAAACAAAATCAACATGTAAAGAGACTAGGGACGGAAAAATATCATTTTCTCCAAACCCTGCAACAACAATCCCTGAACGCTGTTTAGTAAACCAGTCTTTACAAAACAAATAAAATCCAATATTAAATAGGTAATTTTTATCATAAATACTTAATGATAAGCCCTCAAAAGCAAGACCTATTGAATACTCAATCATTGAATACAAAAAACTAACAACATCGTTTTCCGTTGTATCATCAGTAATGATGCAGTCCAAAAAATCTTTTTCTTTAAGTCTCTTATATCGCTTACGAATTTCTGTACTCGTTACCTCAGAAAATTCCCTATTTGATTTGCAAACTCTCTCTTCAATAATGTGTCTTATCTCACAAAAATGGCCTATCAATATTTTTAAAAAATTTTCTTTTTGATCTGGCACAGGGAAAAATTGGTCGGCTCTTCGTGAAAGAAATGCTATAAACTCGTCTGAGTATTCTTTTAACGAATCAAACCTTGAGTCGGCCAGTTCCTTCCTAAATGTTTTAATGATTGTTTCCCACGGTACATTATTTAAGTCCGCATTACCATACACCATTATTCCTACCGGTTGATATTTTGATAATGTAAAAAGCTTACTTGCAGAGTTATAGATCTTTTGACCACCGATTGTAACTGCGCTGTCTGCGGCTAAGGCAACACCCATTCTGTTCATTACTGCAATTTCTGCAGTCATACGGAACCCCACCTTGGAAAAATTTTCAGTAGTTGGTAAGGTATTCTTCACGAAAACTGAAGTCCCTGCTACGAACGCTCAAACTTCTGCAATCTTTTTTTGCGGGGTTAGCTTTCAAATTCTGTTAAATACTACGAATGGAATTGATTTTTTGACTACGCAAGTCGGATAGGGGGCCCCACCAAATGATAAGGGGGGCCTTGGACACCGGGGGGGGTACCCCTATTCTTCCCAACACTGCCCCCCTTTTTGAACCCCCGTGCCTCCCTTTAAATGTTACCACTATACTGTTTTACCCACTATGTCTAATTGATAACAGGCCGATGGTTTTCCGTATTAAGTACAGGGAAAGCCACCCATTTGCCCTGCAACTTACGGGGGAAATTCAGCCCCCTAAGCCGGCGGGAGAGGGAGATAAGGCATCCTTCCCACCCTCATTACAACCCTTAGAGTCCCTTTCTAGGGCCAGAAGCCGGTCCAGTTCTTCATCCGTCAAATCAGCCACCCTACCCTGGGCTACCTGAATAGGGCCGCCGCCAGGGCCGATATGTTCCTTGACGTGTCGGGGAGTGAATATTCCGGCCATCTCAAGCAGCATACGCCGATCTGCATTATTCTTGGCATTAGACACCGCAAACCTATATGCAGCCTTGAGGACCTCACCAGCCATGGAATTAACCATGTCCTTCAGTAAGGACTGGTATAGATCCACAAACTCCGGCTTCTTGAAGGCCCTATAATATGCATCCCTGGCAACCTCGGCCTTGCGACAAATCTCCGTTAAGGATTTCCCGTAAAACTCAGGATTGGCAAGGACTGAAAGTAGCTTTTTCTCCGTTACAGTTGGGACATAATTGTTTGAATTTGTGCTAGCTGCAAACACCTGGAAATCACCCCTTAAAGTATTTATTTTTTTCGGTTTCTCCGAGACTTATATTTTGGACAAGCTATAGTCGTAACTACCATTGGTTCTTACATTTTTTAATATACGACTCACATAAGCTTTTAGTAAGGGTTATCAATCCCCTCAGAGTATTGCAAGTTACGGACTAGATGTTGATACCGGCGGGCTTTCTCACACCTAGCCTTTAACAGCTCCGTACAACAGGAAAAGTAACAAGCATCCTGGAAATGCGTTGAAGCTTTCCGAACTTTGTTTGCTCCAATAGCCTTTTTCATTTCCTTGATCGTCCGCCTTTTGAGTCGTTGCCAGTCTTTTTGCTCTTTGGATCCAGGTGGGCCATGTATGTCCTGTATGTAAGTTGAAGCACCAGGCTCGTTGAAAAAACCTTCTATTATATCCACCTTTTCCTGAGGTAAATCCCACACTTTTAACGGCTCGAAGAAAGAGATAGCTTCGTCAACCATTAACTGTCCTTTGTTGTGTGCTGTCATAGTGAACCTATGTACGATTGCTTTCTGTTGCAAAAATAACCGCATTTCCTGTTCCCGCTCTTTCAATTCCATGAGTAATGGAATTGCAGTTGAAGGGGCTTCGTTGGGAGGCCAGGGGAGTTCAACCTGGACCTGACCACCCTCTAAGGAAAGAGCAATCTCAAAGCATTTCAACCTGTCAACTAATTTTAAAAGAGCTCACTAATATCACCCTTCCACTTCTTTTTTTCACTTTCCTGTGAAGTGCCGATAGCACCTCCGGTATCTCCAGTACCTCCGGACTGTCTTTCGCCAGTGCGTTTCAACGCCGGAGGTTCTCCGGAGGTTTCCCTACCTGTCTTTTTAGTACCTCCGGCATGGAACGATTCCCCCGCCTGGATTCCGGAGATTTTTTCAGCACGTTTTAAAGACACCATACTTACATTTGTTTTGGTATCCCGTTGTACCGTACAACAAATTCCAGCGTCCCCGAGATCGCTTTTTGCCTCCGTTAGTCGCCTAGCAAGAACGTTCGCAGCTTTGGGACAACTTCTGGCCTTGGTATCAATCTTTTCAGCCTCTGCTATTTGCTGTAACTCTATCCACAACTCCGATGTTCTACCGTCCCACTGGTTCCGGTCTTTCATTAAAGCCACAACCGCTGCGGCCACTGGCGAAGCATTTATAGCCTCTTGGTTAGCCTTCCCAATATTTTTGTAGTAAGCCTCCAAGAAGGTTTTTCCGCCTATCCCCATTGCCTCAGCCACAGCGTATCCCCATCGGCAAAAATCTGCCATCCTGGGTAGGCCTGATAGCTTTACTCAAGGGTGTATCTTCATTGCACCAGAGAGGATATCAAATATGTGGCCAAGAATGTAGGGTCGGGCTTCCTCAAACTCCTTCCAAAACTCAGATTCTTCCCGCCGCTTATCTGGACTAATCCGTTCTAGTTCAAAGAGAATAGAACGGTCCAACAAGTCTGAACGAGTTGCCGCCAGGTTAATCCCGTTTACCATAGCACATCGGCGAAAAGAAAGAATAACTTCTTCATCGTCAGTATAAAGCTGACGTTTACGTTTTTAGAAACGGAAAAATCGGGCCTAAGCCCGATTCTTAACTACCCCTAAATATTTATACCAATCCCTTTACTACCTAACGCCCTTAGATTTAAGGCTACCTGACGATTTACTCTTCACTATCTATTCCAAGCACACTGTTAATGCTGATTTCCCTCTGTCCACCTTCCGACTGTACTATTATTCTGTCAAAACCTGAAACACTTTCCCCTGTCAAATGAAGTGTGCCTGATATTTCAGCCTCTTCATCATTTTCACGAAATGTTACCCTGCACCGAATTGGCTCCTTTGTTAATAAGCTGTATCAGTAATGCACCCAATAACTGTACCGCGGCTCAGCAATTTTAATCCAACGTTACGGCATATCTCCTGATTATTCATGGCCAGAAATTTACTTTACTACAAAAGCATCAATCCCCTTTTAATGCAGCTCCCGGGCATAATCCTCTGCCCCATCCCGGGTGCTAAAGACTCCCACCTGCACACGCCAAAAGTTGTTAAGTTATTTAACCTGTTACATTCTGCCATACATAATTTTTAATGCTATTATGTTAGGTCCCCCTCTACCCTTCCCACAAGTCAGCCGATTCATTTATGTCGTTTCTTCGTTTAAGTCCTCAACAATAGGGGTCATATGGTTAATTAGCTCAGAGAGAAAACGGCTTGCTTCCAAAGAACTTTCGAGAGAAATTTTATCGAACAACCTTTCGGCTTGCACATGGACATCTTCGCTATTAAATACCAGATTCTTATCCTCTGCATATTGTTTAAGCTGATTCTCCAATGTTTCTATTTGTCTGTCAGTCAACCCGGAATTAGATGCATGGTCTTTGTTAAAGTAAAACTTTATTCCCATAATGTTATTATTGATGGGTGCATCAAACAAATGAATTTGGTACGAGAATTGGTGATTGTTCCAAGGGTTATGGTTATACCAGAGTTTATAATATCTACCGTCTTTATAGGTTCCTGCCCAACGACTCCTTTTATTAGGCTTTTCCGTTATTATGTGCTCAGAGGCCGTATCAACAAGCTCTCTCAAGAAGGCTGTCACATCATCGTTCTTTTTGGAATCTTTATTTTCATTGAGTAATATTTTCTCCCCACCGACTCTGACACATATTTCGTAATTTTCGGCCCCAGGTAATGGCAAAATTGGATTTGCCGTCAGATAATAGCTTTTATTCTCATGGTCGTAAAACAGAACGATTTGGATACATTTTATGTCAACATTATGCTCTAGCAGCCATAAAACCGCAGAAGTTACCTCCGCTACAAACCGATGACTCACCAAAATAATTCTTTGGTTACGGTTGATATCTTCAAACTCATCAATATCCAAAAACTTCATGATCTGAACTTCTGCATCAATCTTGTCTATGTTTTTATACTTTGCAAGAATGTTTAATAGATGTAGCATTTATCCTTAATAACTTTTCTATTTGCTCAGGTTCAATCGTTGTCTCAAAGGGGGAATAATAATAATCCAGCGCCTGAACTGTCGAATAGAATTTCAACAAAGCACTGCTTTTGTGCCCCGAAGCAGAAACAGAAACCATAACCCCATCATAAAAAGATTCTTGATTTTGCCTGTTTAGCTTTGTCTTTTCCGTAAAGTTAATACCATATCCCGACAATTCTTTTGTTAGGTCTTCCATACTACAATTGTTAATGAATTCTAAAGTCTTATCAAATACTCTCATTTATTTTCACCAACCTTCCTAGTATATACAAACCCGATAATGTCCGGACTCTTATCCTTGTTTTCAAATAACCACAATATTTTTTTGCATAATTTCATTTTACTTTAGTCCGGCACCATTAATATAAAATCCATCAGAAGTGATAATCCAAGTAATACTTTATATAGCTACGAACTTTTTCCGCCGGTTTGTAGATCCCAAAGTGGCCCTCGCGATTTAACCCTTATTATCCTGCGAGAGATTTCCGGGTTTACTTTTCTTCGAACTATGCACTTGACGATTGGCTATTCCCAGGTAAAAATGGTCACATTCATGCAAAAACCCCATTTTTCCCAGTTTCATCTAAATTTCACCAAATGTGGGGGAAAGCCAGCCATCTGTTAGGTAGAATATAAGATTATAAGTCAAAAGAAACAAATGAAATCCCATAGCTGGGAGCAGAAGCGACTTCATTGATCATAATCTCCCCCGGATTTTATAGCCAAGTTAAGACATAATGGGCGAACTTTTTAAAGACATCTATCCAATTTAAGCTGTCATAAACTATCTTCGGGTCGACTTCCAGATAATCATGAACAAGAATATTTCGGAAGCCTGCTATTTGCTTCATGGTGTTGGCTAGAGCCGCGGGCAGTAAGCCCTCCTCCATTAAGACCATGAAAATATCCCCATACCCAAGGGGAGGTCGGTACCCACGGTCAGCAATAACATGACTGCCTATATCAATACAAATCTGAGCAGCTATTTGCATATTTCTTTCTACGCGGTCCTGGATGCCTTCATCTTGTATAAACTCATCCCAGCTAAATTTGGACAATTCATTCAGCTTACGAAGCGATTGCTCTAGTTTTAAAAGACGTCTTTCAACTGTCTGCCTATCAACCACCGAACCGGTCCTCCTTAATTCGCCTTATTAATCCTTCATGTATTATCTTTTCAACAGGCTTAAAGTCAAAATACAGGTTGTAGGTTCGTACCTGAAAGTAAACCCGTTGAGATTTCCCATCTTTTTTTTCATAAATAAGGCGCCCCCTACTTAATATCCGGTAAGAAAGGAACGGTGGGGCCTGGTTTAAAATTACAAGATCTACCTCATCTGTTTTTAGCAACGATGTTAAAATTGAAAGTAATTCTAACTTTTTTTCAAAATACCGGGTAGATGGAAAATCTACGTCCAAAAGAACTGCCAAGTCAACATCACTACCGGAAACTTGTTTTCCCTCTGCATATGACCCAAAAAGATAAACGGCTATTATATCCCCGTCAATTTTTATTTTTTGAATTAGCCCTGAAATACATTTCATCACATCATGTTCTATCTTTTTGAAACGATACAAACCCATCACCACAATCTTTTGTTTACTTACTTTTATCTTATCATAATCGTCGCCTGCACCAATAACAAAGGTATACTGTGACCACTGAACTATTCTCATTCATGCCTATACACCCTTATCACAACAAGGCTAACTGTCCCCCTTGCTTCCTAAAGCAAGACCCATCAGAAGTGATAATCCAAGTAATACTCTATATAGCCACGCACTTTTTCCGCCGGTTTGTAAATCCCAAAGTGGCCTTCGCAAAGAATGTCCGCATTTAAATTAATAAGCTTTCGCATGGATTCCCGCCATTGTTCCATATTCGACCCCCAGGAGGGGTTAAATGGCCCGTGGATGTCCTGCCCAAATAAAATTCTGGCCTCCCCAGCATCCAGGTAGGGGCTGATTCCCCCCGGAGTGTGGCCCGGGGTATGTAGACAATGTAAAACCGTTTTCCCCACCACAACATCCTGCATCTCACCCTTTAATAATCCATCCACTGTTACAGAGCGGTAATCAACCCCGTAATACCATGCCGCAGTGAGTTCAGGTTTTCCCCCGGAAACCGCGTCAACATCCAATTCGTGGCACACAACCTGCGCTCCCTGCTCCTGAAAATAATACAGACCACCTATGTGATCAATGTGCCCGTGGGTAACGACAACATATTTCAACAGGGATTTATCCAGGCCGAGTTTTTCGATGTTTTCCCCAATAGCCCGGGTGGAATAACCGAGACCTGCATCCACCAGAGCCAGCTCGGTGCCGCCGTCAATAAGATAGACACAGCAATCACGTTCATCCGTTATTTGAGGTCCTCCTACAATATATACACCTTCAATAACTTGCTCAGGTTTGCGCATCAAAAAACCCTCTTTTCCTTTAATGATATTACCGGGAGTCCTACTTCTGTTGATATTTGACCGCCTTATCTCGCAAAAGTCTTTTTTCGATATGGTTCGCGGTTTGGTTACTTTTTCCTGTATGTCATCTTTTAAATAATTTGTTTTATTTTTGCCATAGCTTTGTGACATTTAGCTTTTATAATTATGCCAACCAAATTATAGAGGGAGGTAATGCAAACCAGGGGGATAACCAGGGGGACGGTTCCTCCGGTTCAACTTAAGCTACGTTACATTCAGGATTTATCCTTCTTAAACCGGTCTCCCTGGTTCTTAGCAGAGCTCGGTGGATGGCTTGCTAAATTACTGAATCATCATCCTCTACTTCCTGAACATATGGCAGCTTATCTTATATACAAAAGAATATACTAGGGACTTATTGTGCCGGTAAAATCTAAAAACATCAAGACAAAATCATAGGTTTTGTCAGGCAATCTTTCGCAGTTTAACTACTAAAAGGTCTTGACGTAGAACAGTAAAGCATCCAATACTAGCATTGCTTTTTCCAGAGGCCCTTTTCATCAATCAAAAAACAGTTAGCATTAGATGCATTTTGCTTCTCCACAATTGTCGAGCCTGGTACCCAGGTAAGGCCTAAATCCCGGAAGGAGCCTGTACCCCCTTTTGTTTCCCAGCCTCCAAGGTATTCCAGGGCGCCAATGACATCATTTGAATCCTTAGTATAGGTATGGGCCAACAAGTGATTTGTTTTAACCACGGGTTCTGCTTCCTGCAGTAGAATCTTCTCTGCATCAAAAAAGTTTTTGGCTTCCATCATTTCTTCCTTGACCCTGACTGCCTTCCCGAGCCCATAGCGCGTATCTCCGCCGAGAAAGACGGTGTTGATCTGCTCTAGTTCATTCAAAAGATTTTTTGTCGCCTCTTTAATGAAGAAGTAACCCGCCAGAAACACAGACTTTTTTTCTTTTTTTCCGTTATTTTGGCCGCACTGCTGTTGATCAATACCGGATCTACCTTGCAGGTTGTCTTCGCCATTATTTGCATTCCGGTCCTGCCGCCAATAACAGTTGATAAGCTCCATGACCCGGAGGGTGTTTTCTTCCGCGGTATCCGTGGAGGGGGCTATAGCCGTGCCTACCCTGGCGGTAAGCAGCCTGCAGGCGAAGTTTATGTGCTTTGCTTGTTCTTGTTCTTCGTTTCTCTGCTGGCGCCATACCAGGCCTTTGTCGTCTTCGTAGCACGGGAGCCATGCAAGCCACCCGTCTTTATTTTTTTCCGCGGGGTAAAGGTAGCTGAAGCGGGTATTTTCTCGAAGTTCCTGTCCCACTGCATCATAATCAGGAAAACTGTCCTTCTGGCGCAGCCGGGCCAACTCCGCGGTCATAGCGCCCCATACGGCCCTGGCAGGAAGGTAAAGGCGCGTGCAGCTGAGAGAGCCGGCGGGGGGCATCCCGATGTGCAAGGGTGCTTTGAGCTCCCATACCCACCTGTACAGAAGCCAGCTCATGAGCTTTCCTCCTCTGCCTTGAGGTGATAGCGGGCGTAGGCTATGCTCCGGCGGATGAGGTCCCGCGCCAGCAGCAAGCGGTGAAGATCCTCGGCCACCTTTTTGACAAACTCCAGGTCCAGGTCTTTTTTTTCCGCGGGTTCACTGTCAATGTCTAATACTTCTTTAAGAAAAGAGCAGCATTCTTCCCAAAAAAGAAAACCTGCTTTTTTTTCTTTATTAACATTATCCTTGCTACCAACTTTTGCTTTGAGGTAAAGGCAGAAGGCATACAGCCCCTGCTCTTCGAGCACGGCAAGGGAGCTGCTCAGGTGTTTTTCTTCAAGACCTTTTATCCCGGCTATCTCGCTACCCAATTCAGCACACTTGAGGTCTAAATTTTTAATTCTTTTTTCGCCGCTGGAAGAATTGCCGGCTGCGGGGGCCCCGGTAGCATTCTCCATCTTATGAAGTGCCTCCCTTCTCTTTATCTGGTTGATCATTGTTTTTATTATCGCTGTTATCTTTACCCGGAGTGGGATAAATCACCTTCAGGCGCCCCATACCGCGAGTGCCCATGCCGCCGATCCCCAGGTGCTCCAAATAAGGATGGGCCGTGGCAACTACTGCCTTAACGGCTGCGGGGCCTTTTGCAGAGTCCGTAGTGCCTTGAGTACCGTTAGACAGAGTAATATCTTTGTTGTTAATTTTGAAATGTGCCGGGTTTTTGCAGGTTACCTCCCAGCAGAGGACCGAACTGCGGGGGAGGGCTTCGTAATTGTAAAGCGCCCCTTCTTCCGCCGCCCCCGTCTCGGGATTGATGGCAACCGAGGTGCGCACCTCCATGTTGCTATTGACCACCTCGATGAAAAGATGATCCGGCAGCAGGGCAACGTGCCTAATAATATCTTCCGGTATTTTAAATTCTTTAAGTTTACTTTCAAGTTTACTTTCAAGTTTACTTTCCCGATTTTCGCTATTTTTGTCAACAGGACATTCTTCCGCCGGAAGGTAAAGCCACCCCAAATTGAGCTTGCCGGTTGCCGGTGGCTTTTTAACAAGATAAACTTTATCCTCCAAATTGCCGAGATCAGGATCTTCAAAGTTTATCAATTTTAAGGCCGCGGGGGATGTTACCCAGTAAGGCCCCTGGCAGGTGGGCACGGGAAAAAGGAGCAGGTGCGCGTCGCTGAAGGCGGCCAGGCCGGCGAAACCGCCGCCTGTGTTCCGGGCGAAGCCGAAAACGGCACATACAGGGCAGTCGTTAGCCCCGCAGTGTTCCCCGCTGCCGTCTTTTTTCCGTTGCCCCGACCCGGCGCAGCCGGGGTACTTGTCTTTCTCCATGGCACAGTAGGCGCGGTAAACGCCGGCCAAACTGGAGCCCGGAATCTTGGGCAGGCGAAAGGCGGGGTCGCGTACCATGGTCAGATCCAGGTGCCCTATTCTGGTACCCCCGGTGCCCACGTGGATGGGCTCCAGGGCAATACCCACGTGCGGGTAGGTTTTAAAAACAGAATTTTTTGTGCTCACTTTTATCCCTCCGTTGTCAAAGGTTTTTCTTTTAAAATCGACAGGTGCCAATCGATGGTCCGGAGAAGAACGCCCGTGCGCGCCGCTTCAACCAGCTCATTTAAAGTTTCCCCCCTTACTTTCAGCGTCGATTGCAGAAGGGAACGGGCCAGCTCGAGCCAAACTTTGCGGGCCTCATCATCTTTTTGCACCTTCCAGCTTGCATATAGACGGTTTAGCTCTTGTTGAAGCCACCTGAGCTGGTTAAGGGAAGGCGCGGCTCTCATTATCGTAAGCCACGTCTGGCGCATTTGCCGCCACTGCTGCGGGTAGCATTTTAAGGGTCTTTCCCGCTGCGGCGCCGGGGTGTCCATAAAGGTAAGGCTTACATTTCCGGGATGAACAATCACCCTGTCGCCTGGGGCAAGGTCCGCCGCATGGCGGTAAAGCTGTCCGTTAGGGTGCTGAAAATCGCGGGGGCAACGCAGGCTACCGTCTTTTACGGCCATGTAGGGATAAAAATCATCCGGCCTGCCGTCGGGGAGGGTTATGGGAATAACCCACGCTTCCGTTCCTGTATTTTCCTTGCCGCCTTCTTTAACCCGGCGGAGAAATTGAATGGTAGTTGTTTCCCTTGCTTTAATGTTTTGCAAAACCTCCCATATTTCGCCTTGATCTTCAGAATTAAACTCTTCTTCTATCTGGCGAACAGTGCTGATAACCGCCTGGAAGGATGTTTTCAGGGGAAAAGCGACAACGCCGGCCCGGAGGGGCAGCCTGTCTTTCACCCGGGCAAATTCTTCCTCCCACTTTTTCAGGGCGAAGTCCAGGCACTCCGGCACCGACTTAAGCGGCACCAACACCCGGAAACGCAAAGGGCTGAGCTCCAGGGGAATGACAGGGTTGTAAACGCCCAGGTGGCCCAATTCGGGAGGGAATTCGTTTTTATCCTTTATTTGACCCTTAATTTGGAGTTTTTTGCCACCACTTTTTTGATCGAATAGGGTGCTATCTGGATCCCAAAGCTCGAGCCTTAGACCGCATCTTTGATCGTATAGAGCTTCCGGCGTCTCTTCCGAAGCCAGCAGCCTGGACAGGTCATCGGCGGTGACAAAGCCGGCAAGGCCGTTGCGGCTGGTGTATACTACGCTTAGGGGCTGGCCTTTGAGTCTTTCCGGGGCTGTTATGCGACCGTTATAAAGGCCCTCCTTCCAGCCGGCGGCACAGGTATCATCCGGCTCCAGCCACAGCCGCCGGACACGCCACCTGTTGGGATGGCGGCAAACAACCTGCCGGAAATCAGACAGCAATTCCTGGAAAAAATCTTCTCCCTGCCGCCAGAAGCGGTACACGCGGCCGGCGGAAGGCAGCTTACAGAAAAGCTGGTGAGCCAGCCAGCGGGCCCTTTTGTTATCTCTTTTCAATTTATCCCAACTCAACTCTGAAGATATAGCCCGATCTTCAACTATCAAGGCAAAAAAACGCTTCCAGAGTTCTTCCGGTTTTATATCTTCATCATTCTTCGGGTTATCTTCATCATTCTTCGGTTTACCATTATTCTTTTTGAAACTTGAAAAGCCATTATGAAGACTATTTAGAAGAGAATTACCACCTTCAAATTTATATTTTCCTTGTTTGTTACGAAATTGTTTTTTTATTTCTTTGAGAAGGGAGTCAAAAGGATTATCTGACCTAACTGGATTAGCAGCATTTTTTATCTCAGGATTATTATGCCGCCACCCGGGTATGCTCTGCGCCCGCAAGCTGTCCATCCGCTTACCTTCCAGCCAGGGTTCCAGGTCAAGCCGGAAGGTGAGCAGGGCGATGCGGCCGTTTTCGTCCGCCGCCTCCTCCAGCCAGATGGTATCATTATCCTGCGTATCGCTAAGCCACCTTTGGAGGCGGCCCTGGCGGCGTTCCTTGCAGACCTCGCAGGGCATATTTTTATTTTTGCTATCACCGTTGAGGCGCACCAGGCACACGGGGCAGGTGTGGCCCCCTGGACTATTCTTTTCCGGCCCGGTCCCCTCAGCTCCATCCTGTTTTTTATTTTTTATCTCCCAGTGACGGTGAACGGGGACGGCCAGCTTGTTCAGCGCCTTACGGCGCTCCTCCACCAGCGGCACCAGGGAGCGGGTGGGCTCGCTCAATTTGCAGTACGGCGGCGTTTCCAGCCAGAGCCCTTGAGCATACTTATCCAGTTTTCCTTGCAGGTAATCTTCCCATTCATTAACTTTAAGCCAGCTTGCGGGTAGGTTTTCACCGGTCCTTTCCCCGGGGAAGGTAAAAATTAAAACCGAAGCGTCCCTGTAAATAAGCGACCCAACGGCCAGATCTATTTCAATTAAACGGCAAGCCTTAGCAAAAAAGTTATCGATTGCCTGTCTGGCCCCGGTTAAATCACCGATCTTTACGGACCTGGACTCATAATGATCGTAACTGATGCCTATGGTCAACAGGCGCCATTGTGTTTTGCTTTTTACTTCATCTGATAAATAGGTCTTTTGATTGTGATTACCCTGTGGGTGTGCCTCAAGGAGCGCTGCCGCCCCCGCCGACTTGAAAAGGGCCGCCGCCACGTATGACTGGTCCCAGAGGGTGACGTCGTTGTTGGGCAGGCGGGTTTCGGCCAGGGTGGAACTGAAAGCCCGGCGTAGAAAACTGCCTGGGCCGGTTGCTTCTTCCCGCCATTTGAGCCATTTGTTTACGACTTCTTCATCGCAGTGCTTTGCTTGGTCTGATTGACCCAATTCGCGCAGTTTCTCCAGAACGCAGCGGATCTCTTCCACCAGCCGCTGCCAGCCTTCCGGGCCGAGCACCTCGGGGGGATCGTACAAAAGGTTGCGCACAGGATGGCCGAAAGCCGTGGTAAGCCACATGTGGGTGAGGTCCTGGCCGAGGTACCAGGATGCATTTTTGGGTAAAATTTTTTCAATCCCTGAGGCCATGCCATGACCAGCCTGCAGTGAGCCTAAAAAACCCTTACCTTTTTGTGCTGCATGTTTGGTTAAAAATTCATCAAAACCGCAGGCAGGCCAGGGTTCACATTCCAAGCCTAAATCTTTTTTAAGATTAAATTTGTTTTTCAACCATGTAACCGGATTGTTCTGTGGGAAAGAAAGACATTCATTCTCAAAACACTTTTTATAGTCGTAATTTTTCGAATGTCCACCATGCGTTTTCAAAAACTCCTCCTTGGCCTTGCCGGCCATGTGCAGCCAGCCGATGGCCTCGCAGGCCAAAAGCAGGGGACGGTAATTTCGGAGATATTCAGGGTGGTTAAAACTGGTCACCGGAAATCACCTCTCTTACAACCATTTCTCATGCTCAAGTGCTTTTAAAAACTTTTCCAGGCTGTCTCCTGGAAGCGGCCGGCTGTCTTTTCGGTAAGCCTGCCAGTGATTAATCACGGCAGTCCCCCACCCTGCTGTTCTTTTGGCAGAGATACCGTAAACGGTCAAAAGAGCTTCTATGGCTTTCAACAGCATTACAATGGCACGGGAACGCTGCACCTCGTCCGGGCTCTCGACGCCAGGCAGCGGCGCGTAGAGAAGATATAGTTTGCCTTTTGTTTCTGCCGGCACAACTTCATAGTATAGCGGCTGCGTACCCGCGCGCCTTTCCCGGCTGTGGGGGTTGATAAGTTCAAAATCGATCTTATCGAACCAGGTGGGATAAAAAACAAGAGCCCCCTGACGGAAATTTTTATGCTCCATTTCGCCTTTTTCGTGGCCAAAGAGGTGCACGATCCAGGGTTCATCCTTCCAGCCTTCCCGTTTACCATCGCTTGTCTTCAGATGTTCTAAAAATCCTGCCTGCATGCGGCAGGCCCAGCGCAAAAGCCCCTTCCAGCTTGCTGCCGGCATAAAGGGCACGCCGAAAACACGATCCTTGCGCAGGGGATTGTCGAGCAGGTGAAAGGCGCGATCATCCCGGGAGAACCAAGGGCGCTTGAGAGTAAAAGTGATTTCAAACCCGAGCCAGTCGCTTGCCGGGAGATTATCTATTTGCGGCTCCCAACATTTTTTTATGTTATTAACTTTCTTAACAAAATCTATATATTTTTGTCTTATCTGGTTCTTTTGTTTATTTCTTTGTTTTTTATCATCGTTCATTTCAGAAAGAGCATCTCTTAAAGTGCAGTAGTCCACGAATCCAGAAACAAGGTCTGAAGCATCCCCACTTTTAAAGTCTTGCCGTTTACCATAAAATTCGTGCAAGTGTATGTAGTAGTCATAAGTCAAGAAGCATCACCTGCCTTACTACACTTCGTTAAGGAATCATATATTATATCGTTCAATATTTTCTTCCGGGTTAAAAACTCATTATCAGGATTAAACTCGGGCCATATTTGCTGAAGTTCTTTTTTGATGTTTTCTAACTCTTCATTACTTTTTTCGAACCCAACAAAACCAAATGTCCTTCCATTTGTCTGGTGTTCCTGTATATCTTTAAAGCTAAAAACTTTTTTACTTTCTCCCCTTGCTCCGGCAAGCCACTTTTTGAAACTGTCTGTTGGCGGGTTATCGCTGTAGCGCCTGGGGTGCCGATTAGTTTCAGGGCATTTTTGAGGGGGGTAATGAACTTTATTGCAATCCTGGCACAGTTTTCTTTCGTCACGGCCGAGTATACGATTAAATGTACAGGTGTTAGAACTTTTCCTTGTAAGATATCTTTTAGCTCCTTTTACGCACCAAAAATTATCCAAGGAAGCCCACGAAAATCCCTTACTGGAAGGTTCTTTACGCCATTTATCTAAATATTTCGCCAGTTTGCTGATATATTCATCAGCAGTATTTACTTCCATGTCAGTTACAGGAGAGATATTCTTGTTTTCTATCAGCCGGCAGAGCCCGTAATCTTTATGATATTGTTCCCCCTGGCGGTTTTGCTCATCGAAAGGTTTATAAACCGTTTTCCCGCCGATGGCTCCATAGCCGGAGATAAGGCGCAGGGTGAGATCCAGCAGCGCCCATTCTGCAGGGGCAATACGACGCAAAGGAACAAAGCGCAGGATAAATTTATTATTGTCTTTAACAATAGGACCTGTAAAAGGTTCACCGCTTTCATCCAACACTTCAAAGCGGAACTTGCGTGACCACCCCGTGCAACCGAAAAGTTCGCAAACCGCACACCGGTGGCCTTTCTCATCATATTTTTTTGTCTTGCCCTTGTCTTTACCCGGGCAGCGGTTGCCGGCATCGCTTGTAGGGTCGCAGGCATATCCACCAAGGCCTCTAACAAGAACCTCATACCACCAGCGGATAGAACCCAGAAGCCCCGTAGTGATGAGGCATTTGTTATTTCCTTCGGCGTTTCCGGTCCATATTTCAGTAAGTGCTTTGAAATGCCATTCCGGGCAATTTATCGCGGTAGGCAATTTTGCTGAAGCCACCTGCCGGGTCATTAGCTATACCTCCCCTTGATACCTGGCCTGGTTAACTGATTTTTGGACATATAATTGTTTATTGCCTTCCGATAGATCCATCGGTGTGATGTTTTAGACCCAGCATGTTCATCAAATAGATCCACTATGTGCGTATGACAGCTCCACTGCTGTACATAGGTGCTTGGCGGGACCATTATTC